>Ga0209379_10001973_pt1 | contig 12832 bp, 5 predicted proteins | sample tdDd001_FD_187124 | JGI IMG/M metagenome (GOLD analysis project Ga0209379, IMG submission 187124) | Marine sediment microbial communities from the Atlantic coast under amendment with organic carbon and nitrate - tdDd00.1 (SPAdes)... | ecosystem: Environmental > Aquatic > Marine > Coastal >...
GAAGTTCCCATTCCATAAGTCTTCTGTTCCTGATAACTTGCAATAACTGAAGCATCAATAAAATCATTTACTTTCTGATCTATCTTTAATCGTCCATTATTTCTTTCGAAACCACTATTCACCATTATACCTTCATTTTCATTTCTCGAAAATGAAAAACTATATTTGGTCTCTTTGCTACCACCGGTAACACTCAATTTGTAATTTTGAATAGTAGCATTTCCTCCGAACATCTCGTCCTGCCAATCAATCCCTTTTCTTTCTTTATAAAGATCTCCAAGTTCGTCCCAAGTACCATATGTATTTTCAAATGATTCCAAATCACCATCTCCCTCTATATTCTCATATTGAAGTTTCACAAAATCGTAAGGCTTCATTACATCCAAAGTCTCAGTAACTTCCTTAATACCAAAATATGCATCGAAATTAATACGAGGTTTACCAACTTTTCCACCTTTTGTTGTAATTAAAACCACTCCATTTGCACCACGAGCACCATAAATTGCTGCTGAAGAAGCATCTTTTAAGATATCTATCGTTTCAATATCCGTTGGGTCAAGGTAATTTATTCCATCTTCCGACGGAAATCCATCAATAACATACAAAGGAGAATTATCCTGAGTAATTGATCCACCTCCACGAACACGAATTGAAATACCAGCATCCGGAGATCCTTCAGATGAAGTAATTTGAACACCTGAAACCTTACCTGCAATTGCAGTGGCAACGTTTGCGGTAGGAACTTTAGAAATTTCATCACTTGAAACAGAAGCAACTGATCCTGTCAAATCTCTCTTCTTCATCGTACCGTAACCAACAGCAACAACTTCTTCCAATTGCAATACCGATGATTTTAAAACTACATCAATTTTTGCTTTTCCTTGTACAGGAATTTCTACAGGCTCAAATCCAATAAATGAGAATTGTAACACAGCATTATTAGGATTCTCTATTTCCAACATGTAGTTACCATCAAAATCGGTAGTTACTCCCGTTGTAGTACCTTTAATAATTACATTCACACCGGGCAGTAATTCTCCCGATTCCTCAGACACCTTTCCAGATACTTTAAGGGATTGTGCAAAAGCACCAATTCCAAAAAGCAATCCAGCTGTCAACAGCAAGATTTTCTTCATAAAATTTAGTTTAGTCATAACAAACTTAGTTTGATTTAGAATTTGTTACAACGAATATATCAGGTATGCCACGTAATCGATTTAACCTCTGTTCTACATCCCTTTTACTTCATCTAATACGCCTTTAATCTCGTTGAATTCTGTTTAAATTCTGTTGAAAAGGCGCGCTTAACCCTCCTTATCACAGAAAAATACAGTTCAAAAGCTGCACTTTCGACTAATATGAAATATCTTATTTTATGATACCTACACCTATCTTTCCTTTCCAAAATGGCACTTCATTTCCCATGATTTTGGAACCTCTAATAAAAACAATTCTCTAGAATTATCTTACCTCATCATATAAAGGATGGATTTTTATCAATACTCATTAATCAACTATTAATGAAGGGATATCGATTGATATCCGCCCCTAAAATAGCAAATTATTCATTAAAAAATCCTTCAATAAATCCCCCTTATCCATTCAGTACCACCATTCAACCTAAACACAAATCTTTTCAACATAGCATAAACAATTCTATTCCTAAACCTCTTTTCTTTGAATAAAGCCTATAAATCAAACCATTGTGATCCATTAAGCAAGTATATACCCACAATGGTTTAAAATTTCATTCTCTAAACAATTTGTAATTCATAAAAATTAATAAACCAAATATCAAGCATATGAGAGTTCTTAAAACTACATTAATTGGGAAAATGATTCTTCTTTTTGCATCTCCTTCCAATGTCCACTCCAAAACTAAAAGCAATCTAAAAAATCAACATTAATAAAAATTTCAGATTTACACGGTATAGGTGTAAATTTCACACTCGAAAAATAGTATCAAATGACGAAAACAATTCAAACTTGCCTGTTACTGACAGTATTGCTATTACAATGCTTTTGCAGTTATGGACAGAAGAAAAAACGATCGGACGACTGGGTCAACGATCGTTACAAGTACCAGATTAGTGTAGAAAAGAATCGCTACTCCTTCGAAGAGGAAATACCCTATCATTGGCAAGCTGACGAAAAAGGGAGCTTGGAACTTTCTGATCGACACTATAAAGCTGGAAAACAATCTTTAAAATGGAGCTTTTCTAATAATGCCAAATTAAGAATTACTGCTCCTCACAATTTAAAAAGTGCAGCTTCCAAAAAGCAAGGAGGTTTCATGTTTTGGATTTACAATGAAAAGGCTATTGAAGAATCGCTGCACTTCTCGTTTACTGATTCAAACGATAAAGAGATCTTTGATATGAATTACAAACTCAATTTCATTGGATGGAGAGCTGCTTGGGTTAAATTCACCGACGATTTAGGTAACAGCACAAAAGAAGAAGTTATAAATCTAGTTCTTACAGCTCCAAAATCAGAGGAAAATGGGAATTTGTATTTCGATTCATGGGAATTTGTTGACAAATTGTACGAAAGCCGATCATCCAGCTACCAATTTCAAAGAAAGGGCGATGTTGGATTCGCATGGTCTACCTACCGATGGAGCAAGTTTCAGCCAGATTTTTCAAATTTACCACAAGTAACAACTACTGAAAAAGAAGCATTTGCAACCATTCAAAAAAGATTGGATGACTATTTAATAGGTACAGGTAAATTCCTAGGAACTGAACCAACCCAATTGAGAAAAAAAGGTCTGAACAAATACATTGCCAAAGGAATTAAAGGATTCGAGAAACTAAATATTAAGCGCCACACTGACGGGCATATCACAGGAACGCCTTTGTTTGCAAGAAATTCTCCTCACCGTCCACTAATGAACGAGGAAGCCAACAGATACATTCCTCTCCCTCTTGCCTTCGATTATCTTTTGAATGGAAACAAGGAAAGTTTAGAAAAATTATTCCTATATCTTGATTTTGTTCATGATCAAGGATGGGCAGAAGGATCTGGCTTGGGAACTCTTGATCATGAAACACTTCGTTCTTCGAGCTATGTTTATGCATGTTATTTAATTCGCAATGAACTTAAGCAAACAGGAAGATTGGAAAGAGAATTAGCAACCATGCGTTGGTTCCTTACCCTAAATATGATATTCTCTCCACACAATTATGAGATTACCGCTGATAACATGAGAACCCGTTTCATGTTTACATTGTTACAAATTCTGATGATGCCTAATTCTTCTGAAAAAGTTGCTTACATGAGAAAGGCAGTGGAATATTACAATTTTGGCTTAGATATCAAACCTGGTTGGGGCGATGTAATCAAAGATGATTTCACTGGATATCACCATAGAAATGCCTATGGAAACGGATATTCTCCTCCTGCTTATAGTATGGCTGCTCAAGTGAACTACTTACTTCACAATACTGAGTTTAAACTGTCTGATACAGCAGTTCACAATCTTCGTCAAGCGGTATTTACCATGAGAGATTGGTCTAATTTGTACTATACCCCTGCAGGTGTAGGCGGACGATTAAAAAATCACGACACCACCAACCGTTATATTTCTACTTTTATGCTATTGGCCATGTCAGGAGATCCTATTGATATGGAAATGGCACAGGCTTTCATGAGATTGTGGAATCCTGAATCACCAATGCTTACAGAAAGAGTATTCAGTAGTGGAGATTGTAACATGTACTACTCCAACACCATTGGTGAGGTTGAAAAAATGCAGGAACTGGCTGCCATGAATATCAAAGCTGAAAATGCACCTGTAGGATTCTGGCACAAACCTTACGCAGCAGTAGCATTTCAACGTAGAGACAACTGGATGGCTAGCGTAAAAGGATACAGCAAGTACATCTGGGATTTTGAATCTGGTGGAAAGAACAATATTTACGGTCGTTACATAAGCTACGGAGCCTTGCAAATCCTTTCAAAAGGAGAACCTGTTGACTACGAAAACAGTGGATATGCTTTGGCTAAAGGATGGGACTGGAATCGTTGGCCAGGAGCTACAACCATTCATACACCATTTAATGATTTACGCACAACCAGAAAAGGAAAAAGCAGAAGTCATCGTAATTTCTCTAAGGAAACTTTCGTTGGAGGAACAGGCATTGATGGCACAAATGGAATGTATGCATTCAAATTACACGATCGATCCTTCAACCCTGGTTTTGAAGCTTTAAAAACTTATTTCTTCTTCGATAATCAAATCATCTGCTTGGGATCGGGAATTTCAAACCATAATAATGAATTGGCTACTGAAACTACATTGTTCCAGACCTACATGAAGTCAACAGAGATTCCAATAAGGATAAGTGGAAAAACTATAGATCAATTTCCATTTGAAAAAGTAGTGAACAAAGAGAAAGTTTGGATATCTGATCCTTGCAACAATTACTATTTGATTCCTGATGCAAGCAATGTTATTGTCAAGCGCCAGAACCAAAGTTCATGGTTAGAAGATACCAGAAAACAGGATGCACCTACGCATGGCGATTATTCTGTTGCTTACTTTGATCATGGAAAAGCCCCAAAAGAAGCAGAATATGAGTACATGATTTTAATTGATGGCTCAGCAAAAGAAGCATCGAAACTATTGAAGAAAAAGCCTTACAAAGTGATTCAAAAAGATGAAGATGCTCACATTATTTTGTACAAGCCAAGCAATACTATAGCTTATGCCATCCAGAAACCTGAAAACTTTAAAGGATTATATAAATTGAAATCTATTTCGGCACCAGCCATGTTGATGACTCAAAAAGAAGGTAAAAAGCTAGTGGTATCAGTTTGTGATCCGGATTTCCGTCGTCCACAATACAAAACAAGCGGTGGAATTAGAGAGCACAATATTTTTGAAGGCGATTCGGAAAAGGTGTTAATAATCACCTTAAACGGAGCATGGAATGCTTCTCAATTGCCAGAGGAAGCTAAAATTATTTCTAAATCAAAAGCTGAAACTGTAGTAGAAGTTGTTTGTTCTAAAGCAAGAACTTACCAGTTAGAATTCAAGAAATAATAAATTCCTGGTAAGGATTTCTACTATAAATGTGGAGTGTTCCATTCTTTGATTTTCACATTTAGAAAGTATTTCTAATATGTCAAGCATCTCAAAGATGCTTGACATGTTTATCTAAAGCGAAACATTCTTACAATCTACAACAATCCCCGGCAGTTCAACTACCGGGGATTTTTTCTATTTAATGATTAAAGGTTTCAATACAGCAAGGTCCATTAGCATAAGGATGTAGTATGCATTAGCATAAGGATGGACTGTCAATCCTTATAAGGATACACGGTCGATCCTTATAAGGGAGAAGCTCTCTTTCTAAATATGCAAACTTTCCATTAATTAAACAAAGAATCTACACGCTCTCCATCTTTTACAATAATCAATCGATTACTCTTCTTCATAGCAGGCACCTGAATCATTAAAGTATTCTCGGTAATGCGTTTGTGATTAATCTTCTTACCATTCAATTCTACTTTATAATTAAAATCCTTGTTCATAGACACCAATACAATTTTTGATTTACTTCGGTTCAGATCAGCAAGTTCAAAAGTCAATTCAGCATGTGTAAAATCTTCATTCATATTCTGCTGCTTCATCCAAAAGTCGAAACCGCCATACACCTTTCCTGGCTTAAAATAGATGTGATACCAGTTTACCAAAGGCGCATTCAAACCTGAAAATTGATGCCAGCCCGATCCCAACAAACTACTTTGGGTATAGTGCTCCCAACAATGATAGGTTCGTCTGTTTTCATCACTAAATACTTTCAATGAAGTATTGGCAATCTCCCATGCCTTTTCTCCATAACCAAGGTCCAGCAACGTTTTCCAAAAAAACCACTGATGCGACATCCACACCGTTTCATTGGCGTATGCATTGATATTTGCATGCGGCGCCATTTGATCCACGCTGATTCCTTCTTTTGTCCACAAACGTGTCTTGTCTAATAATTTATCTACTATCAATTTTCGTTGATGATCGTTACAGGCACCCGCAATAATAGGACTGGCTCCATCCATTCCCATGTTCATATTGCTACCATCTTCATTTCTAAGAATACCTGTAACGTTCCCCTTTTTATCATGCTTCACATAGGAAAAATAACCAGATTCTTCATCCCAGGAATACTTGTTTAATGCCTTAGTCAATGTAGCAATATCAGCGTCGTATACCTTCAAATCCTCCTTTAATCCGAGCTCAACTGCTGCTTTTTTCAATATTTTTGCACTACGAATCACATGTGTAGGACTAATAGCAGGAGTAATCAGATTTTCCGGATCGTTATGCTCCACCCAGCGCTGTGGCGGATAATCATCCCAACCAGCCGAGTTGTAGAAGTAATCCCATGTTTTGGTCAAGCCGGATTTCATTCTTGTAATGGATGAGCCACTTGTTCCCGACAAAAACTGGTAGTATTTCTTTAGTCGTGGATAATAATGCTTTAGGAATTTCTTGTCATTGGTCTTGTTCCAAATTTCCATATACTGGTAAATCTGTGTTGGTGCAGGTGTTCCGTGATGTATGAATGCATTCGGATTTTCAGAAGCCGTGGTATAAGTATTCAGCATGTTCACCGAGCGATTCAAATCCATCTCCAACATACCAATTCCAATCATCCCCACATCCCAGGTATATAAGGAATTCCATCTGCGTCCCGGTGTATAATGCTTAATATACTCATTCTGACAAATAATGGGAAACACCAGGTTGTTAGCCATTACCGATTCCATTCGCTTCATTGCAAAATCATACTCCACATTAGAAGAATCATTTGTCATTTGCGTGTAAAGCTCATCTCGCTTGTTGGAATATGAGTTCTTCTTTGTAGCATATTGCCTTAAAGCTTCTTCCACTTCAGACTTGCTTCCTACTGTCACCAATCCATTCAGTTCCTTTTGCGAAAAAGGCATCACTTCAATCCCATACACCAAAATATCAGTAAAGTGACCTTTCTCGTTCTCCTTGTGCAATGGCACATCAATATTACGATTGTTGTACATTGGCAAATTCAACAAGTTGTCAGAGTGAATCTCTACCTGATAAAACTCAGGACCTTCCCATAAAATCCCATAGTACAAATTGGTGTTCTTGTATTTTAGAATTCTTGATTGTTTCACAGGTCCTTCCAAAATTTCAGGAACTATCTCCAGATTTGATTGTTGGAACGTCAAGTCTTTCTGATCTGAAGTATTCACAATAGCAAAACCATCCAACACTATACCCGATTGATTTTTGGCAGCCTCCAAACTCAAATACTTCGCTTCCGCATTTGTTATGGCAATGGTTTTAAGGGCAAAATCCTTTGCTGCTTCTAAATGCAGTTTGCCTGACAATACACCACCGGCAGTAAATTCCAAATCCTGCTCACTCAAGGTTTTGTAACGCATGATCAATACCTGATTTGGCAAAGAGTTCTGATTGATAGGATATACCACTTTATCACCTTTGTCTTTTCCGAATCCTCGTCCTAAAGCACGAGCACCAACCATACCACTTCCATACTCTTCCCCTTTGGCAAAGGCATCATATATCAGGTTATCATCGAAGCGAGGATTTTGGTATTCCATCGTTTTGTAATCCATACCATCTATCCACTGAGCATTGTTAGGTAAACTCACATTCACAGGAAGAATAGTCTTTTTTTTGCCACTCTTGCCCCAGTTTGGATAATTCATGGAAGCCAACAAATTGTAGACAACATCCTGCTGACGTTCCGTATTATTGGTAAATTTAGCTGTTATGTACCTGCTCTTTTCGTCAACCTCTGAGAACACTACATCACATTTCACCTTGTCTTTCCACTCCAACTGGTAGTTGTATCCCAGATATTTTAAATCCGGATCAACATTCCAAATGAAATAATCTCTTTCCTCTATCACATCAGGAATTACCATTTTTGAGCGATGGAAGAAACCTGTTGCGAAACTTAAATCGAAACGAAATCCATCCTTTTTACTGGTAATGTGTGAAACTCCATTGTATTTTTTCGAATAAGGACCCCAATTCGGTAAATCAAGATCATGGGAATTTTTGTAATCCTTTATTAATTGATGATCTATCTTGCTTTCCTGAGCAACAAGCGAAACAGGAAACAAACAAGCCATCAATAAGCCTTTTAGATTCATAGCTTTATTTTTTAAAGATTAATGTGCCGTATGATAATGGAAAATGACACGAAGGGGGAAGCCATGAGGATTTTTGTAGATCTCCTTCCTGTTCCGTTCCTTCTCTGCGAGTTAAATCAAATTTCCAGGTATCATTTGCTTTAGGTGGAATATTGACAGCTGATTGTATTTGAGAGAAGGGAATCGCAACCTCGAGTGCCCAGCCTTCATCGGTATCGGTATTGTCGTTTAAAGTTCCTTTTAAAGTCACAGCTGATTTTATTCCTACACAATTCCACGACCACCATTGCCTTATTACATCGCGATTGCAGCCAGGATTCAACACATACAAATCCAATAATGTATTTAGTGGATTCCATTCAAACTCGTAATAGGTTTTTGGATTACTATCTGCATCTAAAAAGATTTCCATAACCTCTTCGTGCCATAAATGAGCATCACGCTCCGTCATCTTTCCCGTCAGGTCCTTATCATCCATCCAAAAATAGAAGCAGAGATACTCATTATCCCAAACAGCTTTAAACATGGAATTTTCTCGTAATTTCTCTTTTTTATTGGCGATAAAGTAGACTGGTTGTATGGTATTCCAGATTGCTTCATCGGCTTTCCCATTTACATTTATGGCTTCAGATGTGAATTTACATTCGTATTTTTTGTTATTATTTTTACTCATTCCAGGGGTGTATACACCTAGCAGAACCAAGCTAAAAAAGAAGTATTTTAATACGTTCTTACATGTATTCATAACAATTAGATTTTAAATCCCAATACAAAACTTCCCGAAACAGAAATCTTTCATCTATCCCGGGAAGTTGGTACTATTTTATTTTTTGATTCGCCCAACCGGTCGACTACTTTCCTTCAAATAGATTTTGAAATCTTCTATTTTCTTTTGCAGTTCATTTACCAGTTTAGGGTGTTGATTTGCTAGGTTTACAGATTCAGAAGGATCCTTTTCTATATCATACAAGGACAATTCCAATGTATAATCTTCTTCATTCTGAATTCCCGGCATTCCACCTGTACCCCGTTTTTCTACTACGCGATACTTATGAGGAATGTGCAACTTCCACTTACCGGAACGCACCGCTTGAATTTCTTCGCCTAAAACAAAAAAGAAATCTTTACGAGGATTTTCTATCTTCTCACCTTTCATCACCGACCAAACATCAACTCCATCAATAGAATTCATTCTCACCATGGAAGATTTGGTTACATTCATGATGGTTGGCAAAATATCCAAAGCCGTAATCATCTCATCGTTATACGCTCCTGCTGGAATAGCGCCTGGCATCCTTACAACAAATGGCACCTTCTGTCCTCCTCCAAAAGTTGTTCCTTTTGCTTCCCGCAGATTACCAGAACTTCCCGCATGATCTCCATAGGTAATCCAAGGTCCGTTATCCGATGAAAAAATAATAAGTGTGTTTTCATTTAATCCCAACTCATCAATTTTCTTCACAATCTCTCCTACAGACCAGTCCAATTCCATAATGGCATCACCATACAATCCCTGCCCCGATTTTCCTCTAAATTCGTCGGAAGCTCCTAGAGGAACGTGAGGTTGCGTATATGGCACATATAAAAAGAATGGCTCACCCTGATGTTTTTCAACAAAATCGACAGCATGTTCAGTAATTCTTTTTGTAATGGTATTTACATTTGGATTGTACTCAATTATTTTTTCATTATCATACAAAGGCAAAGCAGGATATGGATGTTCCGGATCGGGATGAATAGGCCACATGTCAAAAGAATAAGGTACTCCCCAAAATTCGTTGAACCCATGTTGCAAAGGCATAAACTCAGGATGGTGTCCCAGATGCCATTTTCCAAATAATCCATTCACATAACCATTCTGCTTCAAGATACTGGAGATGGTCATCTCTTCGGAACTCAATCCATGATCGGAAAGATCATCTACCACATGTTGCATACCAACACGCTGAGGATAGCAACCAGTTAGTAATCCGGCTCTGGATGGAGTACAAACAGCTGAAGCCACATAAAAGTTGGTGAATAGCGTTCCTTCCTGAGCTAATTTGTCAATATTTGGTGTTTGAACTGCTCCTTTATTGTAACAGTTCACATCTCCATATCCCTGATCATCTGTAAACAAAATGACCACATTGGGTTTGGCATTTTCTTTCTTTTCGGCTGCTTTGGTAGCGCCTCCCAATAGAGTACTACCCGCGATGCCGCATAGTAAAAATGTTGATTTAATCATAGATTCGTTTTCTTTGAAAGTTTCAAACGATATGAATATCAATTTGAATTGTAGTTAGTATTTGAAAGCACGTGTGGTTTTAATCCATACCACACTAGGTTTCACTTAAAACCACCTTAGGTTTCATTCAAAAGCACGTGTGGTTTTGAGTCAAATCACGCGTGCTTTTTTTGGAACAGTATTAGTAATAGATGGCTGCATTTGGCAACTGATCTATTTCTTCCTGAGTTTTAAACTGACCATCTTTTAGCTCAACCAGGTAGGTCGCATTTTTATCAGATGGCTTGAATGTTTTTCCTGCGAATTTCACCTTTGCGTTCCCGTTGGAAATCATAGCTGTTTTTCCATCAGTAATTGTAAAAGCAATCGGTTTACTGGTATTCAATTCAACCTCTATATTCCACTCTCCTACTTTAAATCCTGTAGCTGTTTTTACAATATCTTTTGGATTCAATTTTGAATCTCCAACTTGAATAATCGAAAGAAAACGAGCCTTTTTAACTTTTGAAGTAACTGCCTTATAGTGGTAACTCGTTTCATCCAACTTCACCATTTTATTTCCTTTTCCTTGCCAATCTACCGGAGGAGAAACAAATTGATCGGTAAGATTCTGTTCAAACTCAGTACTACAGAATATTTTCATACTTGCCTTTGAACCATTCGAATTCATTTCTAATCCATTCTCACCAAGTAATTTTGTATCACATCTGCTATTGCTCAACCAGCTATACTCTACAGGTTTTTCAGCCTCCAATTCATCATATATCAAGGCAATTCCTGGTCTTAACATGAACATATGACGGCGGAACTTCTTTAATCCAGCATCGCCAAAGCCATGTTCAGGAGTTTGTGTAACACCAAACTCCTTCATTCTTCTGGCTATTTCATCGCGGGCAATTGTTCCTGAGTAAGCCCTAGAAGCATCTCCCATGGTATAACTAATTACATCTCCGGTAAGGAAACGAGGAATCCAGCCATAACCCGATGAATGATAGTTTTGTCCAATGCCATCAATCAAAATCGAATTGTGAGCTCTGGTGTGTCGATAAGATTGTAAGGTGTGTAAATCTGCCCAATTGGAATAATAACCAGTGTGATAAAACAATGATTCTCCACCATAGAAAATACTAAAACTATTCTGAGCTGCATGACTATGTCCTACCACCCCATAAGGACTTGAACGAAAAGCAAGAAAGAAGTTATTTTTTGGATTACTCAAATCGGTATGCATCCCAACAGTTCCCACATCGCGAAAATCCTTCGCCAAAGGAAATTCTACTTCCTTGTTCTTTGATTTCTTAGTTTGACTGAACTTCTGACCTGAATACCATTTTAAACGAGTCAAATTATCCTTTGCCTTTTTACCTTTCTCGGTAAACAACTTCTGGTAAAAAGCTCCGTATGGATTCTTCTCAACCTTATTCATTGCCTTGATTAAAGGAACCATATTTTCTCCTTTGGCATCTGTGCCATCACCAAACGATCCAGTTAAATGTCCAATCGGTGAGGTATACATTAAATAAGAAGGAACATTCTGATACCATAGTTTCGTGAAATAGTTAAAACCAGTAATTCTGGTTAGCATGTATGGCAATACAAACAAGGTTTCCTGGTTAGCTGCAAAATACTTGTTGCCTGGTGCCCAACCACCATCGTTCCCTCCGCCTGTAGGAGCACGAACAGTATACAAATCGTAAGCATAGTTCAACCACTTTTAGCCTCAGGAGTATGGTGAATTAACACCAAAGAATTTAAAAAGAAATTACGCAATTCAATTTGCCAAAAATGGCTATCATGCAATTTATGTGATGGCTTATGAATAAATTTCTTATAGGTTTTTGCTTGCGATTCGGCTAATTCACTAATAATTTGCTCACGTTCTTCCTTCGACAATTGATCATAGGCAATATCAAAAACTTCGGATTGCACGGCATGATAAGCTACCTCTGTAAAATCCATCCATTGCCCAATCTCAATAATTCTCTTGTAGCTTTTGTTAAAATGTCTGTATCTACGAAGTGCTTCATCCAAATATTTTTTCTCCTTGGTCATTAAATAAAGCAAGACCACCTCGTCGGTTTCTGCAGAAAACTTCTTGCAATTGTCTCTTGTTCTTTTGGTAATGTACAACTGGTAACGCTTCTCCGATAGCTCTTTTTTCTTTTGAGCCATCACCTTTTTATTGTTGTAGATCAATTCACGTAATTCTGCACCAATCTTACCATCAAGTTTCTTCTGCAATTTCTTTTGCAGAGAAGCAGAACCTTTTACATTTCCTACATGCTCAGGTGTCGTCAAAATTCTTGGATGAGAATTTTCAACTTTTGCAACCACCTCATCAATGGAAGGGCTTACGAAATCAATTTCCGATCCGTCTACAACAAATGGTTCTCCATCATGCCATTTTTTTTCTCCATCCTTCACATAGGCATATTGCCA
>Ga0209379_10001974_pt1 | contig 12815 bp, 9 predicted proteins | sample tdDd001_FD_187124 | JGI IMG/M metagenome (GOLD analysis project Ga0209379, IMG submission 187124) | Marine sediment microbial communities from the Atlantic coast under amendment with organic carbon and nitrate - tdDd00.1 (SPAdes)... | ecosystem: Environmental > Aquatic > Marine > Coastal >...
CACTATTACCACCAATCACCACGATAGGATCTCGCCCGTCAATACTTCTCACCATCTGTACCGGGCTAAATCGCGCCTGACCGTACTGGCGTACAAATTGGTTATCGGGAGTGAATACTTTTATTTTCCGTGCCCCGGAGTCCCAGACATGAATATTGCCCAGGGAATCTATCGTCAGTGAACTAGGCCCGTTTAACTGCTGGGGTTTATCAATGCCAAACTCACCAATTGTCTGGACGAAAGCCCCGTTTGAACTCAGATGAGTAATGGTGTGCCGGCCGGTAAAAAGCGCAAAAACATCGCCACTTTCGCTCACTGCAAAGTCTTTTAATATGCCTAGCTGAGCACTAAATGGGATTTCGAATCGAGGCTGCAAAGAGGCTGAATCATAGACATGTATTGAAGACTCGTTCTGGAAGGAGAGAAACAAGAGATCCTGATATCGTCGCGCCATACGAAGCTGGCGTGTCAATGTCTGCATCTCACCTTGTGGCGTTTCAACCGTAAAGGTTGGCGCGTTGATTCCCATTGAAGCAACCTGCAGCTCCGTCAATCGACTGCAGTTATCTTTAGAGGCTCTTTCTGTTGATAATTGATTATTGGCAAATGCCGACGCTGGTAACCCCGCCACACTGGCCACGCCAAAGGCGGCAAGACTTGAGCCGATAAAACGACGACGTTGCTGATCTAATTCTACAGGTGATCCTTTTCGCATTATTCTTAACCCTCGATAACTGTAGTGTCAGTAGTTGATGGTATGAACGATAAGGTGTAACCCGGCTCTGAACCTGTAGAATATGCCAGCTGTACATCACCTCCAGCCTCTGACTTGTTAAAACCACTGATTATTTGCTGCGTCGGCAGTGAAAACGGGATCACGAAAGGAAGGTTAAGGCTACAGTCATAGTCGGTTAATCGGTGATGCCCATAAACCTGAATTTCGGTACAAATCTCAATGGCCTGAATACCGCCCTGCTCGGGTACAGGTGCACTCATATCCAATGCGTGCTGGTTGCCATTAGCAAAGTCAGATGCTGTTCTCCTATCTAACTGTCCTTTGGCCGTTAACGGTATGCGTTTTCCGTTAAGATCTAGGCCGTTCGTAGTCAGTTCAACTGCCTGCGGAATCAATGATCCTGTCGGTTTTAGGGATGATACCAAGTGCGAAAAAATGCTGACCTGAGGCTCCGTATCTAACGCTGCCTTCATGGTTTCCGACACAACCAAATCAAACTGCTCTTCAGGTTGCCAACAAGTTGCATCGGCGCAGATATAATCTGCCACGCGATCCCCCAAGCCAAACGCTGCGACTAAAGCTTGGAGCTTCTCCAAGGACTCAGAGTGAATATCGAGCATGGTTACCTGAAGCTGGGCTGCTGAAAACATTCCCATCAGCGGCAGTAGCAAAGTCGCAAAAGGACCCGTTCCGGCATATAACACAGAAACTGGTTGTTCAGAGGGTAATCTTTCACTGATAGCCTGATGAATACCGCGTACAAGCACCGCTGTGCGCAACACTTCTTCCGCACACTGCGCTGCCGTTGTCATCGATACCGCTTTCCCAAAGGGTGTCATGGTAAAATCAGTGTCCAGGAAAATATCAGGATGCAATTCCAAAGCGCTCAAATTGGCTAGACTGGTTGCCAGTTCCCTTACCGGCTGACGTAATCCGTAACGCTCTTCATGCGGACAGGACACTATCTGCTCAGCTAGGTTGGCTAACCAAGCTTGCCGCTCTGGAACTGAAGAGTCCGCTAGCTCACGATGTTCTGGCAAACCAAGCATTGGCTATACAGTCAATCACTACATGAATACGGTCTTTGCTTCCCCGGTGGTAGACCGCATGTTCCATATCGGCATTGAGGTACCAAAATTCCCCCTCACCCATATGGACCGACTCACCCTCGACGATAAACTCGACATCGGGATCAGTTTGCAGACATAGATGGAGTCGAGCCTGTCCCTTCGAAAAACACAATCCGTGATCACGGTGCGGAGCAATCGCCGCGCCGGGGCTCAAACGCATTAACCGAACAGAAAGAATGGGACAACTTAGCTGATTGAGAAAAGTGGTCAGCTCCGGGCAGCTCTTTAACGAAGCATAGTTATCAAAATCTGCTTCAGATTCTGACTCTTCCAACGCAAAAGCCTGCAGAATTGGGGACTGGTTTTGATACTTTGCAAGGCCGCGCAATGGGAATACATCCCATGCGCCGTCATAACAGGCACGGTTAACATGAGCGAGCCACTCACCATTCGAGAGCGCTTCAATAGAAGCCATCAACGTTGGAGAGATAGAACAATCTATCGGTAGGCGACGGAAACCAATGTCTAACATTTGACACCAAATCGCAAAGAAACATATACACAATACTAACCAATGCTTTTTATTGTGCAAAACTTACGCGATACAACGAGATTATAAATTCAATATATGCAACACGAATCACATTTACGTGATTTGTACAAATGCTTATTTGTATAAGCATTATGCAAACCAATAGGTTACATCGGCATCACTCTTAGCGACCGGTCTCCTTCTCACCCTATAGATTCAACTTAAACTCCTAGCCTTCCCCCCTCACTAACTGGTAAAATCCGCCCTCAACAAAAGCCCCAAATATCAACATAGAGAGTTATTCCTCATGGGAAGAAAGTTCGAAGTACGCAAATTGTCTATGGCAAAAACGGCAGGCGCAAAGATCAAGGTTTACTCAAAGTACGGTAAAGAAATCTACGTCTGTGCTAAGAACGGTAGCACTGACCCAGATAGCAACCTTGCACTTAAGCGTTTGATCGAAAAAGCGAAAAAAGACCAAGTACCATCTCACGTTATCGAGAAAGCGATCGATAAAGCCAAAGGTGGTGGCGGTGAAGATTTTGCAACTGCGCGCTACGAAGGTTTCGGCCCGGGTAACTGCATGGTTATCGTTGACTGTCTAACAGACAACAACAACCGTACTTTCATGGATGTTCGCCAGGCGTTCGTTAAGAACCATGCCAAAATTGGTGGTCCGGGTACTGTTGGCCACATGTTCGAACACCAGGCTGTATTCCAGTTTAACGGTGACGACGAAGAAGCCGTTCTAGAAAACCTGATGATGGAAGATGTTGACGTCAGCGACATCGAGTGTGAAGACGGTGTCATCACTGTTTATGCACCACACACAGAGTTCTTCAAAGTGAAAAATGCGCTAACGGCGACAATGCCAGATGTTACGCTTGACGTTGAAGAGATCTCTTTCGTGCCTCAGACAATGACAGAGATTTCTGGCGATGATGTTGCGGCATTCGAGAAGTTCCTTGATACGCTGAACGACTGCGACGACGTACAGAACGTCTACCACAACGCTGAAATTGCTGAATAAGCTCAATTCCACGTTGAATAAAAAGGCCGAGCATTGCTCGGCTTTTTTGTTTTCTGCACTTCCCGAATAATCGCAAAAAAAAACGGCGGCACAAGGCCACCGCTAGAAAAAACATTCTATAAAAACACAAGTTTAAAAAGGCTGCTCCAGACGATTCGTAAATGCGGTTTATTGCATCCGATACTAGAACCAGGTCTCCATCTGCATTGCGAAGATCACTTCACCACCTTCGCCCATGGTGCTTGCATCATTAGCCAAGCTCACAGAATAATTGTTTAGGTCTTCACTCCAATCAACATATGATGCCGCAAAACGAATTTCCGGACGCTGGAAGAAACCACCAGACGTATCTAGCTTAAAGGTTGGTGCAATCGTGGCCTTATAAAAGCTACCGTCTGCTTGTTCGGTACCGTTATCCAAATCCATGTACTGATATGAGCCTTCGTACACCATTTCAAAGTTTTTGGTTAGCTCCTGTGCCAAACGCACATTCGCCGTCGCCCACAGGAACTTATCGCCGTCTTTAACGCGATCTTTACTGAATTCACCCAGGAATGCCGGAGCAATACGCCAGTTACCGGCAAAACGAGTGACGCCGTAACTAAATAGTCGAACAGCCTGGGCATCTTCGTTCAGATCGCCGTTTGAACCAATTCCTTTCAGTTCGGCACCCAGGCCCTGACCGACGACAATACCTGTTTTAGAGAAACCTTCACCGCCACCGTAAAAGTTGTTGCCGTGATAGGCTAATAATGCGTGGAAACCATTATCGGCACGTTTTGTCGGTGTTGTTCCGTTACTATTATCAGCTCTATCTTCATTGTCTGCCGCTGTCATAGCATTCAGCATCAACTGCCACTGACCGATGTAGTTGTTCATCGTGACGATATAGTTTTCAACGTCAAGGCTCGAACTATCAATGGTGCCGAAGTCACGCCCATAAACCGAGAAGTTAGTGCTCCAGTCCTCGCTGAACTGAACATCATAAATACCGGCACCGGTACCAGACAGGAAGACAATATCGGTATCCATGAAGTGAATATCAAAGTTATCTCGGTCAAAGCGCTTACCCGCCCAAATTGAAGCATGGGCAAGGGCTCCATCAAATGACTCGAGGCCTCCCAGCTCGGCAAAAACCTGACGTACATTCAATTTCGAATCGTCGGCAGTCCATTCGTTGTTAGTTTCCGTACTATCAGCCAGCATCACACGGTACTTCGACCATGAACCGTCATCCTGCTGGATATTATGATCAAGCACCACTTCAACGTAGTTATCATCTTCGACACCCAGACGGCCAACCGCTCCACCTAGCGCCCCAGCCGCAGTCATATACGGACCAGTCCCCGTTGCGCCATTCAGGTTGTCATCTATTAGCAAACCTGAGCGAGCATAACCGTGAAATTCAAATGCAGATGCTTGGCTTTCAGCATCCGCTGCCACCTGCTCAGTTTTTTCCAGACGCTTCTCTAGGTCAGCAATCCTTTGCTCTAAGCTCGCCGCATCGTCTTGTGCAAAAGCAGCACCAGAACAAGTTACGGCAAAAGACACGGCAAGTGATAAGAGGCATTTTTTCATCATTCTAATTCCATCTATCCGTTAATTTATAAACCACTACACAACTGAGCTGATTATTGCTAAACCGTTTTAGTTGATCGAGAAAAACCTGCTAAAACCGTTTAGCTTTGTGATCGTAGTGTCATATTTACTCAATATGTGATCTCGACATATGCAGAGAGGGAATATTATTCAGACACCAAATCGTGCGCTTATCACACATACGATATTGTTATGCTGAAAATTCGACTGATTATTCGTTAGTGGAATTTCGCGTTGGGCTATTTGTTAGAAGAGGCAAGAAAGAATAGAAAGCTACACACTGGTGCACCCGCCCCCATATAGTGCAAACCAAAATATGACTCTTTGCCCGTTTCAGGGGGTTTTGAAGAACTAAACAGTAAAAAAGAAATCATCGGCGCAATTTATCCTTTTAACTCTTCATTGTCCGCTCAATTGTCTCCTCTTTTTATCTTCATAGAAGATGGCACCAAGATTGCTTTAAAGGTATTAATATCATTAAGTTAAGGAAGACATAAGATGAAATTGTCGGAGAAAGAGAAGCGCTGGTTACCGCTCTGGGGCTCGACGGGGAAAATAGCAATGCGCAAGGCCTGTTGGTTAAACCGCTCCCGCCGGTCTACGCTAGAGCAAACGTTTGAGAGTATTGCTAACAACCGTGTTCACATACTCCAGTCATGGGTAAACAGCCAGTGGGATTTCCTGCAAAATGCAGCCTTATATGTTGCAACAAAACCAGACAGCGAGAAAAACAACGTACTGAAGCATTTGCTAGAGCGCAATGGTGATTTCTCGGAACTATTCATAGTTCAGACAACAGGAAGTGTGAATTTCTCGAGCTATGCCCGGCATATCGGTACCCAGCATGCTGACAGAACCGTGCTTACAAAAGGCTTAAACAACCAGTTTCTGCACGGGCCCTATATTGATAGAGCGACCTTGCACATCGGACCTTCAAGCTCAGCTTTTCATGACGAGGTAACACTGATGTTCTACCAGCCTCTTTGTTATGACAACCAGGTTGTCGGCTGCCTTTGTGGCCGTGTTCCCAATGATGTCATGGGTGATTTGATCCAGCGGGAAGCCGGCCATATTTATAATGAGTCTGGTGATAACTATATTTTTATGGTCGAATCTCACCTCAACCGAGACATACTTCCCGGTACCGCACTCTCCCGATCCCGTTTCGAAGACAATACTTTTTCCCATGGCGAGAACCTAAAATCCGGAGTAAACACCAATTGGGGAATGGTCAAGATCCGACAACATACTGAGTTCGAGATCCGATTTACCGATCCGGCTACCAACGAGCTGCATCCCGGCGTCAGGGAAACCATCGCCAATGGCTCCAACCTGTATATCGATTACCCGGGCTACTCTGACTATCGGCACATTCCGGTGATCGGCAAGGGCGTGACCTTTCAGCTAAAAGGATCACCCGATCGCTGGGGTATGATGTGCGAAGCCGATCTGGAAGAGGTCTACCGTCATCGTTCGCTTGGCTTCAACCTTAGCAAGCAATACACTCTAGCATTGGTATTCTCCCTTCTCACCCCGTTACTACTTACCCACTGGCTGTCACTGTCTGTCTTACAGCAAGGGCTTGTCACTCTACTGACAATCATTATCAGTACTCTGATCTTTACCTTTATGGCGGCGAATCCCATCGCCCGGCAGCTACAAAAGATGTCGGACGTTATTCAAACCATTGCCGAAGGAAATGGCAACCTTAAGCAGCGATTAGATACACGCCAGTTCAAACCGGACGAATCAGGTGATATGGGACGCTGGATCAACAGCTTCATCGACAACCTCGATGGGATCATGTGTGAAATGATCCATGCCTCCAGTGAAGTCAGACAGGTCAGTGAATCCATGCTAAGACGCTGCGACATTGTTGATGAGTCAACCATTGCCACAGCAGGTTCTATCGAAGCAATGCTGTCTCTCGCCGACAGTCAGCAACGAGAAATATCCAATGCCACGATTGCCGCCAACACGATGCAGCATGAGATGCACAATACTGTTGATAGCGCCCAAAAGGAGTATCAACAAGCTGTCAGCAATACCTATAAAATTAAAGAGATCGTTGAGGCCTCTGCGCGTAGTGTCAACGATGTGAACAACCAAATGAAAGAGATCGACGATATTGTCAAACTGATTTCCGAGATCACCGACCAAACCAATTTGCTGGCCCTGAACGCTGCCATTGAAGCCGCCCGAGCGGGCGAACACGGCCGGGGATTCTCGGTTGTAGCTGACGAGGTACGTAATCTTGCGACCAAGACTTCACAAGCAGCAAATCACATCGGCAGTATTATGAACAAGTTACGACAGGAATCGGAAACCGCTGTCAACTTCATGGAAAAAGGAGTCAAGAATGTCGAACAAAACTCTTTCCGTTTGGATGACGGACAACGAAGCGAGAAGCTTCAGCAAGCAGTCGACACTATGTTCGATAATATCAGCCACATCGCCAGTACAAGTGAAGAACACACCAATACCGCTAAAAGGGCTCAGGTCACTACACAATCATTGGAGGTTTCATCACAGCAGCTAGGGCGAAGAACAACGCTACTCAAAAATGCGGTCACTCGGCTAAACCAACTCGTCGATCGATTCGAAGTATCTAAAGCAGCCTAAAAGGCAGCGAATTACCGCTTACTGACTTCGCCAGCAAACATTGGCATCAAGGGCAAAAGAGGTTGGTGTTACTCGCTGGCTCGATAACAATAGCCGGATCAGCTGAAAGCTGGTCTGGGCTATTTTTTCACTATCCTGAGCGACGGAATCAATATTCAACGGCAGACAATCCAGCAAATCATGATTATCAAAGGTTGCCAGCCGCATCTTTTTGCTGACCAGAGCCTCAAGGCAATTGTGCTCTTTCAGGTAGCGTAATACCCCTTCAAGCAAAGTGTACGAAGCCGTAAACAATGCCTCAGGCAAACGTCCCAGTTCCTGGTGCAACTGCTGCATCATTTCATAGCCCGAGCCTGGCTGATAATCACGGTGACGGATCCATTCGGGCTTTTCTTCAAGCCCAGCTCGCTTCAGACCAAGCTCAAAACCTGCCAAACGGTGACGGCTTGGGGACAGCTCTAGCTGACCACCAAAATAATAGAATTCAGAAACAGTAGAAGCGGCTATCGTCTCGACCAAATCTGCAGTCACTTTGGCTGCATCGGTCAGCACCAACGGCAACGTAGACTGGCCGATATGTCTGTCTAGCTGCAATACCGGGATCTGCTTGGTTAATGTTTGGTAGAACTCATCAGACGTTTGGCTTGAAGCAACAATCAACCCATCAATTTGTCGACGAACCAGCCCGTCAACCACCAGGCACTCTACTTCCGGATCATCTTCCGAGCAGGCAATCAACAATTGCAGCCCTGCCTGACGGCAAAGCTTTTCCAGCTCACGGGCGATCGAGGCAAAACCAAAGTTGGTCAAGTCGGGAATAACCAAACCAATTGCATCAGAGCGGTTTGCCTGTAATGACTTTGCATGCATGTTTGGCGAATAATGGTTTTCTCTCGCAACAGCCATCACCCGCTCACGGGTTTCTTCTTTGATCCGGAACGTAGACGCTCGGCCATTAAGTACCATACTCGCAGTCGTTTTAGAGACACCCGCCAGTTTGGCTATATCCGCAATTGTTATACGTTTTCTTTTTTCCACAACTAAACCGTTTTAGCCATTTTCATCTACTTATTATCTGGCCAATTAACTCGAATGGAAAGCAAAACGAATTAAAACTGGCTTTGGATCATAAGAAAATAGACTGAATTAAGCATAAATTCCGAACAAATAAAAAAGTCAGCTGGAAAACCAACTGACTTAATAAATATTGTTAAGCATACTTTTATGCTCAGGATCGCTATTTTACTGTCAAATCACACTCTCAATTCATTCAGCTTCACCTGAGCCTGACCATAAACCGAATCCAGCGGATAGCCATTTTCATCAGACAAGATTCCAGCCGATTTACCAGTCAGGATCTCGAGTGCCTCAGTGACATGACTTATCGCCCAGATCTGGAATTCCCCTTTCTCGACTGCCGCCACAACGTCCTTGCGAAGCATCAAATTGTGCGCGTTAGATTTAGGAATAATGACACCCTGTGTTGGCAAGCGACCTTTGATGCCACAGACATCAAAGAAACCTTCAATTTTCTCATTCACACCGCCGATTGGCTGAGCCTCACCAAACTGGTTCATAGAACCGGTGATTGCCACATCCTGTCGAAGCGAGCTATTTGAAAAAGCGGAGACAATCGCACACAGTTCGGCCATTGATGCACTATCACCGTCAACACCGCCATACGATTGCTCAAATGTGAGATGGGTGGTTAACGGGATCTTCTTAGCCTTGCCAAAAATTGAAGCTAAATAAGCCGACAGAATCATGACACCTTTCGAGTGAATACTGCCTCCGAGCTTAACATTGCGTTCAATATCAAAGACCTCGCCTTCCCCGTAAGCAGTCGTTGCGGTGATGCGATTGGGAGCTCCAAACTGGTAGTCAGTTGTTGATATCACTGACAGTGCATTGATTTGACCAACAACCTCTCCCTGGGTATCGATCAGTGTCGTACCGTTAGTGAATGTTTGCATAACATGGTCTTTGAGCCTGCTAACCCGCTTCTCCTGGCTCTGCAAGGCTTGCTCGACATGATTGGCACGGATCATCGTCGCTTTCGATGACTTCGCCATGTAGTTACTTTCGCGAAGCAAATTAGCTATATCGGCAGAGTGCAGAGACAGCTTATTCTGATCATCGGCCTGCCGTGAACTGTAATCAATGATCCTGGCAATCGCTTTTCTATCGCAGTGCAGCATTTCGCTATCATTCACAATACTGGAGATAAAGCGGGCATACTGAACCTCAGACTCGTCAGTACGCGGCATCTCGTCTTCGAAGTCGGCGGTAACACGGAACAACTCGCTAAAATCCGGGTCATAATGCTGAAGTAACTGATAGGTCTGGTAATCCCCGAACAAGATAATTTTAACATTCAGCGGAATATCTTCCGGCTCCAACGAGATAGTTCCAGACAGGGTTACTTCCCGCTCCAGCGAGCTCACATTCAATTTTCGCGCCCGAAGTGCTCGCTTCAGACCGTCCCATACATAAGGCCGCTCCAACACTTTTACCGCATCCATCAGCAACACACCACCGTTTGCCCGGTGCAGGCTGCCTGAGCGGATCAATGAAAAGTCGGTAAATACCGTTCCCTTGTAGGTCGCATTTTCCACATAACCGAATATGGAGTGGTAGCTCGGGCTATCTTCGACCACGATAGGAAACTTCTGCTCCGACTGGCTCACCAACACATTTACCTGATAACGCCGTGGCATTTTTTTGTCCAGCGCCGCGTAGGCAAGAGCAACTTGTTCTTCGCTTTCTTCCAGAAAGATATCCAGATTCTCCAGAATATCTTTCTGCATCGCTTTCAGATACGCCTTTATCTCTGACTGGCCCCGATAGGCCTCTTTGAGCGGCTTGATAAAATGCACCACCACATCGAGAGCAACTTCTTCATTCAGCTTCTGAATTTTATCGGAGAACTCTTCCTCTAGCTCGGTTAGCTGGCGTACGATGCCACGAAGTTTTTTCTCCAGATCGTTAATCGTTTCTTCAAATTGTTCCTGTTCTTCCTCTGACAGCTGAGCAAAGCTCTCTTCTGTATGAGGCTCCTCACCGTTCAGAGCCACCAGCTGATACTCGCCCTGAGTGGTCAACGACAGGCTGACACTGTTCTCTTTCGCCTCATTGGTCAGGGTTAACAGTGAACTTTCCTGCTTCTGCGTTAGCTGATTCTTCAATGTTTCAGAACGGCTATAATACATTTCATTGTCGAACGCCAGCGGCAAAGCCTTAACTAACCTCAACATCAGCTTTTCGATTTCTTTCTTGAATTTATTCCCGGTACCCGCTGGTAACTTCAATACTTTCGGGCTTCGGGTTTCTTCGAAATTCGCCACATAACACCAGTCATATAACGGTGTCCCATTCCCGTTCGGATCATGGCGGTTGAGATAACGCAGCACCATGGTGCGCTTGCCAAGACCGTTGCGGCCAATGGCATAGATGTTGTAACCCTTCTCTTTAATCGACATAGCAAACTCAACGGCCTGCTGTGCCCTTTCCTGCCCGACAATTTCATCAAGCGGAGTCAGGTGCTTGGTCGACTTGCAATCAGCCGCCAGCCCATTCAATTCTGATGCGCGATACAGCTTGTCACTGCTTAGAGGTTTAATTGACATAAAGATCCCTCTTCTTATGACACTAAATAACTTCAGTGTAGACAGTAAATTATTATATTTTAGTGACTTATCTACCGTTTAGCGGGCTAAGAGGCCATTCACGCTGCCTAACCGCTCACTTTGTGAACAGATACCATATAAGTTATAAGGTTTATAGAATAAAAACGAAGCATCTATTACCGCGCTACCGCTCTTTCATTTGCTTTGGTAGAATGCCGCGCACTTTCATACTAGGTAAGCGGAAAACATCGATGAAAAATACCCGAGTCAGTATTGGACTAAGTAACCCGAAAAGCCCAACAAACGTCGGGGCCGTCATGCGCGCCGCAGGATGCTATCGAGTCGACAATGTGGTTTATACTGGCGAGCGTTATGATCGTGCAGCAAAATTTCAAACTGACACCAAAAGCATGTCACGCAAAATCCCACTCACTGGCGTGAATTCTTTGCTTGATGACTTGCCTGAAGATACTCACATCGTTTGCGTTGAGTTGGCAGAAGGTGCAGTACCACTACCGCACTTTCAACACCCGGAAAACGCGCTATATGTATTTGGTCCGGAAGACGGCACAATTGCGCAGGATGTGGTCGACAGGGCTGATGCTGTCGTTTATGTTCCGACAGTCGGCTGTATGAATCTGGCAGCTACCGTCAATGTATTGCTTTATGACCGTTTGGCAAAGTCCGAAGATATGCTGGCTGGTGATGAGCTTATTCGCCAAAGCCGAGATAACCGTAACCATCTGGTGGTAAAAACCAAAACCACGGCATAACCCATATATACCCAAGCTAGCTTGGGTATACAGCAGCCTCTAAATAGACACCTATGGCCCTACACCAGCTTGTTAATATCTACACAACAAGTCTTCTTAATAGCCGTCACTGTCAACACTGTAAGTTAACGCCTTCGTATATTGAATTAATCTCCAAAACCTTAACTAAACCTCTAACACCTTACGTTAACAACCACTCATTCTTACCCACATTTAGTCCTTGTAAAAAGCAAGGTTATGGTGCTTTTGTGTGATGAATGTTCGATTGTTAAATATATAAAACATATATCATGTGCAACCAAATTTTTAATATATCTTAAACGCTGTCATCAAGGAGATTGATGTGTTTTTTGTTGAATTTCTAATTGTACTTGTCTGTATTTTGATCGGTGCCCGGATCGGTGGTATCGGTTTGGGTGTCATGGGGGGTGTCGGCTTAGCCGTTTTAAGCTTCATCTTTGGCTTGCAGCCTACCAGTCCGCCTATCAATGTAATGTTGATGATCATGGCCGTTGTTGCGGCAGCTGCATCAATGCAAGCTGCTGGCGGTCTCGATTTCCTGATCAAAATTGCTTCCAATATCCTGCGCAAAAACCCTAAATACATTACTTTTATCGCGCCGGTTGTTACCTATGTATTCACTATGATGGCGGGTACCGGCCACGTTGCCTATTCCGTACTACCAGTGATTGCGGAAGTTAGCCGCCGCAGTGGCATTCGTCCAGAACGTCCGATGGGTATGGCGGTTATTGCCTCCCAGTTCGCCATTGTCGCCAGCCCAATTGCAGCCGCTGTTGTTGCTCTTGTTGCCTTCCTTGAGCCTCAGG
>Ga0209379_10001979_pt1 | contig 12789 bp, 10 predicted proteins | sample tdDd001_FD_187124 | JGI IMG/M metagenome (GOLD analysis project Ga0209379, IMG submission 187124) | Marine sediment microbial communities from the Atlantic coast under amendment with organic carbon and nitrate - tdDd00.1 (SPAdes)... | ecosystem: Environmental > Aquatic > Marine > Coastal >...
AAATACTTGTATAGACTAGTTTGTTCACCATCTTTAGTAGAATCTTGTTGACCATTATCCTTGTTATGCAGCTTATTATCAGCAGGTGCCTATGTTCGATTTGTGATAATACTGATATAGCAATAGAGATAGAAGTGAAAAAAACACATAATGACAGAATTTTCATAATTGTCAAAATGAACAATTTAATCTGTGAATACCTTTTGCAATTAAGCATTTCAAATAAATAGAAAAGCGATCATTTCCGTAGAGATGACCGCTTTATATTTTCTATAGTATTCTATTCGCTAGGCTTTTGTACCTAAAATGGACTTAAGTACTTTCAAATTCTTTTCTAATTCAATTTTGGTAGCTGCATCTTTCTCAGTCAAAACAGCTGCTTCCAGATCAGGAATGGCATCTGTTCTCTCCAATTGGATGAGTGCCCAGGAAGCTTTCACTCTCACCATAGCATCCTTATCGCGAAGCATACCTGGAATCCATTTCTTAGATGACCAGCAAGCCAGTTCGATCACTTTCTCAATACCTTCCAATTTCTCAGCTCGGGTACCACTCAATTGCTTGTGGAATTTCGACTGTAAATCGTTAATCTCTTTAGTGTAGATGATCTCATTCTTGAAAAAATCCGGACGAACCACATTCTCTGGATATGAAATCAATTCCTTATTACAAGTCCAACGGACCATACGAGGCAACATCCAACGCATACCTGGTGTGCATTCAGGATGACCTACAAATGAAGCCACTCTACCTTTACCTACTTCTGCAGCAACTACAAAAGGACGATTATTGGTCATGTTTGCAGGTGTTCCTTCAACGGTATGTACATCGCTAAGCATAGTCGCCAGTTCCATAAATTTAGCACCTGATTTAGCTGGAACTAAAACAGGACCTTCATAATACTGACAAAATGAAATTTCTCTATCCTTCAGTTCTGGAAAGATCTCTTTCCCTTCTTTAGTCAAAGAGAATTTAGATAAACCATGTCCACGGTGATCGTGCTCAATATCAATAGCTTCACAGCCATTCAGGTCAAGACTTGGGTAATCAGGTGTTTCAGTCATGATATAAGCACCAGCGCAAATACCCACAACCGCTTTACCTTTTTCTTTCACCATCATCACCAGCTTTTCCATGCCGGCATCACCCAAACTCTGGGTTTCACCACGTCCACTACCACCTGGAAATACAATGGCATCAAACTGATCCAGCTCACCCGACATGATTTGAGAAGCTCGAACCACTTCGGCTTGCATATTGGGATCAATACGTAAAGCTTCCAGTGCATCCGTAATACACCAGGGACTATCACCATTTTTATCGAAAACGCCTACACGGATGATTTCCTTAGTTTGTGTTTGTTTTTTTTCTACTCGTTTGCAAGCACTTAATAAGCAAAAACTTATGCAGGCAATCAGTAAAAGCTTGATTTTTAATTTGGTCATTTTAATGTTGTTAGTCGGTTATTTTGTGAGTTGATAAAGATAATAAAAGCGATGACTTTGGAAAATATTAATCTTTATGTTGTGTTAGCATTTTCGGCTAAAAATCATCTGACTTACTGAGGAGATTTGATATCCAGAGGAATACCCGAAATCACCAGACTCACACGATCCGCTTTTTTTGCAATATATTGATTGATTCTACCCTGTAAATCATTGAATCGCATCGCCACTTCATTACCCGGATGACCACCCAATCCCACTTCATTACTGACAATAATCCAATCACAATCCTGAGCAAGAATTTTATCCAGTTCTACTTTGGCTTCCTCCAGTGTTTTATCATCCTGATCACTATTGTCGAAGAATATATTTGTCAACCAGAGGGTTATGCAGTCCAGCAAGACCAATCGCCCCGTAAAATTGTGAGAGCTCAGTTCTTTTTCTTCTTCAATGCTTTCCCATTGCGGACCACGACGGGCCTTATGAGCTTCAATACGGGCACGATGCCCATCATCCCAAACACGAGATGTTGCCAGATAAATGGGATCATTGGATTGTTCAAGAGTCAGTTGCTCAGCGTATTCGCTTTTCCCACAACGTTGACCACCTGTAATAAGATGAATCATGATATTATAAATGTAACTGAAAAAAAATTTTGTTAAAGCTTATAATCTAAGACGTAAAATATCAAAACAAAATGTAGAACGAGCGTCATAAAAAAGACCAGCTTTTCTTTATTGTCTTTAAATCCAGTGTATGTCTTGCTTAGGAAGAGTAATACTGGAAAAAAATAAAAGATATATTCGTTGATGTACTCATAGGATACTAAAAAAAAGGTCCCATAATAAGCTACAAGCATAAACCTATCAATAAGATTTAGTCTTGTTCTTTTATTAAATAGAGTTGTCATGGATTATATTAGTTTAGAAAACATAAATGTAATACAAAAAAGTAATACGATTCTGTCTTGCTTAAACTAATCGACTTATTTAGCAAGTAGATTTATGCCCAGATAAAAAGCCGTGATTAATACAATTGTCGCGAAACAAACGGCATGATTGATATAGGCAATACGCTTGATTTCAGCATTTTTTATCGTTCTGTTATTCTCTCCAATATGAGGTTTATTAACCGACTTGCCACCATAATCGTGTGCGCCACCAAATTGACAATTCAGAATACCGGCAAGTGCCGATTCGGGATAACCCGCATTGGGACTGGTGTGTGATCGACCATAACGAAAAATAAAGATAAAGCCCCTGTAACTCAGGCTCACAAACACCATCAGGAAGGCGGTGATACGAGCAGGAATAAAGTTAGCCGCATCATCAATTCGAGCTGCAACCCGACCGAAGTACAGGTATTTCTCATTCTTATAACCTATCATGGAATCTAGCGTATTGATCATCTTATAGGCCATCATGGCTGGTAAACCACCCACAGCATAATAAAAGAGAGGGGCAACCACACCATCCGAAAGGTTTTCAGACAGGGTTTCGAATACAGCCAGGCGGATTTCCTGTTCACTAAGCCCTTTAGTATCACGGCCAACGATCCATGACAAGCGTTTACGGCCAGCCTCCAAACCTTTCTCTTCCAGCTCCTTAAAAACCTCGTAGCCTTCTTGCAAAAGACTACGATTGGCCAGTCCATAAAAGACAAAAACTGAGGTAAATAGGATAAAAGCCCACTTTTCCCAGCCCAAGAGTAATATGGAAAGAAAATAGAAGGATGAATAGATGAGTATAATGAGACTCAGGCTCATAAAAGCACCCTTTAGAAGGCGATGCTTCCCATGATTGAGTTTTTCAGTCCCCAGACTGATCATATTGCCAAAACCCACGATGGGGTGTGGTAAGTTGCGAGGATCTCCCAGTATGAGATCCAGAATATAGCCTATAATAAGGGGTAGTATTATGAGTTCGATTTGCTCCATTGAGTCAGTGCGTCTATTAAAAGTTGGTTTTTGTCTTCGGATAAGGTGGCGACACGAATAAATTGGTCATTTAGGCCTCGAAAGTTGCTTGCATCACGAATCAGCAAGCCAAATTCAGAAATAAGCTGCTTTTTAAGCTCCGAAGCACTTGATTTCTCTAGTTCGATCAAAAAATAGGAGGTTTTTGAAGGCCATATTTTCAAACCTGGAATTTGAGCTAATTTTTCAGCAAAATTCTTTTGGTCTGATTTGTACTGTTTTACAGGAGGCAAAAAAGTTTCTTTCCTTTGCAAAATGTACTTTCCAGCCTCAATGGCTATGGAATTAACCGTCCAGGGAGGCTTGAAAAATCGGATATTCTGTACCATAGCCCGGTATGCAATCAAATAGCCCAATCTCAGGCCAGGTATGGAGAAATTTTTGGTCAAGGACTTCACCAAAATCAAATTGGGGTGCTTATCAATCAAATCGATTGCCGATGAAATCGCATCAGTAAAGTCGATATAGGCTTCATCTACCACAAAAGTGCTCTTAGGGTTGTTTATAAGAAGCGATTCAAGGAAAGGCTTCTCAACAATGCGACCGTCCGGATTATTAGGATTGCAAAGCCAAACCAGACCTTCACTAAAGAGGGTGGTAGTTTCCAGAACGGCCCAATTCAGGTATTTAAGCTCATGTTTATTGACCAAACAAGCATCCTCGTACTCAGCAAAAGTAGGGATGATAATGGTCGAAGTCTTTGAATGAAAGGCCTGTGCAATCAGGTAAAAGGCCTCTGTGGCCCCATTACAAGCAAGTACCTGATCCGTATCAATAGACAAATCCTGAGCAATTAAGTCGCAAAGACTTTCAGCTGCAGGCTCAGGGTAAGCATGTATCTTATCCCAATTCGCTTGAATAAAGGCCTTTAGATCCTCAGATCTGCCACCATACCAGATATTCGTCGAGAAATTGGCTTTAATCGTGTGTTTATAGAGATAGGCGTCGTCGCCATGACCGTGTAACATATTGAATATGAGTCGTGTTTAAAATCAGTGTTCTAATTTCTTAGAAGTGTCAAATTAAGCGAATAAAGCCATAAAAAACAATAGGTTTACAGCTGTAATCACATCTGTAAACCTATCTTTTATTAATTAAAGAAATAATTCTTTAATACACTTCTCGATTAAAGAAATAAATCTTTAATTACTCATAATGCTCTATTTCAGATCAATAGCACCAATCAAATCATTGATATCACTCACCTGATGACGAATCATATAGTCTTTTATGCCTTCTACGATCTTCACACTCACCTGAGGGTCGATAAAGTTAGCTGTACCAATCTGAAGTGCCGTTGCACCCGCAAGAATGAACTCGATGGCATCTTTGGCATTCATGATACCGCCTAAGCCAACCACAGGGATATTGACCGCCTGAGCTACCTGCCACACCATTCTAAGCGCTACGGGCTTAACTGCAGGGCCTGAAAGGCCACCTGTTACGGTAGATAAAAGGGGTTTACGGGTCTCAGCATCAATGGCCATACCCAAAAGCGTGTTAATCAGGGAAACTGAATCAGCTCCTTCACTCTCAACAGCCTTGGCAATAGAAGCAATATCGGTTACATTGGGTGATAATTTCACCATCAGATGCTTCTTATAGACTTGACGGACTGCACGAACAACCTCCTGGGCCGAAGCACATGAGGTTCCGAAGGCCATACCACCTTCTTTCACATTGGGACAAGAGATATTAAGCTCAATGCCCGGAATATGCTCCAATTCGTTGATCATAGCAGCTGTTTCCACATAATCCTCTATCACTGAACCCGAAACATTCACCATTACATTGGTCTGGTAGTCTTTAATTCGTGGGTAGATGTCCTGACAGAAGTTTTCAACACCTTTATTCTGAAGTCCCACTGCATTTAACATGCCTGAAGGCGTTTCAGCCATTCTAGGGTAAGGATTCCCTTCGCGGTGATGTCTGGTGGTGCCTTTAACGATTATGCCCCCTAAATCGCTTAAATCGATAAAATCGGCGAACTCCTCACCAAAGCCGAAGGTCCCTGATGCTGTCATGACCGGGTTCTTTAAAACCAGATCTTTAAGTTTTACTTCTAAATTTACCATTTCAAGTCCTTTATATTGAAGACAGGGCCCTCAGTACATACACATTTATTACCTTTCTTCGTGTCCGTTACACAGCACAAACACGCCCCAAAGCCACAGGCCATGGTGTTTTCAAGAGAAACCTCACAAGAAACGCCTTTGGACTCAGAATAAGCTGCTACAGCCTTCATCATCGGCTCAGGACCGCAAGTGAAGCTATAATCAAAGCTCTCGTTCTCTAAAACAGAATGTTGGGTTGGATAACCCTTCTCACCCTGAGAACCGTCCTCTGTGGTCACTAAAATACGTCCATAGGGCTCATAGGCCTTTAAACCAACAGCATCGTAAGAGGAACGAACACCCAAAATGGTGGTCACCTCGTTACCGGCTTCGTGCAAGTATCTAGACAGGTAGAGTAAGGGAGCGACGCCACAACCACCACCAATAAGTAGTGTTTTAGCGTTCTTAGGGATAGAAAAAGAGTTTCCCAGAGGGTAAACCACACTCAGTTTGTCACCGATTTTAAGCTCACCCAGCGACTTGGTTCCTTCACCAATGCGCTTGACAAAGAGCTGGATGACATTTCTATCGTAATCCACATTGTGGATAGATAAAGGACGGCGCAGGAATACCGAGTTATTATTATCGACTCTAACGTTAACAAACTGACCTGGCAGAATCTCAGGCAAAGCTTCATTAGCCTTAATATCGAGCACAAAATGCTCACAATTGAGTTCTTCGTACTTAACAAGTTCAAAGTCCTGAATTAGTTTCTTCATACGTTTTTAAAGGTATAAAATGGAAGCATAAGCGCTTTAGAGGCGTCAAATGCTGTTTAATAGTAAATCGAGCTCAAAGATAAGTGAAATATTAGCTTACACAAAGAGAAATTAGCTCGCCTAAAGACTTTAAAATGATTCAAAACAAGCAGATTTAAAACACAGATAAAAAAGAAGCCTTAGACGGGTATCTAAGGCTTTAAAGCGTTTATAAGCTGACTTATAGCTGTCTATTTAAGCAGGATTGTATTCTTTAAAGGTTTTATCGCTATAGAAAACAACGACTTTTTCAATCTTTTTGCCCGATAAAAAAGCCGACATATCAAGGTCTGGTATTTGATCCCCTTTATTTTCAGTGGTTTCGGGTGTTTCTTTTTTGAGTTTAGGCGGTTGATTGCTCTGGTAGGGGGCAGGATCTTCCTCCTTTATTACCTCCTGGAATAAAGAGGATGAATCTTGTTTTTTACTCATCTCACCACTACCAGAAATTAACCAATCTCCACTGACATCAGGAAAAGAGCGCATAATCTTCTGTATAAAGTCCAGACTGGGGTTATTACGGCCAGATAAAATATGAGACATGCTAGAGCGCTGTACACCAATGATATCGGCAAATTTAGAGGCACTTAGACCTTCAGAGTTGAGTAATTGAATGATACGATCTTTCATCTTTAAGCTATTATATATCAAAGAAGAGCAGTATTTTCTTCTTTATGGGTTTTGTTACAATTGTTAATTCTTGCTTTGGTACAAATGTAATTTAAAATTTACAATTATCAAAATTAAGATTTCACATATCGCAATTGCGGAAGTACACAAAAGTAACTTTGTTTACCAAGTGCGTTTGTTACATATGTTACTGAGATCTGACTACAAATTTACAATTCCCATGAAAAGTGTTTCATCTAAAGATCATTCTATCCTAATGTATCCTATTTATTAATGATGTATACATATGAATCTGTAAACAAGCCACAGAAATTAGGATGAACAAGGGCTATCCATCTGCTAACTAAATAATTCATTAACTAGGCACTTAGCTTGTGAATATATAGGGTTTATATGCTCTGTAAACAAATATTACAGCTGTATTTAGCTATATTAAAGTAAATTACGTAATATATGATCTAACTAGCTAATAATTAGACAATGTAAAAGGGGGTCTTTATGGGAATCAGGTCCAATAGTAAGTATATGTTACCAATGTGAAATTAAGATTAAAGTATCACTTTATATGAATCTCTTAAAATACTGGCTTTGTGATTAAGAGCGTATAAAAATAGTCGTTTATATAAACTTACTTTTCATGTTCCATAGGTAAACAAATGAGGAGATTTACATTTGATGACAAATCGCAACTAGTTACAAATGTGTCAATACCGAGCTTTGTTTGTGAATAACTTCTGTAAACTCACAATAAAATCGTCTGTTTTTAATTGTTTACATTTGTATCAGTGCACGTTTTGAAATTTTCTTTTTTTTATTTCGATTTGTAAACTCTAAAATTCACAAATAGTGCCCCTACCCAATTTAAAATCCATTGACAATTGTAAAATACTTGCCCCATTGGACAGGACTAATTAAATATGTGAATCTCAGAAGGCCTTTTTATGAATAAAAACTCCAACAAGACCTGTAAATCAGCATGTTGAGCAGTGAGTGCACTAATGCTTTAGCTCTTTGAATCAATCTCATCTGGATAAAATCGGTTTAAAATTGTCAGTTTAGACGTAATTTCCTTTTAATTCAGAAAAGAGAAGCTTCTTCTCATCAATTGATGGCTTTTTATAAAGCCATCAGAAAATCGATCACTCTCCTCCTAATTGAGGAAATATTGAAAAGAAAATGGAATCGAATTTTAATGAAATTCATGATAGGTAGTAAATCCTCTTTTTAGGAGAAATTTATTGGTTTTATATTGACATAAACCCGGCCTAATGTACAGTTCAGATAAAATATGCGATTCTCAGGAAGTGAAATAGCCAGGAAAACAGGTCTTAAGTTTAGCGTTCCAAGTACTTATAAGCTTCTTGCAACGATAAGACTTGTCAAGCAAGCAGACTAAAACTCATGTTTTAACTGCCAATTTTAAATATTAAGTGAATTTGGACCAATAATGAACGCAAAAAATAAACTAGTGCAAATCACGTAAGTTATTTTTCGCATCCACACCAGTTTTTATACTTTTAAAAAATCGCATCTCAAAACCAATTTCCATTACTCATCTCTAATGGCATCAATCGGTTTGATAGCAACAGCACGTTTGGCAGGAATAATTCCAGCGAGTATGCCCGCAAAAATTAGAATACCCAAAGCCATCATTGCTAATTGGAAATCAACTTCGGGCTGTGTGAACATGGGTTGCTCTCCTCCACTTTTTTCAATGGCCAGACTTAGCATCTCCAATAAGCCTACCCCGATGACCAAGCCAACCCAACCGGCCAATCCGGTTAAAACAACCGATTCCGTAATCACTGAACTGATGATCATAGATGGTGATGCACCAATGGCTCTTTGAATACCAATTTCTTTGGTTCGCTTTTTCACAATGAAAAGCATGATATTACTAACCCCAATAATACCTGCCATAAGGGTTCCAATACCAACAATCCATATCAAACCTGAAATCCCCATAAAAAGCTGGTTGATCTTAATGAACTCTTTTTCAACATTATGCGATCCAATGGCTCTTCCATCTTCTGGGTGAATCTTGTGTCGTCTTTTCAATAAAGCCTTAACCTTATCTTCCACATAACTGGCTGTGTAATTATCTTTTGATGTAATGGAATAGTGTCCCACTCGTGTGCCATAATTATACGTTTTTTGCAGGGTAGTAAAAGGAATAAAGACACATTGATCCTGCCACTCGCCCCAACCTTGCGAATGCATAGAGTGGAAGACACCAATCACCTGAAAGAAAATGCCATTGATTTTAATATACTCGCCAACCGCATCATCATATTCAAAGAGGACCTCATTCACGCGTTTACCGATTACGGCCACTTTTCTATTTTTAAGAAGATCGATCTCATTTAAAAAACGTCCTGAATACATATTCACAGGATCAATTTTATTCACATCAGGAACGTCACCCAAAATACTAAAAGCACCTGTTTTAAGCCCTCTTACGACATTATTGTTACCATCCCCACCTCTGGCCTGTATTCTTGGCGCCAACAGCTTTATTTCTGGAATATTGTCTAATATAGCCCTGGTGTCCGAGTTATCGAAATGATAGCGTCTCCCCTGCTTAAACCCTTTATAGGCTTTAGTGGTGGGTTGTGCCCACACAAAGACTGAATTGGTAGCAAAATCGCCCATCCCATAATAGACCCCATTCTCAAGTCCTTTACCTGAGCCCAGCATAATGATGAGCATGAAAATTCCCCAAAAGACACCAAAAGCCGTCAGAAATGTCCGCATCTTATTGCTTTTAAGTGCCATATAAACTTCGGTCCACCTATCTTTATCAAACATCGTGATTGTATTTATGAGTATTGAGTTTATCTAATTCTTAAATAAGCTATTCGTCAGCCAGGGCTTCAATTGGTAGAATGGAGGCTGCTTTTCTCGCTGGAAAAAATCCTGCTATGGCGCCTGAGAGAACCAATAAAACGGTTGCACTAAAAGCAACTCGAAGATCCACGGATGGGTTCATGAAAAATTCAATTTGGGTATGGGGCGCTAAGAGCTCCAAAAGAATGACGCCCATTGCCAAACCAACATAACCTGCTACGGAAGTGATCAGTATAGATTCGGTCAAGACCAATGAAATGATAGACAGCGGTGTTGCTCCCAGGGCTTTCCGGATACCAATTTCCCGAGTACGTTCTCTAACAACAATAATCATGATATTACTGACACCCACAATTCCTGCGATAATTGTCCCCAGTCCAATAATCCAAACGAACAGGCGTATACCGGCAAATAATGCCATGGTTCGCTGATAATTTTCCATATTATTATTGATGAACATGGCACGTTTATCTTTGGGATCGAATTTATGGCGAGCGGCAAAGGTGTTGATCAATTGCTTTTCCATATGCTTCAACTCCTCAATATTATGGGTCTGAGTCGTAAAGGACATGTTCGATATTCGGTTGGCCCCATCAAAAACACGTTGGGCTGTAGAAATGGGAATATAGACACGCTGAAGATCTCTTTCGGAATGATCGGTAAATGTGCCGATGACCTGAAATGGAATATTGTTGATTTTGACATATTTCCCAACAGGCTCCTCTTTTTCAAACAGAGCATCTTCCACGACGGTAGAAATAGAAACAACTTTTCTGTACTGCTTGACATCAATTTCATTGAGGAATCGACCTTTCAAACTGGTGGTATTCTCCAGAGTTTCAGTATCGGGATGAACGGCAACAATAGAATAATTGACGAATTCAGTTTTGTAGGTGATCAGGTTATTTCCTCTAATGGTAAAGCGGGAACTAATCTTATCAACATCCAAACCAGATTGTTTGGTGCGGGAATAATCTTCATTGGTAAATTGAATTCGTCTACCGGGTTGCATACCACTGAAGGCCATACTGGTTTGTCCACTATACAGCCAAAGGCTATTTTCAGCATCTGCCTTAAATTGGTTGACGACACCATTTTGGAGTCCATTACCAGAACCTAGTAAAATGATGAGCATAAAAATTCCCCAGGATACACTGAAGCCAGTCAGTATCGTGCGAAGTTTATTCTTTCGAATCGTTTCGTAGATTTCTTGCCATTTATCAAGATCAAACATGGGCTATGTATTGGTTCAAATTATTCATATAAATATGAATAGTGCCCTCATGATGGTTTTAACAGCTAAGGTGGTGGTTTTCTGAATTCAAGATAAACAAAGATTTGGAAATGAGCAAAATAAAAAAAAAGTAACACTAAGGTGACTTTAATGTATTTTATATTGAAAGGTGACTTATAAATCGAGATTAAGCTTCACACCTGCACGAAACCATCGGCCGGGTTGTGTAATATTTCCCATATCGTAATAATCATGATCCAATAAATTGCTTGCTTCTAGATAAATGGTGTAAGTTGGTTTTTGCCAATATACTTTTGTATCAACTAACCAGAACGGACGATATGATCTTTCTTCGAATTGACTTAAATCCTTTTTATTATACCAGGTATAAGATCCATTTCTATCCTGCCATCCGACTTGCCATGAAGCTCCCAATGATTTGTAAATCTTATGATTTACAGAGATGTTTAGTTTATGTTTTAATTGATCAAGAACATATCGGGAAATAAATTCACTGGATGACTTATCCACTTCCAAGTAAGCATATTTGATTGAAATATTTTTAATAAAGAAATCTTCATCAACAAGATATTGCATATTGATATTGGAAGAAAATTCGATTCCCCAAGTGTCTAGGTCTGTAATATTCTGAGCTTGCCATTTATCTTCTGAATTGGCCTTAACCCAATCAATCATATTTCGTCCTTCTCTTCTGAAGATGCCCGCATGTGCTTTCAGCCAGGCCTTATTAAATTTTAAACCTGTTTCGTATGTGGTTGCTTCTTCAGGATCCAAGTCTGTGTTTCCAATATTGGTTGGTCCCACATAATACAGATCGGTAAAAGTTGGCATACGCAATGACTTATTCACAGAAGCATATAGCTTGCTGTTTTCAGAAATCTGATAGCTGACATCCATACCTGGGTAGAAGCTGAAACTTCTATCTAAATCCGAATTCCAATTAGCCAAAACACCAGCAGTAAAAGTAAATCGATTCAGAAAAATATTGTGCTCTAAAAAATAACTTAAGTTGGTACGCGTATGATTTTTAGTGAAAAATGCTCCTGATTCACCAGGCACTTTCATGGGTTCTTCCATCATTTCACCAAGTACATTACTCCATACATTTTCTGATCTAAACTCAACTCCTGCTGCCGTTTTTCCTAATCTGGATGAAAAAGCAAAATTCATGCTTGTGCCATAAACATCGGTCAAATGATAATTATGGTTTGTGTACCATGAAGCTGGATTATCACGGAATAACTCAAAACGATCCTGACTGCGTCTCCAATAAATATTGGGTGTCATTTTTACTTTGCCATTGGTCGTCAATCGCAAACTTGCAAAGGATGTTTTATTTTCTTCGAATTGATTTGGAAAAGATGCCGTGTAGAATGAGTTGGCACCGTAAGCTTTTTCATTATACCCCAACTGCAGATCTAAAAGTCCGACTTCTGTTGAGAGTTTTCCCTGATAAAAAACATTTGAATTTTTAAAATCAGTATTTTCAATATAGCCATCGCTGGACTTATGAGCCAGAGCTATATACGATTTTAATTTCCCACTTATAAGGGTAGTATTTGCTGATCCGGAATAGAAACCATTTTCACCCGCTGAAATATTTGCTTTAAGCTTGTTTTTATCTTCAGTTCCTGTAATAAAATTGATGGCTCCACTAAAAGCATTCGGTCCATAAACTCGAGCACCAGGGCCTTGTAGAACCTCAACCCGCTCAATACTTTCAATATCAACTGGCAGGTTTAAACTCAGGTGACCGGTTTGCGGA
>Ga0209379_10001982_pt1 | contig 12774 bp, 8 predicted proteins | sample tdDd001_FD_187124 | JGI IMG/M metagenome (GOLD analysis project Ga0209379, IMG submission 187124) | Marine sediment microbial communities from the Atlantic coast under amendment with organic carbon and nitrate - tdDd00.1 (SPAdes)... | ecosystem: Environmental > Aquatic > Marine > Coastal >...
CACTTGTTACCACATCAGATATTTGATCTGCATTATCTACTGCAATTGCTTTTACAGTTGTTGTTTCTGATAATGTTAATATTTTTTCTGAATCTGATTTAAAGTTCGTTGATGTTTCACCTACTATAGGATCTACACCATTTATAGTATAGTAATAAGCTTTAATATCCGAATCATCTGATGTGATTGTTACATCAATCTCAGTATCAAAGTTTGTACCTTCTGTTACTTTAACAACCGGTACATCATTTACTGAGTTCCTTGTAAATACACTTGTTACCACATCTGATATTTGATCTGCATTATTTACTGCAATTGCCTTTACAGTTGTTGTTTCTGATAATGTTAATATTTTTTCTGAATCAGATTTAAAGTTTATTGATGTTTCACCTACTATTGGTTCTACACCATTCACAGTATAGTAGTAAGCTTTAATATCTGAATCATCTGAAGTGATTGTTACATCGATCTCAGTATCAAAGTTTGTACCTTCTGTTACTTTAACAACCGGTACTTCATTTACCGTTATTACTCTATCAACACTAGCCGTTTGACCAGCAGAATCTATAACAACATATCTTAAGGTGAACACTTTTGCTGTAGCAACATCTATATTACCAACTACTGGCGTCAAACTATTATCAGCATTAACAATAGAAACAGTTAATGTAGGATTATCATCTTCAGCATCACTGTAAGTGACACCTTCTGTAGGATCCCACCCAGCATCTTGTTGATTCATAGTTAAATCACTTGTCGAAACTGTTGGTACTTGATCACCAGTTAAAGTGTTTCTGAAATAAACTGGAGATTCAAATCGATTTAATGGTCCTACGAAACCTTCTGGTGGTGATACAACTGTTTGACCGACTTTGTAGTACTGCGACCAAATCCATTCAGAATTTGATGCTGCAGGAAATTGATCACTTGTATTGCTCCAACCGCTAGCTTCTGATGCAGTTTTTATCGCTTTCGTCCAGTTACCGACGTAAGAAGGACTGTACCAATCAATATTATTATAATTTGTTGGTAAAACATTTAAGTCTACCGTATCATTGTTCAAATCATTTTCATTATGCCATTCATACCATTTATTATCAGATTTTACCCATGATTGAGATGGTGTAAAATACGCTAGTCTGAAACCGGAAATATTTGCGTCACCATTACTCTGATCCCAAGTCTTAACTGCAAACAATGGATTATCACCATAACTCTCAGGTGAAAGGTAATAATAATCAACCGTTTCCCAATGTCCGTCATTTTGTAACGATCTGAGTTCAGTATGATTCCCCGTCGCTGGATTCATAGAAAGATTTGAACCATCTACATAAAGATCATAATAATCATCAGCAGTAACATACAAGTTTATTATATCTACAGTATCTGTTACATACTCTTTAACAAACTCACCATTAAGCATCAGATTCACTTTTGCATATATTTTCTTACCATAATTTCCATCTAAATCTAAAGTATCAGTTGTTTCACTTAACTGTTGTTCATTCCAGTCACTTCCATCATATGATTTTACTATCCACTCATACGAAACAGTCCACCCTTCAGAAGAATCTACAGTTTCATGATCGACGGTTAAAATATCTCCTGATTTGGCAAGTGATTTTACTTCATTGTTCACTTTTAAAACAGGCGTTAATGTCGGTTCAACGACTTCTTTATCAACACCGATATAAAACCAATTCCATGGTACAGTTTCCCATGCACTTTCCGGAACTGTATTAATGTCGAAATCTTTATCGTTCATTACATTTTTGGGTAACTTTTGAAACAACAATTTACCGTTGCCACCCCAGTTAAAATAAGTCATTTCAAATACATAGTCTCCACTATCAGCTTGCATTGGAGTGGTTTTGCCATTTGTTTGTAATGCCCAAGACGATACTTCATTACCATCAAGTGAAAACTTAACACCATCATCGGATACCGCTCTCAAATAAGTATCTTGAGAAAGATGTAGATTCCCTTTCGCAACAAAAGCCGTTTTGTGTGTACCGCTTCTTGAATTCAAGAAGACACTTGCATCTTCGGATTGAGTCCAGTTATCGCTACTGTGTTTGGCTTCCTTTTTTAAAACAGTACTGCTTAAATTAGCATTTGTCTCAAAAGTTAGCCAATTACCTTTACCGCTTTGATCCGCACTACTAGGACCTGGATAAGTTGTCTCATCATTTACATCATAATGCTGAACAAATAACATCCCATTTACTTTGGTTTGATTATGAGTCAGATTATCTGCAAATGCTTCAAACGGTAATCCTACTGTCGCAACCAAAAATGCTAAAGTAAGCGCCGTTATCCTTTTCAATAAATCTCTTGTCATGTTACCTCCATCTGTTTCAACAGGCCTGCAATTCCAAAGCAGACCACATTTGTTAAAAATTACTACTTCGCTCTCTTTTTAACTTTTATTCTATGAAATAAAAATGATGAACACTACTTCATCAATATAGTTGTCCTACTGTAAATAGTATTAAATCTACTATACCACTAAAATAGTATCATATGAAGAAGTTTGTTACATTTAAGTACACTTTTTTTATAAATGAACAATTTCTAAATACGTTCACGTTACAGAGTTTGAACTGTATTTTATTCTTAAATCGCGAAGTCGATTTATCGTACTTTTATACCCTCTAGAACATAAAAAGGTGTTTAGTTATTAACTAAACACCTTTTGGTATTAACTTGCTTGTTCATCTTCCAATTGATCACCTTCAAACTGACTGTTGTAAAGATTCGCATAGAACCCATCTTTAGCCAACAATTCTGTATGAGGACCTTGCTCAACTATATCACCATGATTCATAACTAGAATTAAATCTGCATCACGAATCGTAGACAATCTATGTGCGATGATAAAACTTGTTTTTTCAGCCATCAGATTATTCATAGCCATTTGAATCTGTACTTCTGTTCTAGTATCGACAGAACTAGTTGCCTCATCCAAAATAAGAATACTCGGATCAGATAAAATCGCTCTTGCAATTGTTATCAACTGTTTCTGGCCTTGCGATACATTGGAAGCATCTTCATTTAACAACATATCATAACCACCTGGTAACATGTGAACAAAACTATCAACATGTGCAGCTTTTGCTGCTTTGATAACTTCTTCATCGGTGGCGTCTAATCTACCGTAACGAATATTTTCCATAATCGAATCATTATACAACCATGTATCTTGTAATACCATTCCAAAATGATCTCTGAGATTATTTCTTGAGTACTCTTTGATATCTACATGATCCACCATAATCGAACCGTTTGTTACATCATAGAATCTCATAAGAAGCTTAACCAACGTAGTTTTACCAGCTCCTGTCGGTCCTACTAATGCAACTTTCTGACCTGGTTTTATAGTTACAGAGAAGTCGTTGATTATTGTTGTATCAGCCTTGTAACCAAAGTTAACATTCTTAAATTCAACAATACCTTCTACTTTTTCTTTTTCTACCGGATCTTTAACTTCTTTTATTTCTTCACTTTCATCTAAGAACTCGAACACTCTTTCTGCTGCTGCAGCTGTTTGTTGAAGTACATTAGATACTGTTGCTAATTGAGATATTGGTCTTGTGAAGTTTCTTACATATTGGATAAAGGCTTGAATATCACCAACTTCTATTGTTCTCTTAGCAGCTAATGCACCACCAACAACACAAACAGCAACATAACCAATATTACCAACGATTGTCATAACAGGCATCATCAAGCCTGATAAAAACTGAGACTTCCATGCCGTACCATACAATTTGTTATTTAAACCTTCAAATGTTTCAGCACTTTTTGCTTCACCATTGTAAGTTTTGACAACGGTATGCCCTGAGAACATTTCTTCGATGTGACCATTAACATTTCCCAAGTACTTTTGTTGGTCTTTAAAGTATTTCTGAGATCTCTTTACAATCATCACCACAACAATCATTGAAGCTGGGATGATAAAGATTGCAATCAAAGTCATTCTAAAACTGATGGTTAACATCATGATGAGTACACCAATTACAGTTGTAAACGACGTGATAATTTGTGATAACGATTGATTCAGTGTATTACTTACCGTATCAACATCATTTGTCACTCTAGAAAGTACTTCACCATGATTGGTGTCATCAAAGTATCTCAAAGGCATTTTATTAATTTTCTTCGAAATGTTTTTCCTCATATTATAACTGACTTTCATTGAAACACCAGACATAATATACCCTTGGATATAAGCGAATAAAGCACTCATTCCATATAGGATTAATAAAGTTATCATGATACCGGCAATGTAATCAAAATCAATACCCGTACCACTTCCAGTCACTTGGCCTAACAAACCATCAAATACTTTTGTTGTTGCTTTACCAAGCAGTTTTGGACCATAAATACCAAACGCTGCACTACCTATAGCAAATAAAATAACAATTATGATATTCAAACGATACGGATGTAAATACTCGATGAGTCTTTTCATTGTACCTTTAAAGTTCTTCGCTTTTTCACCACTCATACTCATGTGGCCACCTGGACCACCAGATCCTCTGCTTTGTTTTTTTACTTTTATATTTTTTTCACTCATGACAGCTCCTCCTTTGACAACTGTGAGTACGCTATTTCCTGGTACGTATCACAAGATTTCATCAACTCTTCATGACTGCCAATGCCCACCATCTTACCATCTTCTAGAACGATAATCTGATTAGCATTTTTTATTGTAGAGATTCTCTGAGCAACAATTAATAGAGTGCTGTCACCAGTCTTTTCATTTAATGCTTTTCTGAGTGATTTATCTGTTTTAAAGTCAAGCGCAGAAAAACTATCATCAAAGATGTAAATCTGAGGTTTTTTAATTAAAGCTCTTGCAATCGATAGACGTTGTTTCTGTCCACCAGATACATTACCACCACCTTGGGCGATATGCGCTGAAAGTTTTTCTTCTTTTTCTTCTACAAATTCAGTTGCCTGAGCAATATCAATGGCTTCAAACATCTCTTCTTCTGTCGCATTTTCACGGGCAAATCTTAAATTACTTTCAATATCACCACTGAATAGCGATGCCTTTTGAGGAATATAACCTATATGTTCTCTTAGATCATGTTGAGTCACTTCTCTGATATCAAGACCATCAATTAAGATTTCACCAGCTGTTACATCATAAAGTCTAGGAATTAGATTCACCATAGTTGTTTTACCTGAACCTGTTGATCCAATAATCGCTGTCGTTTCACCAGGATTAGCTTTGAAGTTTAGGTTCTTGATCATATCTTCTTCTGCTCCTGGATATCTAAATGACACATTGTTAAATTCTAAAACACCATTAACTTTGTCATTGAATTTCTTTGGTTCTTTTGGATCAACAATTTTTGCTTCTGTATTTAATACTTCAACAATACGACCTGCTGCTACTGAAGCTCTTGGTATCAATATAAACATCATTGACATCATCAAGAAAGCCATGATGATTTGTATTGCGTATTGCATAAACGCCATCATATCACCGACTTGCATATTGGCATCAGCTATTTCTTTTGCACCAACCCAAACGATTAAGATTGTTACTGCATTCATAATAAACATCATAAATGGCATTAAAAATACCATTAATCTATTAACAAATAAATTTGTATCAGTTAAATGTTTATTGGCATGGTCAAATCTATCTTCTTCAAAGCTTTGTGTGTTAAACGCTCTAATAACCATCATACCTGTTAAGTTTTCACGCATAACCATATTTACTTTATCTACTAGTTTTTGAACAATTTTAAACTTCGGCATAGCTATAGTGAACACGATTGCAATAACCAGAATCAATAACCCTACTGCTAAGGCGATTATCCACGACATAGAACTATTACTCTCTAACGCTTTTAAAACACCACCAAGGCCTAATATCGGCGCATAGAACACCATTCTAATCATGATAACCATCAAATTTTGCACTTGCATGACATCGTTAGTACTACGTGTAATCAATGTAGCTGTAGAGAATTGATCAAACTCACTGTTAGAAAAATTGCTCACTTTATCAAAAAGTTTTTCTCTTAGATTACGACCTAATCCAGCTGCGATTCTAGCGGCAATAAAGCCTACAGCAATCGATGCCATCGCACCTAATAAAGTAATGCCTAACATAATCAATCCAGTTTTCAAGATATAATCACTTCTTACTTCATCTAAATCAACACCCATGTCTTCATAAAGCATCAATGTTGAATTGGCACCTGCTTGAACAAGCATAGCGTCACCCATCGCAATAAACTGCTCGTTACTTGCTGCCATCAACTCTTGACGACTTTCTTCAGGCATCATCTTTAACATCATAAAGATATCTGTTCCTTCAGGTAATATTTGGCCATTCATTTCTATCGGCTGATCTTCTACTGCCATGGCCTGTTCAATACCCACAACCACAAGAAGGGCTTTTGACATAGAAACCTCTATAAGAGCAGTCTCTTCTTCCGATAAGTCATTTAAGGTATAAAAAGTTTCATCTAAGTTCGGATAAATTTCTAATATATCATCATAGGTCTTTGAACCTGCTTCAACTTCACTATACGCATTATGTATCTGTTCTATGGATTCATTTGTTAAAAACAAATCTACCTTTTCAAAATCTGATGCACGCATAACCTCTGGCAATGCATTCTCATTACCACCTTGTTGTATACCGACATTAACAATATCGGACATATAATCTGGTAATGCAAGATCTGCCATCGCTTGCCCATATAAAAGCACAATAGCTATGATCAGCAGCAGTGTGAAAGGTTTTAAATACTTAAGTAGTTTAAACATCCTTTGTCTCCTCTTGTTCTCTTCTTAATAAGTCACTTAGAATTTGTAATCCCAATTCTATTTGATTCATTTCATCTTTAGTAGCATTTTTTAGTGCATCTTGCATCAAGTTTTCATACATGTCTTCATGAGACATCAGTTTTTTACTCATTTCATCAGTTACATGAACATTTACAACACGCCTATCTTCTTCAGATCTTATTCTTTTGACGTAACCTTGCGCTTCTAAACGATCAACAATACCTGATACTGTGCTATTAGACAAACCCATGATTTTACTGATTTCACTAATTTTCATTGACCCTTTTGAATGTACAGTAAACATTAACATTCCCTGCGGAGCAGTTAATTCCAAATCCTTAAAGTGACCATGAATTCTTTTTTTGAACGCATGTTGTATAAATTTAAAATTTGTGAGTATCTGTAGATTTTGAGTTGTTGCATCTATCATTATTCCACCTCATTCCTAATTACATTTCGCACTACGATGTTTCGCATAAATATATTTCGTATACGAAACAATCGGGTACGAAATATATTTTATAGCATTTTAGGTGAACATACAATAGATTTTAAAGTCTTTATAACTTTTTAATATCTATAAAGTCCCATCGTTTAAAAGATGCGCTATTTATGTTAAATAATCGATTTTATTTAACATAAAAAAAAGAACTCTTTCGAGTTCTATGATAATGCATCTTTTACTTTATTGAAAAATCCCTTTGGTTTAGAACTAAATTCGTTCTTTTCGCCAGTAGACACAGCATACTCAATTAATCTTTCCTTTTGCTCATCTGTAAGTTTAGTAGGTACATCCACAATAACTTTAACGTATTGATCACCTTTACCATAACCGTTCAGTACAGGAATCCCTTTACCTTTAAGTCTAAACATAGTACCACTTTGTGTACCAGGTGTGATCTTGTACTTAACCTTACCTTCTAATGTCGGAACCACTACTTCAGCACCTAAAGTTGCTTGAGCAAAAGTAATATGAAGTTCATACATTACATGGTTACCATCACGTACAAACAGATTATGATCTCTAACTCTCATCACGACTTTAACATCGCCTCTAGGACCACCTTTAGCACCCAGTTGTCCCTCACCTCTTAGAGATAATACAGAACCACTATCCACACCAGCTGGTATTTCTATCGTCATTTTCTTCTTCTTACGAACTTTTCCATGACCTTTACACGTATGACAAGGTGTATCATAGACTTTACCTTTACCATGACATCTATCACATTCTTTTACTTGAACTGTTTCGCCAAATAAACTTCTTTGAGCGTATCTCACTTGACCTTGTCCATTACAATCTGGACATGTCGAAGTACCTGTACCTGGTTCAGCACCTTCACCACCACAAGTATGACAATCTTCAGTTCTTAAGAATTCTATTTCTTTTTTTACACCAAAAGCAGCTTCTTCAAATGATAAAGTAATATCTACTCTAATATCACCACCACGTCTTGGTCCATTAGATCTTCTACCTGATGAGAAACCACCACCAAAGAAATCACTGAAGATGTCTTCAAAACCACCAAAGCCTTCAAAACCACCGCCGCCAAAACCGCCTTGATTTTGATTAACGCCAGCATGACCAAATTGATCATATAAGTTTCTTTTCTCTGTATCACTTAATACTTCATACGCTTCATTAACTTCTTTAAACTGTTCTTCAGCTTCTTTATTATCAGCGTTTCTATCAGGGTGATACTTCATCGCCATTTTTCTATAAGCTTTTTTAAGATCCGGTTCTGAAACACCTTTTTCTACACCGAGGGTTTCATAATAATCTCGCTTGTCACTCACTGCATAACCGCCTTTCTATCGTCACAAACACCACAAGGCGTCCGAAGACACCTGTGAGTTTTCTTTATTGGTCTAACTATTACTCTTCGTCTACTACTTCGTAGTCAGCATCAACTACTTCTTCACCAGCAGCTTGCTCAGGACCAGCTTGTCCCTGTGCTTGTTCAGCTTGCTCTTGTGAATACATTTTTTGAGCGATAGGTTGGAATGCAGTTGTTAATTCTTCAGTTGCTTTTTTAATAACTTCTACATCATCAGTCTTTAAAGCTTCTTTTAATGCTTCAATTTTTGGATCTACAGCGGCTTTTTCGTCTTCTGTAATTTTCTCTTTTTGCTCTTCTAAAGTCTTTTCTAATTCATAAACCATAGAATCACCTTGATTCTTAGCTTCGATTAATTCTTTTTTCTTAGCATCTTCTTCAGCAAATTTCTCTGCTTCTTGAACTTTTGCTTCAATCTCATCATCAGATAAATGAGTAGTAGCTGTTAAAGTAATATGTTGCTCTTTACCAGTTCCTAAATCTTTCGCTGATACGTGAACAATACCGTTAGCATCAATATCAAATGTTACTTCGATTTGTGGCACACCTCTTCTTGCTGGTGGAATACCATCTAATTGGAATCTACCAAGAGTTGTGTTATCAGTAGCCATTTGTCTTTCACCTTGAAGAACATGTACATCAACAGCAGGTTGGTTATCTGCAGCAGTTGAGAACACTTGACTCTTCTTAGTTGGAATAGTAGTATTTCTTTCGATTAATTTTGTAAATACTGAACCTAATGTTTCAATACCCAATGAAAGTGGCGTTACATCAAGAAGTAATAAATCTTTTACTTCACCAGATAATACACCAGCTTGAATAGCAGCACCTACAGCAACACACTCATCTGGGTTAATACCTTTATGAGCATCTTTACCAGTGATCTTCTTAACTGATTCTTGAACAGCTGGGATTCTTGTAGAACCACCAACTAAGATGATTTGTGATAATTCGCTAGCATTGATACCAGCATCTTTAATTGCTTTTCTAGTAGGCTCTTGAGTTTTATCAACTAATTTAGATGATAATTGCTCAAATTTAGCTCTTGTAATATCCATATCTAAATGTAAAGGACCAGCTGCACTTGCAGTAATGAATGGTAAGTTTACATTAGTTGTTTGTGTAGATGATAATTCTTTTTTAGCTTTTTCAGCAGCTTCTTTTAATCTTTGCTTACTCATTTTGTCAGCTCTTAAATCAATACCATGTTCAGTTTGGAATTGCTCAGCCATAAAGTCCATAAGCACTTTATCGAAGTCGTCTCCACCAAGGTGGTTGTCTCCGTTTGTTGCAAGTACTTCAAATACGCCATCACCAATTTCTAAGATAGAAACGTCAAATGTACCACCACCAAGGTCAAATACTAAAATCTTTTGGTGTTGTTCTGTTTTATCTAAACCATAAGATAATGATGCAGCTGTTGGCTCGTTTACAATTCTCTTAACTTCTAAACCAGCAATTCTACCAGCATCTTTAGTTGCCTGTCTTTGAGCATCTGTAAAGTAAGCAGGTACAGTGATTACTGCTTCAGTAACTTTTTCACCTAAATAACTTTCAGCATCTGCTTTTAATTTTCCAAGAATCATTGCTGAAATCTCTTGTGGAGAATAGTTTCTGCCATCGATATCTGTAGGGAAGTTAAGTCCCATTTCTCTCTTAATAGATGCAATTGTTCTATCTGGGTTTGTGATTGCTTGTCTCTTAGCAGTTTCACCAACTAATCTCTCGCCACTCTTAGTAAATGCAACGATTGATGGAGTTGTTCTATTACCTTCTGCATTAGGGATGATAGTTGGTTCGCCACCTTCTAATACTGATACACATGAATTTGTTGTTCCTAAGTCAATACCTATAACTTTAGCCATTTTAATTTCCTCCTCTTATTTCGATACCTTAACCATCGAATGTCTAATCACTTTATCGTTTAATTTATATCCTTTTTGAAATTCTTCTATTACATGTTCAGCTGCATGATCATCACTGTCATCACTCATCACTGCATGATGTAGTTCAGGATCAAATTCTTGACCAATAGATTCAATTGCTATTACTTCGTTTTTAACGAACAATTCATCTAAGCTTTTCTTAATCATTTTTAAGCCGTCAATAATGCCATCTGAACCACTTTCGGTAGAAGCAAGTGCTCTTTCCATATTGTCCATTAATGGTAATAAATCAACAAATAATTTCTCGTTTGCAAATTTATATAAATTTGATTTTTCTTTTTCTGTTCTTTTTTTGAAGTTTAAGAATTCCGCTTGCAATCTAACAAATTTATCATTGATCTCTGCACATTCATTCTTCAACTTATCTACTTCAGAAAACTCAGGTGCTTCAGTTACTTCTTCAGCTTCAACTGTTTCTTCAGTTGTCTCTTCAGTTTCAAGCACTTCTTCTTTAATGTCTTCTGAAACATTCTTCTTTTTAGCCATTTGATCCCTCACTTATAAATATATTCCTGAAAAAATACCTTCCAGTGTTTCTTTTATATATCCCATAACCGATACTGCCAATGAATAGTCCATTCTTGTTGGACCAATAAAGCATAATGTACCAGCTTGTTTGCCATTAAATTTGTATGTTGCTGAAATAATACTGCAATCTGATAAATCATCTATCTGATTATTCTTTCCAATACCGATTGAAACTTCATCAGATAAAGGTCTTGTATTAATCACCAAACTTTGGAATTCCTTACTTGTTATTTTTTCATACAAGTTTCTAACTTTATGAACATCTTGATACTCTGCATAATTGAATATATTGTTTACACCATCTAACTGTACATCTACATCGTCAATTTCTCTCAGTGTATCTCTCAGTAATGGTACAAGATATTCGATTAGATCTGCATATTCCACCAATTCTTTTTTGATGTTGTGTACTTTTTTCGGTGTTATTTCTTCAATTGGTGTACCGTACAGTTTAGTAAGCAATGTATCTGAGATCATATCTAGAACTCGTTGATTGATATCACTCATCGCCAACGTTAGATTTTTTACGATACCAGAGTTAGATACCAATATCAGCATAACTTTTGAATCTGTAACCCTTATTAGTTTCATATTCTCAAGTTTACTCTTTTTAAACTGAGGTAGAGAAACCAATGAAACCAGCCCTGTCATATCAGCCATGATTGCAGATGTTTGTTCAATTACATCATCAATCTCAATCACTCGGTGTAACAGAAGTTTTCTAATCAGATCCTTTTGTTGTATATCTAGCTTCCTATTTTGCATCAAGCTATCAACATATAATCTATATCCATCTTCTGAAGGTACACGTCCTGCTGATGTATGAGGTTGAGTCAAAAGACCTAAATCCTCTAAATCTGCCATTTCATTTCTAATCGTAGCAGATGAAATACCAAGACCGTATTTTTTTGCAAGGGTTCTTGATCCTACAGGTTGTGCTGTTCTGATAAAATCGTCAATTATAACTCTTAATATTTTAAGTTTTCGATCGTCTACCATAGCAGCCCCTCTCCTTATTAGCACTCAACATTTCCGAGTGCTAAATTGATTTCTACAACAAATATACACTCATAAAACGTTGATGTCAAGAGATTTTATAAAATTTAAATAAAAAATTAGCACTCTTATATCCAGAGTGCTAATGCGTGTGTTGTGATTCAAATTTTAAAACATTGACCATTCTTATATATTCGTTTCGCGATATTTCTCCACGTTCGAATTTTTCTTTAATTGATCTTAATATAGATTCACGTTCCTTCTTTTCTTCCATTGGTGCATCAATTTCCATATACGATATTCCATCTGTTGCTTCAACACCAGCTCCACATACTTGACATACAATCAATTCTCTTTTCTTGTAAACAAATAGTGGAATGAAGAAGAATGTAAACCATCTTTTTTCTTCAACGTATTTAAAAGGTCTTTCATGAGAACAACTCACACATTTTTGTGGTTTTGTCTCACCTAAAACTTTATAACTACGTTTTCCAAATCCAAATATAAACATAAAACCTCCATTTGTTCCATAATAACATAGATTATTTATATTACAATATCCATTTAATTTAATTCAAAAAAGCCACAAAAACCTGATTGGATAAATCCCTACCGAGTGATGTCAGAGTCATCACCTCATTATTTAATTC
>Ga0209379_10001987_pt1 | contig 12751 bp, 12 predicted proteins | sample tdDd001_FD_187124 | JGI IMG/M metagenome (GOLD analysis project Ga0209379, IMG submission 187124) | Marine sediment microbial communities from the Atlantic coast under amendment with organic carbon and nitrate - tdDd00.1 (SPAdes)... | ecosystem: Environmental > Aquatic > Marine > Coastal >...
TGTCTTTATCTTTGTCTTTGTCTTTGTCTTTGTTTTTATCTTTGTCTTTGTCTTTGTCTTTGTTTTTGTCTTTGTTAGAGTTACCTTTATCATTTCCATTGGTATTTTCTTGTTCTGTTTCTTTCTCTTCTGATTCATTATTCTTATTGTCATCTTTATCAGGCTTATCTTTACCAGGTTTGTCTTTATCAGGTTTGTCTTTATCAGATTTGTCTTTATCAGGTTTGTCTTTATCAGGTTTGTCCTTATCAGGTTTGTCTTCATTTGGCTTAACTGATTTATCTTCTTCTCTGATTGTTTTAAGCAACTGACCAAGGTTGGTATTTGTATTGATGTCTTCAGGTTCAATTGTACTGTTCTCATTGTTTTCCAAAATGTCTTTTGCTTTTTCAACAAGAATACTTTTACCCGGAGAAACACCCTCTTGCTTGGCCTTTTCGAAATTTGAAATGTCACTTTCAAGGTACTCTACCTGAATGTCCATTTCAGAAATCTCATTTACAGCATTTTCGATATCCAAATCAATATCACCATTGTCAGCTTCTACACTGGTGTGTGTGATCAGTACAAAATTTTCTTTTTCTGATCTAACAAACCCCATATTTTTTGAACCAATAATTATCTTACCAAGCACTTCATCAACGGAATCTAATTTTGAAGTATCCAGTGAAGAAACCACAGTCTCACCATCTGCATTAATTCCAGTAACATCAATAACACGTTCAAACATATTGTAAGTTAATTCAACACTTGGATTAATATCAACATTCACATATCCCGCTGGGGTAAAGTAGCTCCAACTCCCTACAGCACCTAATGAAAGAGCCACTAACAATGTGGCTGCAACACTCATTATACGTCGGCTATACTGCTTAACAAATCGACCAGGTAAGATTTCAGCCGGCTTTTCAATTTCTTGTCCAATATCGAGCTTTGATGTATCCATTTCCCAACATTCAAACGCTCCATCTGTTGTCATAACATAGACACTTCCAGAATTCTTTTCCATGATTAAACCACGCATCCATCTCACCTCCTTTTAATATAATCTTGTAGTGATTCAAAGTCGCCTGCCCAAAGTTCAACGACAGCTATAATATATTTTCGACCTCGATCAAGTCGTTTTCGATCTATTACAAATTCATTCAGTATATGCGCAGCTGGCAAACGTCTCGTTTCCCTTAAATTGCTTAAAAGTTTTTTATCATCTGCAATAAATTTTGCGATTTGTTGATACAACTCCATTAATTTCTTTTTCTTTGGTGAGGATGCCACCAAATCTGCCATACTCATATCCCAGGATTCCAATACTTTTGTGTATATTATAAGATCATCTTTTCTCTGATCTTCAATCTTTCTATTTTCATAATCTTCATATGAAACTTTATCTTGAATTGATACGACGTTACTATGTTCACCAACGTCATCTAGGCTTAAATCCTGCATCTTCGTTTGTCTGTTTTCTTTCCTAAGTTCGTCAATTAATCTATTTCTAATCACAATTTTGGCATGACTTAAAAAGCCGCCTTTAGATGAATCGAAGGTTAGTACAGCTTCTTGGAATCCCAACATTCCCGTTGTCAGCTCATCATCATTATAATGAACATATTTTTTTAAGGTCTTTGATATGGAGGCTTTGATAAAAGGCGTATATTCTATTATCAATTTCTCCAATTCTTGCGTGTCCTTTTGTGCCTTTAGAACGCGCCCTTCTAAAGTCATCTTTGTATCCATTTTTTCCTCCGAGTACTTGGTCACTCTATTCCTTCGAAGGTTCGAGTTCGACTAAATTTTCTAGCAACAGAACGTTGATTACTTTCATTTTAATCCCTGTATCTAACGAAACATCAGCCACTGATGACTTCGGATGTTCCATCAAATAATCTTGAATTATTCGAATATCTCTTCTATTTTTGCTGTCACACTCATTGCAAAAATGCCCTTCTTGATTTCTTTTAAAATCTCCACATCTTCTACAGGTCAGATTCACTATCATCACGCCTTTCGACTTGTCTATTATATATATTCGCATATTGAAGTAAATTTATTGGGGTAAAGTAAAAAATAATTATATTATTTATTAATTTAAAATGCCCCTCCATGATTATAACAAATTATGGGTTTCTTCAGTAATGCTCATATATCGTCGTCATATTGTTTTCCACTATATATTTACCCAACATTTCAGATTCAAAATTATTAAGACACCAAATAAGGGATATTTACACAAAAAAACGCCGACGAATATACGTCGGCGTCTTAATTTTAATTTTTTTAAGGATTACAGGTAAATGCCAATACCAGGGCCGATTGGAAGACCAAATGCGAACCAGATACCAAGTAGAACCGTCCATCCAAGAAGGAATAGAATTGAGAATGGCATCATTGTAGCAATTAGAGTACCAATGCCTGCTTCTTCGTCATAAGCTTGAGCGAATGCCACAATTACAGCGAAGTAAGACATTAATGGTGAAATAATGTTTGTCGTTGAATCACCAATTCTGTATGCAACCTGAGTAAACTCTGGTGTGAAGCCCATCTGCATTAGCATTGGAATGAACACTGGTGCCATAATAGCCCATTTTGCCGATGCTGAACCAATAAATAGGTTAATGAATGCTGAGATCACAATAAATGCAAGGATCAGTGGGAAACCTGTGAAGCTAATTGACTGAAGGAAATCAGCACCCTTAGCCGCAAGAATAATACCTAGGTTTGTATAGCTGAAGTATTTAATGAACTGTGCAGCTACAAATGCCAATACAAGGTAACCACCCATTGTACTCATAGCTTTTGACATTGCACCAACAACATCTTTATCAGACTTAATTGTGCCTGCACCAATACCGTAAGCAACACCTGGGAAGATGAAGAACAACATGATGATCATAACAATTGAGCTGATGAAAGGTGAGTGGCCCAGAATCTCGCCAGTTGCTTGATCACGAAGAATACCATTTTCCGGAATAATCATTGCCGCAATAAGTGCTACGAATGCTAGAGTCGCAAGACCTGCGTAAACTAGACCTCGTTTTTCTTCTTTTGTTTGAACATCAACATTGATTTCTTTAGCACCTTTGTATTCGCCAAGACGTGGCTCAACAATCTTTTCAACAACGAACCAACCAATACCTGAAATCAGGAATGTTGAAGCTACCATAAAGAAGTAGTTTGCTGTTGCAGGAACCGCATATGAAGGGTCAATAATCTTAGCAGCCTCTGTTGAAATTCCACCTAGTAGTGGATCAACAGTACCGATAAGAAGGTTTGCAGAGAAACCACCTGATACACCAGCAAATGCTGCTGCAAGGCCTGCAAGTGGGTGACGACCAAAATTCAGGAAGATAATCGCGCCCAGTGGAACAAGTACTACGTAACCAGCATCTGATGCGATGTTAGACATAATACCCAAGAATACAACAACAACAGTAATAAGTTGCTTTGGCGTACTAAGTACTACTTTTCTTAGAAGTGCGCCGATAAAACCTGTGCCTTCAGCAACACCAACACCAAGCATAGCTACAAGAACTGTACCCAGTGGTGCAAATGTTGTAAAGTTTTTTACTGCAGATGTAAACATATAACGCAAACCATCTGCATTCATAAGACTGATCGCTTCAATGTTTTGAACGCTTGTCTCAAGTGTCTTTCTATCGATCATTGTAAATTCTACGGCAACTCCAGCACGTGCGCATATTTCAGAAATAAGAATAATTGCGGCACAAAAGATTACAAATAGTGTTACCGGGTGCGGTAACGCATTACCCACGTACTCGATTCCGTCAAGGAATTTATTAAACAAACCATTTTTCTTAGGGCTTGTTATTGTTTTGCTTGCTACTGACATATGATACCCCTCTCGTTTTCACTTACATAAAGTTTGCATGTTTGCGCAACAGCACCGCAATTATAGCAACAGGAAAACGTTGTTAGCAATACGATTTCATAAATTGGAATTGTTCGGACAATTGCATGGTGTCGTATGAGTTTCATTGTACTGATTACAGAAATTATACATCTGATTCTATTTCATTGAACCATCTTGATTACGAGAATTGCCAAATATTCAGAATAAAGATGGTATATTGTATACAACAACTTATTAATTATCTGTAATCCTGGATTATGTCAGTCTTGTAACCCCGTAACAAGTTTTTTGTACGTCTTTTTTGTAATAGCAGTCGTAATAATCATTGTTGTAAGTCTGAGCAAAAAACATAATAACAATATAAAAAGACTCCCTGAATGCAATGCATTAGGGAGTCTAATATTAAATTTACAATATGTCATTTTATTTGCTATCCTAGCTGATTGCCTTCAATCGAAAAGCCAGCTGAATCAAGATAAAGTTTTATACGACGATCTTCCAAGAATCCTGCAGTCTTTCCCATTCCACCTTTTTTAGAGAAAATATCAAGATCAAGGTCCAACATCATCATAAGTTCCTTTTCTTCATGACATGCGATTATACATTCACCTTTTGGATTCCATACACCTATGCCGCCACCAAAGTCTTTTTCACCATCATTGCCAACGAGATTACATGCTAAGACGTAAACTCCATTGTCATAAGCACGAGCAGGCATGTATTTTTCCCAAATCGAAAGTCGTCTTAACCCTCCAATAGGCACTGCATGAGGTGCAAAAACAATTTTTGCACCCTGAACAGCCATTGATGTTACAAGTTCAGGATAATGTAGGTCATAACAAAGACCAATTCCGTACTTTGACTTCTTACCTTCATTTAAAGTTTGAAATACAGGGATTTCATCGCCTTGAGCAAATGTCTTCTTTTCTTTGGCACCCAAATGTGTCTTTCTATAAACTTCTATATCTGAATCTGGCTGAATTGACACATGGGATATATACACATTGTCATTCTCAAGTTCTGCAAGACCAGCCAGTATTGTTAAATCATAAGTTTTTGATAGTTCTTTTAATCTGTTTAGCGAGTGCCCATTAAGGGATTCAGCATTGATCCCTGGTTCTTTTTTTACATATCCAGTAATGGACAGCTCTGGAAAGCAAATAATGGAAGCCTTTTCTTTTGAGGCACGTTTTATGAATTCCTCCATTTTGAGAAGGTTTAGTTCTTTTTCATTTCTTAACGCAGTCATTTGAACCATGGCTATTCTCATTAAAACACCTCCTGCTTATATATTACCATAAAGTCATATAATACAAACCGTTATACCTACTTTGTAATCTATAAATTGCGATTTTCGAATTTAGAAAATATATAATCAGGATTACACTCTTTTTTTCCCGTAAAGTGTTGACAATGCTCACTTTTTTTATTAATATGTAGTAGTCGTTTGAAAGACTGATCGACATTATATGCGAGAGTGGTGGAACGGCAGACACGCTACCTTGAGGGGGTAGTGCTCTTATGGGCGTGCGGGTTCAAATCCCGCCTTTCGCACCAAATATATCCGTGGTTCTTGATTCGCTCAAGGGTTGCGGATTTTTATTTTCTCAAATCAGGGCTTTTAGCGACTCGTCGTCGCAAAAGCCAAGTTGTACTTGTACAATAAAGACCCAGAGTCCTAAAACTCTGGGTCTTATTATTTACTATTTAAGTTGCTTTCTTCTTATAAATCCACCAACCAGCTGCCCCTAGGAGAACCACACCTCCAACCATCGCTACAATAGCCATTGTTGAAAGACCTTCATCTTCAACCTCTTGCACTGGTTCTTCTTCAGTTGGCTCTTCCGGTTGTTCCACGACAACCACAGAATCTTCAGTAGGTTCTTCAGCAGGTTCCTCAACCGGCTCTTCTACTGGCTCTTCTACAACCTCTTCCACAACTTCTTCTACAGGTGCCTCTTCTTCATCAACTTGATCAACAAACTCCTCTAGAGTGAGTTCTTCAAGCGATTCAAGGTCTTTAATCACTATTTTATTCGCCAATTCCTCAAGTGAGATATCTCCATCTAGATACTCTGACAATTGATCACCAGTCACTGTGAAAGAAAATGATGGCGTACCTTGATCGTACACTTCAAAGGTTATGTTCTCAAACGGAAAAATCTCAAACACCTTAGCCATTTCTTTTTGGATGAGTGCGAGCAGCTCGTCACCAGTCAATGTTGTCCAGATCTGAACTGTAAGACTATCACCATCAATAACGACCTCAACTTCAGTAATCGATTCATTTGTTAGTAGGTAATCTTCAATTTTTTGAGCGTAATTCTTATTAGCAAAAGCAACCGAAGTCAAAAGAAGCAGTAAAATCATGCAGGCCACTATAATTCTCAATGTTTTCATGGCAACCTCCTTTCCCTTATGTTATTTCTACCCCTCATGGTACTATCAACGCTAAAATATTCTAACCTTTTTTATAACTGAAGGATTATTTGTAAATGTTTTATCAAAAAGTGAAGAGACTGTTTTACAACAGCCCCTTCTATCAGTATTCATTGCTATTTAGATCAACCAACGACTTTCTCTAACTTTGGCTTTCTTTCATCTAATTCAATAAGTCCATCCCGAATATGAATAACTCGATCTGCCTCATCAGCTACTTCTTGATCATGTGTGATCAATATCACTGTACGTCCTTCATCATGAAGTTGCCTAAAGATTTTCATCACTTCAATACCGGAAGATGTGTCCAAGTTTCCTGTTGGTTCATCTCCTAAAATGATATTGGGTTCACACGCAAGTGATCTCGCAATAGCCACACGTTGCTGTTGACCACCCGAAAGTTCGATAGGTTTATGTGTTAACCTTTCACCAAGTCCCAATCTCGTCAGATAAGCCTCCGCTGCTTTGCGACTGTCTTTATAGTTTTCACCTTTTAGAAGCAAAGGCATTTGTACATTATATGTTGCATCATAACGACCTATGAGATTGAACTTTTGAAATACAAATCCAATTTCCTTGTTTCTTATTTCTGCTAAAGTATCTTCTTCCATTTCTTCAATGTTATGTTCATTTAGTGTATACTGACCCTCTGTTTTTACATCAATACAGCCAATGATGTTCATAAGCGTCGATTTACCCGAACCCGAAGGTCCAAGAATTGCCACATATTCACCTTTTTCAATAATGAGATCAATACCCCTTAGTACTTTAAGTTCATTTCCACCCATTTTATATGTTTTTGTTATCCCACGCATATCTATTAATGGTTGATTCATTAAACCGGCCTCCTTACTCCACAATTAAAATATTGTCGGCATAGAAAGTTTCGACTTCTGTTGAATCTTGAACCTCATCAGTCATCATCTGATCCACATTAATTTTAATGATCATACCTTTATTGATATTCTCATATGTTAACTCAAGGGCATCGTTTGAAAGTGATTTGATTTCTGCTCCAACAGGAATCATTATATCCACAATTTCACCCGACGATTCATACTCTACACCTGCTGCATTTCTATCCGATCCACCCGGAGGTCTACTGCCGCCAGCACCAGGCATTGCAGTCGATACAAGTCCTATTTGGTTTTTATTATCTGATCCTTCTCCACTTTGACGATTCCCGCCAGCTCGTTCCGGCATCTGAATTTTATCTATTTGAATATAGTTTCCGTAAACCGAAACCACCTTTCCCATAATCATTGAATTGGCCGCGATTACGGGCGCCTCTTCTTCCACAACTTTTATAGATGATTCTTTTTCTTCATCTGATATTTCAGTCACAACCTCTATTGTTTCAACAGGTGCATTCGCTTCACCAGCTTCAGCAACTTGTGCATTTCCTGTCTCCGTGCTACAACCACCCATTACCAGCGTCGCTATAACCAATGTACTGATCATCCATTTTTTTGCTGACATTTATTTCACTCCTCAATATATACCTTAAACAATTATTATTCGTATCTTAGTGCATCAATAGGGCGCATTTGAGCCGCTGATAAAGCTGGATAGAATCCAAACACAGTCCCTGTAATCAGTGAAAACACACCTGCAAGTACTACACCGTTTGGTGTTGCTATTGCAGGGATTGATGCCATTGCCACCAGTGGTGTTGCAGCAAGTCCAATGACGATACCGACCATACCTCCAAGCGCACTGATGATCACTGACTCCACTAAAAATATAAGCAGTATCGTTTGTTTCTTTGCGCCAATGGCTTTGAGCACACCAATTTCTTTTGTACGCTCTTTTACCGATACAAAGAGAACATTCATAATACCAATACCACCAACGATTAAAACAATAGCAGCGACTGATGTTAACAGCACAGATAATAGTGTTGCTGTATCTTGAGCTGTCGTAAGCATACTCCCTGCATCTCGAATCCTAAATTCGTGGCCACCATCATCTACAAAATATTGATTTAGAAGTTGATCCACTTCATCATACAAAACACTTGTAGACTCAACGTTTTCTGCTTTTAACATAAGTTGCGGATTTGAATTATTTCCAGTGACATATTTATCTGCTGTATCATACGGAAAGAATATTGATGAGTCTGCCGATGTAAATCCAATTGTTTTACCCGACTGTTCCATAACGCCAACAACTTCGAACTGCCTGCTGTTAACCTTCACCATTTCTCCAATTGCTGACTCAGGGTTGTCTGGAAAAAGCGCCTCGGCCATTTCATAGCCGAGTATAACAATTTTTTTTCGTTTATCAATATCATCTTCTGATAACGTCTCACCATACTGGGTGGTAAAACTGTTGATCTCCATAAACTCTGGATAAACACCGAGTGCTGTTGTGCCTTCACTTTCCGATGAATAACTCGCCGTTGCATTTCCAGTTATAACAACAGTGCCCTCTACAAGATTTTCAGAACTGGATCTCAAATATTCAAGAATTTCTTCATCTGGCTGCTCCACGCTCTCTCGACCACCCATAACTGTAATAACATCTGCATTGATCATGGAAAACTGTTCTTCTACCATCACTTTACCGCCTTGACCAATTGCCATAACAAGAACAATCGTCGCAGCACCAACTATAATACCAAGTGTTGTTAGAAACACTCTAAATTTATTTGATCTAAGGTTTGTTAAAACAGACCGTATGACTTCACTAAATCGCATAGAATCACCTACTCCTCATATACAACAGTCATACCTGCTTCAAGACCGCTTAATATTTCCACTTGAGATCCATCTGTAAATCCAGCAAATATCTTTTGATCAACATATGCTCCATCTTCTAGTTTTAGAGTCACATACTGGCCGCCATCTCGTTTTTCAATGGCATCATTTGGCAATATCAATACATCCAGTTTTTCAACTAAAGTAAAATTAACCGTTGATGTCATGCCATCCATAAGCTGACGATCTTCTTCATCTGCCTGAAGAAGCACTTTGTAACTCACAAGGCCATTACTTCCCACTTCTGGTGCACGGCTCACCTGTTCTACTACAGCATCGTAAGTGATGCCTGCAACAGCATCTGCTTCAAATGTCGCCTTCTGACCAACAGTAACATCACCAATATCATCTTCCGGTACATAAGTCTCAACATATATTGGACCATCTTCTTCAATAAGAATAACCGGTTCAGCAGATTCAGTGACTTCACCTGAAGAGTAGTTCACTTCAACAATCCATCCGTTTACATTAGCAGTGATAATCATTCCTTCAATGTTTTCTTCGATTTCTTCAATCTTCATTCTTGCTTTTTCCACCGTGATCACATCAAGATCAGATTCGATAGACGTGTTCGGTTTTGAAGTAGAAACATAGTTGTTGTATGAGTCCAGTGACTCGTCAACCAACGTTTGTTGATCTTCTATGTCTTGTGCCGGATAGACTTCAGAAATGGTCTGCATCATCACCAGTACTTCTTTGGCGTCTTCATATTTTCCCCATAAAACATTGGATTGATACGAAAAGTTTTGCTCATCATCACCATATCCAGACAAACTAAGCGCCTGTTGTTTAAGTGCCACTTCCAAGTCAAGCTGAGCTTCAAGCAAACTTCTTTCTAAACCATCTTTCTCAAGTTCTGCTAAAACAGTTCCCTTTTCAACATAATCTCCAACTTTTACGTTTACCGACTCCACTGTTCCGGTTGACTCAAAAGATAGATCATAGATTGGAATTTCTACATTACCATCTGAAACAAAATCAATGACTATATCACCTTGAACCACCGTGGCTGTTTTTTCAACAACATCAATTGCCTCTGTTTGTTCAGTTCCAGATATAGACATGTAGCCCCATACTCCAGCTGCTAGAATCGCACCTGCGACTAGACTTAACATTAATTTTTTACTCATTTTTAAGCACCTCCACTAGTATTCAAGTACATCATAGCGCCTAAATGTGTGAGATTTATGAGATTTTATAAACAATTTCTAAATTCGATCTAAAAAAAACACATCCACTATTCATAATTAATTTAAGCTCATTAATTATGAGTAGTGGATGTGTTGAATACTTATTGTACAGTTGTCCCTTTATAATTGATTTTTATATATATATTCTTCAATAATTCTCGTTTCCATCTTAGCTTTTAGATACATTGAGTAAAAATAAGTAATGATGCTAAATAACAGTACAAACAATACAACAAACAGAAATAGTGGCCAAAATTGATTCCCTGCGATCTCGTTATCTGTTATAGGTTTAATCATGTTAAGTAGTACAATCAAACAACTCCCCCAATTTAATAGAAAATATAAAACCTGAGAAGGCTGCTTTTTGAAACATGAGAAGTATAAATTGATAAAATCATTATAGCTGAGTTCTTTACCAGACTCTTTAAGTTTTTCATATTTTGATTTATTTCTCTTTTCGTCTATTTTTTCTATCATTCGACTTTCTGCAGAAGTATCACTAAGAAAAGTAATATACTGAAGATCTTTCTTTTCTAACATCACAAAATACATCGCAATTGAAGCAATATTAATTGAAACGACAATAATAACTAAGTTCCCTATAAATTTTATGTTACTGGGATCAATATACTTGTGCAATAATAAAAACGCAATTTGAATGACTGGAGATAAGTAGAATAACCGAACTACTTTCTTTTTGACTGAATTCATTTAATCACCTCACCATGATCTATTAATATAGATACACTTAAAGTCTTAAAAGAAACCGATCAATCTCATCTGTATTCTTAAGCGTAACGATTTTTGAAGACTCCGCAAATTTTGAAAGTTTTTCTAAGTCCTCATACTTCTTTTTACGATGATAATTCATAACATAAAGTAAAAATTCTTTGTCCAATTTTTCTTCACAACCCGAAGCCATATCTTCGCGTGTCTTCCCACGATATCTAAACGAACGACTAATGATTCGATAAAAACATTTGTAAAATGGCATATCTAAAAAAATGATCAAATCGGCCAGTTTAGCACGCGACTCAAGGCTCGCATTATAATTCCCATCAATAATCCAAGCTTCTCTTTTCATAAACTCATTGTGAAGAACAATTTGTTCGGGTTTCTCGGTCATGATCCAGCCCGGTTTCCAAAATTCCCGATCAAGATGAATGGCTTCAATACCTAACTGCTGTGCTAATTTTTTTGCGAGAGTTGATTTCCCTGAACCTGCGGAACCCATAATCATTATACGTTTCATTTGATCCTCCCATGACAATGTACTTGTTAAAATCATCCATAAATGCTCAAAAGTCGGAGTTCGATTGTAACATAAAAATGAGCAAAATCCCACGGGATTTTGCTCATCTGTAATATTGTCTTAATTATAATTTTATTATTGATTTTCATACTCTTTCAACTTCATTGCAATACGAAGGTCCTCACCAAAGAATTCCCAAATTTCCGCTTTTCCGAGTATTCTAGAAGACAATCGCTCTGAGTATCTATCTTGAATTTCATCAGGTGTTAAATTCGTTGATATCAATGTGGCTTTGTTCGGTTGAATGAGGCGGTCATTAATTATTCCGAACAATTCAGACACTGAGTAATCCGAGGTCAACTCGGTCCCCATATCATCAATTATAAGAAGATCCGCACTATGCATCAATGAAACCATTTGTCTTGCATCGTAACTTTTATGGAATGAAGCCTCTTTTATTTGGTTCAGAACCCCTATGGCCGTGAAATAAACCACTATGAATCCTCGACGTATAAGGTCTTCTGCAATACAATGTGTCAAGAATGTCTTGCCCGTTCCAGTAGGGCCAACGAACAGCAGATTTTCTCTATTTCTATCAAATCCACCCACGTATCCGTGTGCTTTTGTGAAGCGAGATTTCATATACTCTCTTGGAGACACGTCATGCTCTTCATCTCTTTGACCAGAAAATACACCTAAATCAAATGTATCGAAGTTCTCTTTTTCAAGAGCACCCGCCATATTGGATTTAATCATAAGCTGTGCTGTCATTTTTTTCATATAACACTTACACCAGTTTTTTCGAATCCCAACTTCACCAGTGTCTTTGCAAATAGGACAATCATACACTTCCTCCAAATAATTTGTTGGGTAATTATGCTCAGTTAATAAGAATAATTTTTCTTGTAAGAGCTTTTTGGCTTTCTCCTCAAGCGCCAATGTATCCTCTTCTGAAATCTTTTCACCACTGATCAAGCGCCTCGTTAGACTTTTTCCAGAATTGGCGATGTCTTTTTTTATTTCTAAAATGCGAGGAATTCGAGCATAGACCTCTTCTTGTCGCATGCGTCTAATCGCTTTATTCTTTGACTTGATTTTGTCGTAGTCTCTTTTTATGGCCGCGTGGTCAATAATCACGATTCGTCGCTCCTTTTATCAGCTTTTCGGGCTGATGATACAAGTTTGCCTAAACTTGATTTATCACGTTGTGAGAACTTGCCAAAGTTGCCTTTTTTAGCAGTAC
>Ga0209379_10001988_pt1 | contig 12749 bp, 14 predicted proteins | sample tdDd001_FD_187124 | JGI IMG/M metagenome (GOLD analysis project Ga0209379, IMG submission 187124) | Marine sediment microbial communities from the Atlantic coast under amendment with organic carbon and nitrate - tdDd00.1 (SPAdes)... | ecosystem: Environmental > Aquatic > Marine > Coastal >...
AGCCTAAATCTGAATCATAATCTTTAACTAAAACTCCACCATTAGAAACAATACCATTTGTTCCTGTAACAACTTCTCTGCCGACATCTATACGGTAAGCATCTATTGCTTTTGATATTTCTTCCAGCTTAACTAAAAATGCCGTTACTTTAGCTTCTTTTATCGCACTATATAATGCAGCACCTGATATTACTGATAATGCACCAAATATTGCTAGAGCTATTCTAGCATCAAGACCAAACATCGCTCCGCGATTTGTCTTGAAGCTACCGCGCGTTTCTTGTGAATCCGCGCTCTGCCTTTTCGCTAAAAACAATCTCCCAGATTGTTTTCTTAACACTCTGAAGAGGCCAAACATTGCACCCTTTTTTATCATAATTCTACCCCTTGTCTTATTTTGATCAACACATACTACCATACAATATAATCGCATGTCAAAAACCAATATCAATAGAGGTTCCAAACACAACTCATTTAAGAAACAACGGTAGACCTCAAAATTTACAAGATAGTTTAAATATAATAAAAAACCTCCAAGTTGGAGGTTTTTTGTTTTTTATAATAAATTACACTACTGGTCTTATAAAATAATATATAGCACCTAGAAAGTATCTTATATTCCCATTCATTGCATCAATACCTCCATCAACCTTCGTATCAATTCCATTAATTAAATCATTATCAGTTATAGCTATTGAAACAACCCAAACACCACAAGGTACACTTGAAGCACATTCTATATCTCCTCCAACTGTAGATCCTGTCCAGTCACTTGTTCTAAGCTGAGAAATAAAAAATCGGTGGCTACTTGTAGTATTTTCAAAACCAAGACCAAATATATCATAAGGCAAGTAAGGACCTTTCCAGCCTTTAGCATTTTCACTATTAGCAATCAACTCATCGCCACTTCTTAAGCTATTACCAGGAGAACCTTCAGACAATGAGCTACCAATATCTAAAAAGTATTGTTCTTCTGCTTTTGCAATCTCACGCAGTTCATTTAGATAAGCAACAGTTTTGGCTTCTTTAATTGCGCTATATAAAGCTGCGCCTGATATTACTGACAATGCTCCGAATATTGCCAAGGCAATTCTTGCATCAAGGCCAAACATCGCACCTTTTTTAATTTTCAACATATTACACTTCCTCTAATTTATTTTACTTAACTTATTATAGAATAAACTAAAAAATAACAACTAACAATAAAAAACCTCTATATTAGAGGTTTTTTATTTTACATTTTAGGAAATAGCTTATAGCACAACCAGGGTCTGGCACCACTAGTAAAAAGTTCTTCTATCACATTGAACTTTCGGGGTTTACCCCTGAGCATTAATCCTTTTTATTTAGCATTACACCCCACTTATTTTAATCTACTGGATTTTTTACCGCTGCTATTTTTAATGAATGAACGTATACTGTTGACTGTTTCCACCATCTAAAATTACCTACTGAAGGCCCGTCTCCTCCATCCACTTTTTGATCTATTAATTTAGCATAATTATCATCAACCATTCTAAAATAAGACCATACGAAACAGTTTTTTCTACCGCTTGAGCATTTCGCGCCATTCCACTCAACAGTATCTCCCCAAGCGACATCTGTTGTTGCTATAAACATTCCAACATAAGCATTATATTTTGTATTATGGCAGTACATGCATGTCGCTTCATAATAGTCTGACAAATACGGCCCTGACCAACCTACCACTCCTGGATCTTTGTATAAATTATAAAATTTTCTTCTATAAAAATTATCATTTGCAGCCCCTGCATTAGAATCATAAGACTCCAACATATTACCAGTATCAAGGTAATATGCCTCCCAAGCTTTTGAAATTTCTCGAAATTCTGTAAGTAGCGCCGTTGCCTTTGCTTCTTGAATTGCTGAGTATAATGCTGCTCCTGATATCACAGACAATGCTCCAAAGATTGCTAGAGCAATTCTAGCGTCAAGTCCAAACATCGCGCCTTTTTTAATTTTAAACATATCACACATCCTCTTAAATATTTTTTACTTAACCCTTTTATAGAGTAAATCAAAAAACTATTTCTATTTTAATGTCATAACTACATAATATAATATGTAATCTCCACTCCTATCAAAAAAAGCTATTTTTTTATCAGAATCATAAGGGCTATAATAATTCCCTGTTATCAATACATCAGATAAATCTTTATTACTTAGTTTTTTTGTTATACCTTCAGCCGTTGGCTTATTTATACACTTTAATTCTAAAATATAATCCGTACCTAGACCATTTGTATTAGTTTTACCAATAAACCTTAGCATATTACCTGTTCCACTTGCTGAACAATTTGATCCAAAAGGGAAATTTAAAGAAGGGTATGTTACACCGTCATCTGGTAAGAGAACCTCAAAAGGAAGATAAGGCCCCTTCCAACCAGCAACACCTGAATCCTCAATCAACGATATTATATTTAAAAAACCACTTCCTTTTTTGCCTTCTTTTATAATTTCACCTGTATCAAGGTAATATGCCTCAAATGCCTTAATAGCCTCTGAAACAGATGCGACTCTATGTATAGTTTTGGCTTCTTGAACTGCACTATAAAGAGCTGCCCCTGAGATTACCGATAATGCTCCGAAAATTGCTAAAGCAATTCTAGCGTCAAGTCCAAACATCGCGCCTTTTTTATTTAACATATCTCTTTATTTCCCTTATTTTAATGTCATTACCGTTTTATAAAGCCTATAGCTTGTTGTTGTATTTATAAGAGAAAAACCTACCTTATTAGCAGAATCATAAGGGCTTAAAAAGTTTGAAGTTAATAAATCAGCAAGAGATTTTCCTGTTAACTCCTTAGCTACCCCTTCAGCTGTAGATTTATTAAGACAGTTTAACTCTAAAATATAATCGGTTCCATCACCATTTGTATTTGCAACCCCTCTAAACCTTAACATATTACCTGTTCCGTCATCATTACAATTAGTTCCTAAAGGATAGTTTAATGAAGGGTATGTTACACCATCATCTGGTTTAAAAATTTCATAGGGTAAATATGGTCCATTCCAACCTGCTACACCAGGATCTTCTACTAATGAAATAACATTTAAAAGACCACTTCCTTTTTTGCTTTCTTTAAAAACCTCTCCTGTATCAATATAATAAGCCTCAAAAGATTTAATAGCCTCTATTGCCGAGGTTACCGCCTGTACTGTTTTTGCCTTTTGTATTGCTGAATACAAGGCTGCGCCTGAAATTACTGATAACGCCCCAAATATTGCTAGAGCTATTCTGGCGTCAAGACCAAACATCGCTCCGCGGTTTGTCTTGAAGCTTCCGCGCGTTTCTTGTGAGTCCGCGCTTTGCCTTTTCGCTAAAAACAATTCACAGGATTGTTTTCTTAACGCTCTGAAGGGACCAAACATCGCACCTTTTTTATTATGGCTAACTTTGCTATTTAACCTCTGAGATCCCAGATCAAGTATGGGATGACATGATTTAGTTATTGCACCTTTTTTATTTAACATTTTAAAATCCCATATTACTTATTATTTATTTTATATAATAAGATAGCATAAAAAGCCTGACCACATCAACAAAAAAAGAGGCTGCTAAGCAACCTCTTTTTTTATAAATTTTGTATATTAGATAACATTTACAACTGTTCTGTTTTTGAAGCCACCTTTAGTGAAGCTTACTGAACCGTCTGTTAATGCAAATAGTGTGTGGTCTTTACCCATACCCACGTTTTCACCTGGGTGGACTTTTGTACCTCTTTGACGCATGATAATGTTACCTGAAATAACCTTCTCGCTACCAAATTTCTTAACACCTAATCTTCTACCCGCAGAATCTCTACCGTTAGAAGATGAACCACCAGCTTTCTTATGTGCCATAAGTATTCTCCTTTAAAATTTAATTATGAAACTTTAATTTCATTAATTTTTAGAACAGTCAGCTGTTGACGGTGTCCATACTTTCTTCTGTAACCTTGACGTCTGTTTTTCTTGAACACGATAACTTTGTTATCTTTAATTTGATCAATAACAGTCGCAGTTACTGATGCACCTTTAATTAAAGGTGTACCAACTGTAACATCTGCGTCGTTTGCTACCATTAGAACTTCTGTAAGTTCTAATGAGCCTTCAACGTCTGTATCTAATTTTTCTACTTTAACGATGTCGCCTGCTTGTACTTTAAGCTGCTTACCACCGCATTTTACGATTGCGTACATGTAATTCTCGTCTCTATTTTATAAGTTATTATCTCATCAATGCAATTCTGATTGTAGCTATTTTTTTCGAAAAGTCAAGGAACTTTATTGATTTTTTTCTTTTTTTACAATATAATTTTGATTAAATAAAGAAAAATAAAGGATATCTAAATGCTGAAGAATATTTTAACTGCAATTTTTATACTAGTGTTTACCATTTTTGCGTTAGACTATTTTAGACTTTTACCTAGTGATAGAAAGCTAGGATTTAATAAAATTTCAGTTAGGCAGCAGAATCAAATCAATTCATTTACTGCTATAGAAAAAGAAGAAGAAACTGAAAAATTTACAGATAGAGTTGTAAAAAAGAATCACACCTTCTAGCTTTTTCATTTTTTAGCTATTAAAATGTCCATACTTTTGTTATAATTATTTCCAGTAAAAAAATAAAAATAAAAAATCAAAAACCATCTTTTATCACTTATTAATTAAGGTGCTAAATATATGAGGAATAAACCATAATGACACAAAAAATTCTAATTTGTAATGACAATAACAAAATATTAGATAATATTAAACATCTACTAGATGATCAAAAAATTAAATTTGATCTAGCGAATAACTATTCTGTAATGCTAGATTTAGCAAAAAAACAAATTGTTAAAACAGATGCATACCCTATTATTTTAACAGACCTTAATGTTAGCAAACAAAGTGGCTCGGATGTTTTAGCTGAACTAACAGAACTGTCTACTGATTCAACAATTATTGCTCTTTACTCATATAATGACTACTCAATTGAATGGCTAAATTCAAAAGTTAGAGAAAACAACAATATCTTATTCTTAAAAAAACCATTTGAAGATATTGAGCTTATTCAGTTAATCAAAAATAACTTAATCGAAAAGAAAAATGACAAGCTAAGATCTTCAGCTGGTGACATGTGCGATTTTTCTTCAACTACTAAAAATTTACTAGATAATATTTCTCATGAGATTAGAACACCTTTAGCAAGCATTGTTGGTATTGCAGATATTTTACAACAAACTAAGCTTAGTGATGAACAAAACAGGCATGTTAACTCTATTTTAAGATGCTCTGATTCATTATTAAATATCATTACTGATATGATTGATTTTGAAAAAGTTCAAGAACAAGCTATTGTTCTTAACGATAATGACTTTTGCTTCACAGACCTACTTGAAGGCTGCGTAAACTTAGTTGCGCGCCAAGCTGCAGACAAAGGAGTTGATGTTAACGTAAGCATTGGAGAAGAGGTTCCTTCATTCATCCATTCAGATGAGTCTAAATTAAGAAAACTTATTTGGAACCTACTTACAAATGCTGTTAAATATACGAATTATGGTAATGTATCTGTATTTTGTGATTATGAGAAAAAAGATGATCACAACTTATTAACACTTACAATTAAAGATACAGGTATTGGTATTGATGCTGATTCATTAAAAGACCTATTTAATAAGTTTGAAACAGATACAAACCCATACAGGTCAGGCGGTAGCGGTATTGGATTATCTATGACTAAAAAACTGTTAGATGCCTTTGAAGGTACTATTGATGTTAAAAGCGTAGTAGATCAAGGTTCTGTATTTACAGTTACAGTTCCTGTAACTACAGTTTATGACAAGTCTTTACAATTACAGTTTGGTAAGTTTACTCCATTAAATGAGAAGAAGGGTCTATTTATTTCAAATAATAAACTAACAGCTGAAGCTATCATTCCTCAGTTTGCTAAACAAAACTGTCACCTTGAGTTTGCAGATACTATTCGTGGTGCTAGAATTGCAATTCAGCAAAAAGAAGAAAAACTTAGCTGGTGCATAATTGATGACTCATTAGCTACTCCTGATAATGCTCCATTATTAAAAAATCTACTACTAAGCTGTCAGCAAAACTCTATTAAAACTTTAATTGCAGCAAAAGACCAAGCAAGCATTAGCTTATTACACAGCTTAGGATTCCAAAGATCAATTAACAAACCATGCTTAGAAAGAGACATTAGAAAAGTACTAAGTTATCACTCAGACACATCTAAAGATGCTTCTTTTGCCCCTTCTTAAGAAGGCTAAGGTTTTAAAAATTCTAATTGCAGAAGACAATGAAATCAACCAAATGGTTCTATCTGATATGATTAAGCGTAATGGCCATACTTATGACATTGCTAGACATGGTAAAATTGCAGTTGATAAAGCAATGATGAACAAGTACGATCTTATTTTAATGGATCTACAAATGCCAATTATGAATGGTATTGAAGCTACTAAAAAGATCAAGTTAAACAATAAAGAAATCCCTATTGTAGCGATGACTGCTAATATTGCAGAAAGCATTCAGCAAGAGTGTGAACTAGCTGGTATGAGTGACTACATTACAAAACCAATTACAGAAGCAACTTTAGTAAAACTGTTAGAAAAGCATGCTAGATAATATAAAGAAAAATAAAAAGACCTCCTATATGGAGGTCTTTTTATTAACTAATTAAGACAAATTATTCCTGAGCTAACGGGACAATGCTTTTATAATATAAATTAGCTTTACCTGATGCAATATTTGAAAGCTGTACTCGCCCTGTTTTAATATCTACAGACCCATCTACATATTCATCAATAGTCCTTGCTAATGATTCATCCATTTGATTTATTTCTAGATATACATTACATGGAGACTGTGCCGCAGAACACACTACAGAATTAGGATCTCCTGCCCCATCATAACGACCTGTCTTACCCCATAAACGAGCTCGCATATCAACAGCATCTTTCATTGGTAAGTTTTCATTACCAATACTATCATCCGTAATTGATAAATAAGGACCTTTCCAGCCGTGTACCGAACTTACTAACAAAGCCTCTAAATCATAGTTTGAGCTACTTAAAGGTAAGTCAGCACCAACATCTAGCATATACGCCTCTATTGCCTTTCCCACTTCTTCTAATGACGTTACAGTAGAAACAACTCTACTTTGTTGTATTGCTGAATACAACGCTGCACCTGATATTACTGATAACGCTGCGAAGATTGCTAGTGCTATCCTTGCATCTAAACCAAACATCGCACCTTTTTTATTTAACATTTTGCATTTTCCTTATTTAAGTTAAAACTTTTTTAATGTTGTGATTGATTTAATATAAAGCTCTGCGCCATTATATCTAACATTTCCACTGTTAGCAGAGGCTGCTCCATCAATATATAAATCAACCGCTTTTTGTATATCTGTAGTAACTCCGTTAATCATAGACCAATAATAACATGGTTTGCCTGCATTTGAAGCATCATGACAATAATAAGCCGCAGAACCAGGATGAGACCAATTTGAATCTACTGCGTATCTAAAAAATAAATTAGTATACTTTGGATAAGCTAATGCTGAATTATCAGATGAAGAAATTTCATAAGGCAAATAGGGCCCCTTCCAGCCATTTGCTGTTGAAGACACTAAATCTTTAGATGTCGCGCCAAAAGTTCCTCCCAATGTAAGATCTTTCCCTGTATCAAGCATAAATTGCTCTAAAGCCTTTTCTGCTTCTTTAATATCGGCTATAAAAGCAACTATTCGGCTATTTTGTATAGCTGAATATAGTGCTGCACCGGATATAACTGAAAGTGCTCCAAATATTGCTAATGCAATTCTGGCGTCCAAGCCAAACATTGCACCTTTTTTTATAATCATGTTTAAAACCCTTTTATTACAAACCACTTTTTAACCTAACTTAATTAATTTTATTATTTCTTTTAAAGCGTCTAACTTTTCTTCGCATATTTTTTATTGGTGATGATGTATTAAACTGAATCATACGACCTAATGTCCATTCATTATACCATGGAACACCATAAAGAGAGTAATCATCAAGAGACTCAATAAGCGCAAGAACTTCTTTAATTGTTAATTTAAATTCTTTTTGAAGATCGACAAAACTCCAATCATGATATTCAGACTGGAAGCTTTGAGCTAATTCTCCTAACTGATTCCATTTATAACCAGTTTCAGGAAAGTCTACATGTTTACCTTCTGATTTTAACTGATTCCATTTTAGCACAAGTTTTCCCCATCCAATTAAGTAGGCAAGGGTATCACAAACACTTACTTTTGTATCTTTAACATTACCTTCTATTTCTAACAGTCTAGCTAGCTCATCTGGAATAGAGATATAATCTTTTGATATTCTATTTAAAGACTCTGTTATTGATTTAATTAGCTCTTCTTTATTTTTTGGAACTGATGACACGTCAACCTCCTTACTTTCTATATTAGTATGCAAAAAAAAGAGCTTTATGTAAAGCTTTTTTTATATATTAATACTAGTGACTAACTAGCTAAGAAGAGATCGAAGTCGAGAAACTAGAACCTTAATAATTGAATAGTTAAAGTCAACTGTATCAATTGAGTTAATTTTTTCTCTAAATCCATGTAAAACAATATGCTTTTGCATAATGAAGTTTTCTAATGAAATACCTTCTTTTAAAACTTCTTCAGCTAAAGATGCCTTCATTGAGTGTAATTCATTAATAAATTCTTTAGATGCAATTTCATCCCAAGTATTATCTGTTTTAATAGCTTTAATACCTGCCACTAATGAATTTAAAGACATTCTTTCAGCAACTTCTGCAAATAGCTTATTAACTTTAGTAAAGTCATGTTCTAATTTATAAGCCATGAACGCAGCATCTAATACTGCTTCTAAGTCTTCTAACTTATCTAATTGAGCAGTAACAAGCTCTACACTTGTTGCAATGTTTAAATCAACCGATAAATCAATATTAGCATTTGCTAAAACTTTTCTTAATAATTCTACACTATTAACAACATGTAGAGGTTTTTCTAAGTTTCTAACAAACCATAAGCAATTATTCTCTAAGATAGTTTGCTGTTTTGCAATTAAATCAACCTGAACAGATGCATTTACTTTATTGTCTAGACTATGAATAGATGCAGTTTCAAATAAATTTTCAGCAATTAAGAAGCTTCTAATAATATCTTCAACATTACTTACTGTTTTTGATTGCATTTTAACAATAAATGCTAAACCCATTTTATTAATAATATGGTTTGCTAAGCTTGTTGCAATAATATCATCTTTTAACTTATGATTTTTTAACTCGGCTTCAAATTTATGTAAAGCTTTAGGGAAGTAACTGAATAAGAACTTCTCAACATTTGGAGCTTTAATTAATTCTGAATTCATAAGACGGCTAGTTAAATCAATTTTAGCATAAGCTAGTAAAACTGATAATTCTGGTAATGTCATAGCCTGCTTACCATGTAAAACTCTAGTATCTAATTCAGCATTTGTTGGTAAGTTTTCAACTGCTCTATCAAGCTCACCATTTGCCTCAAGGATATCCATTAAGTCTTTATAGTAATTTACATTCTTATTAGCAAGTTTTTCTTCAACATCTAATAAAGAACCTTGATAGTAGTTATCTGATAAAACTTTATCTTCAACTTCTTGAGTCATAGATTCTAACAAGTCATCACGATCTTCAGCCTTTAATGAACCATTTTCAATTGCTGATTCAAGTAAAATTTTAATATTAACCTCAGTATCTGAACATGAAACACCTGCAGAGTTATCAATCGCATCAGTATAAATTTTACCGCCGTGACTGTTGTATTCAATTCTACCAAGTTGAGTAAAGCCTAAGTTACCACCTTCACCCATTACTTTAGCACGTAAATCTTTACCATTAATTCTAACATTATCATTTGCTCTATCTGGAACATCTGAATTATTTTCTAAGCTTGATTTTACGAATGTACCAATACCACCATTCCAGATTAAATCAACTGGAGACTTCATTAATTTTACAATTAGTTCATCTGGAGTTAGTTCATTTTCATGAATATCAAAACGAGCTTTCATTTCAGGATTTATTTTAATAGATTTTGCTTTTCTTGAGAATATACCTCCACCTGCAGAAAGTAGAGACTGATCATAAAACTCCCATGATTTAACTTCTTTAAATAATCTTTGACGCTCTTTATAAGCAACTGGTACATTTGGATTTGGATCAATAAAAATCTCTTTATGGTTAAACGCGCCTACTAAAGTGATTTTTTCACTCAATAGCATACCGTTACCAAATACGTCACCTGCCATACCACCGATACCTACAACGCTAAACTCTTGAGCTTGGGTATCTAAGTCAAAGTGACGGAAGTGACGTTTTACACTTTCCCATGCACCTTTTGCTGTAATACCCATTTTTTTATGATCATAACCATTTTTACCACCCGATGCAAAAGCATCTTTAAGCCAAAAACCATGATCAATTGATAAACCATTTGCAATATCTGAAAATGTTGCTGTACCTTTATCAGCTGCTACTACTAGATATGGATCTTGCTCATCATAACGAACAACATTTTCTGGAGTAATAACATCTCCTTTAATAATATTGTCTGTTAATGATAATAAACCTGTAATGAATATTTTATAACATTCAATACCTGCCTTTTGATACTCTTCTTTTGATAGTTCATCCATTGAACGACGAATAACAAAACCACCTTTTGAACCAGTTGGAACAATAACTGAGTTTTTAGTAATTTGAGTTTTTACCAGACCTAAAACTTCTGAACGGAAGTCAGCATGACGATCTGACCAACGTAAACCACCACGAGCAACCTTACCACCTCTTAAATGAACTCCTTGAATATCTTTATGATATACAAAAATTTCATATAAAGGATATGGCTTAGGCATATTTGGAACCAACTTACTTTCAAATTTAAATGCAAGGCCTTCTTTTATTCTATCAATAGCATAGTAGTTTGTTCTAAGCATTGCTTTAATTAAGCTAAATGAATCTCTTAAAACAACTTCTTCATCTAATGATTTAACATTTTTTAATTTTTCTGTAAACTTCTGATCTAAAGCAACAAATTTTTCTGTGCTCTCTTTTCTGTCAAATTTAGGATTAAACTTAGCATCAAAAGCCTCTGCTAAAATTTCAGATAAGTCTTTATTAAGTCCATATATTTTTCTAATAGCGCTTAATGAATACTTTGTACCAATTTGCTGAGTGTAAGCTGTTAATGCTCTAAGTAGTTTAATTTGATAGATATCTAAAGTAGATATATTTAATAAAGTGTTTAATTCATCATTTACAATATCTTTATGTAAAATTAGCTTTAAACCTTCTTCTATTTTATGCATATGCTCTACATTTGTTGACAAGATACACTCTTGCTTTTCATTTAATAGAGCATAATCTTGCATAAATATTGTTTGGCCTTCATAATGAAGCTCATATGTTCTTTGGTTAATAACCTTAAAGTCCATATTTTCTAGAACTGGAATAATTTGAGATAAGTTATACTCTTCTGTTGAATAAATTCTAAAGTGATTTAGGTTATCTTCTGTACAGTAAATTTTAATTGCAAAGTTATTTTGCATATTTTCTAATATTGACAGGTCTTGTGCAATATCAGATTCTTTTGAGTTTTTGATATAATTATCAGGAAAAATTTCTTTTATATTTTTTTCTTGTTTCATTTATTTTTATCCTTATTTTAAGAATGATACAAATATGATATGACATTTTTTCAAATTATGCTATAATTCAACTATAAATTTATGCCCATATTTTAATCAAGGAAATTATAAAATGCAATATTTAGCCATTGACACAACAACTCAAGAGATAAAATTAGCAACATATAACACTGAAAACAAACAAACTTTTCAGCTTATAGAATTTATTGGAAGAAAACAATCTGAGCAGCTTCATGTAAAAATAAAAGAATTGCTAAAACAGGCAAAAGTTAAAATTAAAGACCTTAATATGATTATTGTTAATTTAGGCCCTGGATCTTACACCAGTTTACGATTAGGAATTGCGACTGCAAAAGGCTTAGCATTACCACATAATATTAATGTAATTGGCGTAAATAGCTTTGATCTAATACAAGATTTGTATTTAAAAGATGCAAACAATGAAGCAATTATCCTAGAAAACACAGAATCACAAGTTTATTTGCAAGCAAATAGTAAAAAAATGGTAATTGCTCCTGAAGAATTAAAAGATAATTTAAATGCAGGGCAAAACATTTATGGATCAGGTATTTCTATGTATAAAGATTTTCTACAAGAATATAACTTAATTGAAAATTCTGGCAAGATTGATCCTATAGAAATCATTAACTATGCAATTAAGCATAATCTAATAGAAACACATTTAGATCCGTTATATCTTAAACCTCTTACTTATAAAAAGTACGAATATAAGCTATAAGAAACATAAAAACAAAAAATCACCGCACTTTAGTAAGTGCGGTGATTTTTTTTAAAAGTTAAAACATTATAAATTATAACTTTTACAAAGGTAGTGAGTTTTACAAAGCTCTACAGTTAATTTCAAACTATATTTATTTTTAGTTTTTAGACGACATAATTTGATTAATTTCTTCTGTAGTTGGTCCCCAGCCTTTATTAATTGCATAAATAGCACCTTGTGTTCTATTTTGCAGACCTAGTTTTGTTAAAATTTTCTTAACGTGTACTTTTACAGTACCTTCTGCTAAGTTTAGCTCATAAGCAATCTCTT
>Ga0209379_10001989_pt1 | contig 12747 bp, 8 predicted proteins | sample tdDd001_FD_187124 | JGI IMG/M metagenome (GOLD analysis project Ga0209379, IMG submission 187124) | Marine sediment microbial communities from the Atlantic coast under amendment with organic carbon and nitrate - tdDd00.1 (SPAdes)... | ecosystem: Environmental > Aquatic > Marine > Coastal >...
AAAACCGGAAACCACATCAAAGGCCCCTTTCATATCGTTAGGGCGTCGAATCGGGTCGTGGGTATCTGAAGCGACAACATGAAAGGCTCTGCGATGCATTAAACTTAACGCAAATTGCGCGACGTTGTCGCCAAAACGCCCCGTAAGTGCGCCTGCCGTAACTTGAAATAAACAACCTTGTCGTTGAAGCCAGCTAAACTTGGCTGGCTCAGCCAGCAACTCTCTGTTGCGCTCAGGATGTGCAATAAGGGGCTGCACGTTGTTGCGTAAGAGCCATTTTATTAAACTTTCAAGCCCTTGGGGAACGTGGCTATGAGGCATTTCAAGCAATAGGATTTTCTTGCCGTTTAGCTCACCAATAAAAGGTAATTCGCCCTGTTTATACCATATGGGAATAAGCTCATTTACTCTAACTTCCGCCGCGTAGGAAAGAGCGAGCGGAATTTCAGCTGCCTGAACAGCAGTCACAAGCTCGTCAAAAACAGGTTTAATTGTGCCGAGAGAATTGTCGAAGTAGCCTTTGTGTATATGCGGCGTGCAAACCATACGGCTGATACCACAGTCAACGGCTTGTTGAGCCATTTCTAAGGCAATATCTAGAGACCTGGCACCATCGTCGATGCCAGGCAAAATATGACTATGTAAATCTATCAATAAATACTATTAGCTGTCTTTATGACTCGTGTAACCATATTGGTCGTAGAATCCAGCATACCTTTGTGCCGCACCAGATTTGCGTAAGTCTACTTGATTTAGTACCACCCCATCAAGACGATGTCCGACTTGTAGGAAACGAGACAATCCATTGTTGATTAGTTTCTCGCTCGTGCTATCCGCACGAACTACATAAATCACAGAATCACATGAGTTAGCAATCACCATAGAGTCACTAACCGCTTGAGTCGGAGCTGTATCAACAACAACATATTTGTACTGCGTTTTGAGCTGTTCGATAAGCTCGCCAAACCCCTTGTCAGCTAATAGCTCTTGTGGGTTTGATGGGATAGTTCCGGCGGTTAGGATATCGATTTTAGATTCTTCATCCTGCACCAAACACTCATCGAAGGTGTGAGACTTTAAGATGAGGTTGGCTACACCGGGCTGGTAATTTGGAATACCAAACTGCTTACCCACACTCGGGCGGCGTAAATCAGCATCAATCAGTATTGTTTTATCGAGCTGACCCAAGGCGAACGCTAAGTTGATTGAAACGGTTGTTTTGCCTTCTTTAGGCACGCTCGACGTGATCATTATAGCTTGCTGCTCTTTATCCAAATTCAGCAATGATAGACTTGTTCGAAGGGTACGCACTGATTCAGCAAATTGATGTTTTTTACCATCGAAGAACGAACGTATAGGTAAGTCCGTCTTTTTCTTATGCGGGAGCCACGGAATAAGACCGAGCATTCGCTGTCCGAGCTTACGCTCAACATCTTCAACTGAACGAATGCCGCTGTTTAGGGTTTCCATTGCAATAGCAAGAAAGACACCGAAACCTATGCTAAATACAAAAGCGGCACCGATTAACAGCTTTGTATTAGGTTCAGAAGGCGTATATTTGGGTAGAGCAGCATCAAGCACTCGTGCATTTGCTGACTCGAAGCCACCTAACTCATCGGTTTCTTTTAAGCGAGTAAAGAAAGAGTTGTAAAGCTGCTGGTTGATATCAACTTCGCGCTGAAGTGCTCTGCGTTGGTTATCTAGAGCAGAAAGAGAACGAAACTCTGCTTTTGCTTGCGCGACTTCTTGCTCCAGTTGCGCAACGCGATCTTCTGACACTTCATATTGCGTTGTAATGCTTGTAATTAAATCCCTTATTTGGCTGCTTAATGTTTCGCGAATAGACGTCAGTTCGGCATTTGCAGCGATCATTCGAGGGTGCTTAGGTCCATAAACCTTGCTGAGCTCGCTTACACGAGTCATAGCTTTCGCTTCATCACGTCGAACATCTCTGATAGTGGGATGGTTCAGCACTTCAGGAAGACGAGCGATGTCATCTAACGATACATCATTACGAGTTTGTTTGTAGATAACCGCGTTAAGCTTAAGTGCGGTTTGCGCATCAAGTAGCTGCTTGCTCAATTGTTCTAGTTCGTCAGCCGCAAGACCCACCACCCCATCAATATTGACGACTTGATTCTGTTCATAGAACTTGGCGAGATTGCGCTCAGCCACAGTAAGCTTTTGCTTAAGTCCTTCAAGGCTGTCTGTTAGGAATGACGTTGCCTTAGCGGTCATATCTAGCTTTGCCTGAAGGTAGTTTTCAATATAAACGTCTGCGACTGCGTTGGCCAATTCTGCCGAAAGCGTGGGTGATTCCGTAGTAATGGTAATTCTCATCACTTGCGTGTTATCTACCATTTCAACGGTTAAAGCGCTCATCAACAGTGACGTAGCTTTACGTTTCTTTGCGGCTAAAATTTGCTCTTCAGTTAGCTCCGTGGGTTCTTCCTGTGGTAGAAACGGTAAGGTTTCGATGAGGCTAGCTTTAAGTTCATCAAACAACGTGGGGCCTTCATCATCCGGCATGAATTCTTCGTTGTTATACAGTGATAAGCTTTCAACGGTCCGCTCTGCAATTTGACGAGATTGCAGTATTTCAAACTGCGTTTGCATATAGTCCTTGCGCTTTGTATCAAGGCCGTATACTTCTTCAATAGAAACAACATTTGCTTTTTCAGCTTCTACCAAAATAGTTGTAGTAGAGGTAAACATCGGCGTCATTCGCATTACTAGCAATGCCACTAAAATTGTGAATGCAATTGCTAATGAAACAATTCGAAATGCGTAACGCTTTATAATTCCTAAGTAATGAGCAATGTCGATGGTCTCATTTTCAAACACACCAGCATTGAACTCTTCCCTGCCATTTACTGCCATTTTATTTCCTGCACGCTACGTAATTTAGAAGAAACGCTGATTGATAGTAATAATATCACCAGGCTGGATCATATCGCTGACGGTTACAGTGAACTCGTTAGTTCTGCCATCCTTTTCACGAATAATGGTGATTTTGTCTCGCGCTGCGCGCTCTGTGTACCCACCCGCTAATGCTGCGGCTTTGTTTACCGAAAGCCCGGGTTGATAAGGATAGCCACCTGGCCTTTTTACTTCACCATCGATAAAAAATGGCCGGTACTCAACAATTGCCACTGAAACAGAGGGGTTTACTAAATAATCTCCAAGCAACCCGTCGTAGATTTTCTTTTCTACCTCGTCAGCGGTCAAACCAACCAGTTTGATTTCTCCCAAAAAAGGATAATTAATTGTGCCTACATCAGGGAGGCGGACTTCCATAGAAAGATCGTCTTGCCCAAAAACACTTATCTTTATTCTGTCACCAGAACCAAGTTGATACTGACTCATGCTTAAGTTTCCCTCTTGGGCGAAGGAAATTGAAGAGAACACGAGTAGGAATAAAATCGAAGCTAAACTAATTGCCTTCTGTCTCACAATGTTACCTCAGCAGTCACGCCAACGACGCTTTTATCGTATCCGATAGTTTCTCGGTTACTATCGCGGTCGGTGAATTGATAGTAAGTACTGAATTTTAGCCACCTACGCGCTTGGTAATTTAAAGCCGCAGAGTAATTCATCAGCTCATCATCTCTATTATCAATATCAACCTCATTAAACACATACTCGTCGTTTTGCTGTGTAACACTAAAAGAAGTGCTTAAGCGCTCAAGCCAATCATGATTCCAACGAACACTATAATTTTGACCTCGGATGAAGTCACCTTCACCATTTGTTTCAAATGTATCTGCGCTTGTTGAAATTCTGAAGGTTGTATAACTGACTGGTTGCCAGTCAATACCAACCTCCCAGTCCGTACCATAGAAGGTACCGCGAGCTTGGTTGTCGAAATCTTTTTCCTTGTAGCCTACTTTCGCAAATCCCGTTGTCGCGGCCGTGCTTTCCCACACAACACCAACCAGGACGCGCGTTTCGTCACTGTCACGTGTAACAAAATTCAATTGTTCATCATACCTAACATAGGTCTTGGTTACATCTAATACTGCTCTTGTGGCGGAGCCTAGTTGATAGCCAAACTCTCCGCCCACCATGGTTTTTACCCTGTCACGGATTAAGTAGGCGTCCTCAGACCTATCATAGTCGAGAGCCTGTCGACGTGTTTTGAGAGTTATTAGGCCGTCGGAGGTAACAGCACCGTAAGAATATTCAGCAGAAAGGTTCGAGCTTTTATAGGTATCAGGTGTCGAAATATCTAATCCAGTACCGATTGAAAAACCGGTACCGCGATCTTCGTGACCATCTTCGTACTGGGCGAGCGCGCTCACTCGATGTCGACTATTCAGCTCGAAGTTCCCAGAAGCTTCAACAAAGTGATCGGTATAATCGTCGTTGTCACTGGAGAAGTAAACGCCACGCTCTAACCGATACCCTATTTGAACAGGGTTTCCGTCCACTTGAGTGGCCGCTATTAGTTCCGGCGATAAGATAGTACGCCAGCTGTAAATCTTTCTTTGATTGTCGCGTGCATTCGCTACGTTATCTACATACGCCATCGAAGATGTAAACGAAGGGATCAAATCAAATTGCCCAGCTTGAATTCGACCTGCCTCTTGGGCATTGAGGGTCGGTGTGGCGCAAATTACCGACATCGCTAGAATGCTCTTGGTCCTTATTAACATGTTATTTCCTTCCTACGATGGCTTGGGTGTATTAAAACGGTGCAAAATTATCACTATAGCCTTTTTCCTAAAACTCTTGAAAAAGCGCTATAAACAGCGAAACAGATAGATCACGTGTAATTATTACAAAGCAATTAAAGCTAGTACCTTAATAGTTCACTGCTCTACAGAATTCAGCAATACGCGTGCCGTTTTTGCTGACACGCGCTTTATACATCAATGTTACAGCGCTCGCGCAAACGGTTTTAAGTGCTATATTTTTTGTGTCACCAATGAGATAGCTAAGTATTGCAAGTTATACCTCGGTATTATTGCAGCCATGTGTACACGACCATTACTGTGATACATGCTATCTTACTTATATTGCCCATGAGAAGCGCTAGCGCTATATTCTACGGATTTTGCACCAAATTAGAACGCCGTGAAGTTTGATTTTGTAATAAAATTACAATATCCATATAATATCGTAACACTAGAGCGGTTAAGCTTTAGAATTGATCAATTTCATCGTGAATGTAATCAGCACGTTGTAACGTCTTATCCTAAAGCTTTTTAAAGTGGGCATAATACTTGCCTAATTTCTATTAGTTGTCTTCGCTATTCTTCTTAATTCATGGCTTGGCTTGTTTATGTTGTCATTAGCTTTGGCTACAGGCTTCACTTTTCACTTAGAGATTACTTAAATGGACAATAGAGTAGAATCTAACAAAGCACTTAAAGCTCATCCGGTAGAGCCTAATACAAATGGTGGTTTGGTAGTAAGGAATCAGAGTGGTTTTTCTACCTTCTACAGGCTCATCGATCTTTCGTTGGTGACAATTCTGTATTATTCATCAGCAGCGTATTACGGTACCCAGATAGACACCACTAGCTTAATTCTTCTTTTTGTAAATGTTATCTGCTTTCAAATCTCAGCAGAAGGTGTTGAGCTATATCGTTCGTGGCGTGGACACAGAACCCCTGAAATGCTTAGAGCTGCGGCAATTACTTGGACACTGAGTGTTTTAGGTACGATGTCGATGGGATACTTTTTTGTACAAGAAATTAAAACACCACCTCCGGCCATATTGTTGTGGTTTGCCTCCTCTTTTGTTGTCTTGATTCTGTGGCGTTACATCATGAGGAAATTTCTATTTCAAATTCGTAAAAGTGGTCTGAATACACGCCGCTCTATTATCATTGGTGCTACTCATTTAGGTGCGAATGTAGCGCTTCAGATACAACAGAATGAGCATTTAGGTATTCGTTTTAACGGTATATACGACGATAGAGAAGCAGAGCGCTTGCCGCATGAAATGCAAGGTGCGGTGCTTGGCAATATTGATGCCGCAATAGAAATGGCAAAGCGAAACGAGGTTGATTATATCTACATTGCACTACCTATGAGTGCAGAGAACCGTATTCGTGCAATTCTCGAACAATGCAGCGATACCACAGCTAACGTTTATGTTATTCCAAATTTCTTTATGTATAACCTGCTAAACGCTCGCTGGCAAACCGTTGGAAATGTACAGGCTCTCAGTGTTTACGACACTCCGTTCCAAGGCGCAAGTGATCTGCTGAAACGACTAGAGGATGTGGTATTAAGTAGTATAATCTTGATGTTAATTTCCATCCCTATGCTAGCTATCGCCCTTGCGGTTAAGCTAACTTCTAAGGGACCAGTCATTTTTAAACAAAAGCGCTATGGGCTCGATGGAAAGCAAATAACTGTCTATAAATTCCGTTCTATGACGACGCAAGATAACGGCGCCGTTGTGAAACAGGCAACGAAAAACGACGCTCGCTTAACCAAGATAGGTGGATTTCTAAGACGCACGTCGTTAGATGAGCTTCCTCAGTTTATTAACGTCTTACAAGGTCGCATGTCTATTGTCGGTCCTCGCCCGCATGCTGTGGCGCATAACGAGGAATACCGGAAAATCATTACGGGTTATATGCTTCGTCATAAAGTAAAACCTGGTATCACCGGCTGGGCACAAGTGAACGGCTTGCGCGGCGAAACGGAAACAACAAACAAAATGGTCCAGCGTGTTGAGTATGATTTGGATTACATACACCGATGGTCTATTTGGTTTGATATCAAAATTGTGTTTATGACTGTTTTCAATGGGTTTATAAACAAGAATGCCTACTAACAAACGTCTTTGCAGGTATAAAAAATAAAAGGCCTGTAACTCTATTCTTTTTTATAAAAAACTGACAACATCAAAAGCAATATGAAATTTAGAAAAGATATAAATGGGCTTAGAGCCATAGCAGTAACATCTGTTGTGCTATTCCACTTTAATGAAGCTTGGATGCCAGGTGGCTTTGCAGGTGTTGATGTATTCTTTGTCATATCAGGCTTTTTAATGACGAGTATACTATTTAGTTCAATGGAAAAGAGCGGTTTTTCAATTGTAAAATTTTACATTGCTAGAGCAAATAGAATAATTCCTGCCTTAGCCTTTTTATGTGTTTTTTTGATGATTGCGGGATTATTTTTCCTCCCACCACTGGAATACAAAGCTCTAGCTAAGCATAGTGCATCAAGTATTAGCTTTCTTTCGAATTTTTATTACTGGGCGGAATCAGGCTACTTCGATGTAGATTCTTATAAAAAATGGTTACTCCATACATGGTCTCTTTCGGTGGAGTGGCAGTTTTATATTATCTATCCAGTTATACTTTTAGCGTTACGCTCGTTATTTAGTGTAATTAACACGAAAAGAGCTATTCTTGCGTTAACATTATTGGGGTTTGTGATAAGTGTTATCGCATCTAAACGCTGGCCAGATTCGTCTTACTTCTTAATTCACACAAGAGCATGGGAAATGCTCGTTGGTGGCTTAGCTTACCTATATCCTCTCAACTCTTTGAAGCATCATAAACGTCTAGCAGAGCATATTGGTATACTTTTGATACTGGTGTCTTACGCTTTTATCACATCTTCTAATGCTTGGCCTGGATATTTAGCACTTCTACCTGTTATCGGCTCTTTCTTAATAATACAAGCAAACAGGGAAGAGAGTCATTTTACGGGTAATGTTCTTTTCCAGCACGTTGGGAAATGGTCCTATTCAATCTACTTGTGGTGACGTGCTCCAATAGATTCACACAGCCAGTTAAGGGATAATTATCTCAACTGGAGTGTATATGAAAACGCGAAAAAGCTATTCAAAAGAATTTAAACTGGACGCTGTTAGTCTGGTTACAGAACAAAATTACAAGATTGCTGAGGCTGCACGTAGTCTGGGTATTAGCGCGAATATGTTAGGCCGCTGGCTTAAAGAGCAAGAATATGAAGGTGCCCACGCATTTCGTGGCAACGGTAAGTTGACGCCGGAACAGGAGGAAATCCGTCGGTTACGAGAAGAAAATAAGCGCCTGAAAATGGAGAAAGATATCCTAAAAAAGGCGACGGTCTTCTTTGCCAAAGAAACCAAGTGAAATACGGTTTCATCACCCAACATAAGAAGACCTGGCCGATTAGCCTGATGTGTCAGGTTCTGGGAGTCAGTCGTCGCAATTACTACAGTGCAGTGCGACGAAACGAACAACTTGAGCCCGATCCACAACATGATGAGCTAATTGAGTGGGTGGAAAAAATAGCAGATGCCAGTGACTTTACCTATGGCGTAAGACGAATGAAACGTGCACTCAATTCGCTTGGTTATCCGGTTGGAAAACAGAGAACGAGAGCCTTGATGAAAGAAGCCGGCGTGAGCGTAAAACGGCGGAGAAAATACAAAGTAACGACGAACAGTGACCACCAACAACCTGTATTCGATAATGTGCTATCACGCGACTTTGATGCGCAAAAGCCAGACCAGGCGTATGTCTCTGACATTACTTATATCTGGACACAGGAAGGCTGGTTGTATCTGGCCGTTGTCATTGACCTGTTCTCACGCAAAGTCGTTGGTTGGAGTATGTCTTCACGGATGAGTGCGCAGCTGGTGTGTGATGCCTTAACCATGGCTTTATGGCAACGCAAACCCAAAGCAGGTCTGATACATCATTCAGATCGTGGTTCACAATACGCGAGCCGACAGTTTAGACAATTACTGACGCAGTACAAAGTAACAGGTAGCATGAGCAGGAAAGGTGATTGTTGGGACAATGCCGTTGTAGAGAGCTTCTTCGGTACATTAAAACAAGAGCGAGTGCAATGGCGCCACTACCAAAGTCGTTATGCTGCTCAGCAAGATATCCTGCAATACATTACTATGTTTTATAACAGCCAAAGAATGCATTCATATCTGGATTACAAAAGTCCAAACCAATATGAGGCTGACATGGCTAACTTAGGAAAAGCGGCTTAACTGGGTTGTGTGAAATTGGTTGACCACGTCAAGTCTTTGTGAACGGACTCAAAAGGGACGCTGTCGTATTGCTTCGCAAGGGTCGAAGCGTTAGTCGAATAGTACGTTATATTTTTCGTCAAACCTTTAACTGTCTCTTAAATCCATTGGGTAACACTTCTAAATCATTTATCGCGCAAACTCAAGTTGGTCCAATGTTATGTAAGAGAATTTCTTAAGATTAGACAGATTTTAGAGTATCAATTCTCAAAAACTTGATTTGCCGCAATGTTTAAACCCCTCCTTTTTGTATAGTAAATCACCAAGTCATCTGTTTTACCTCATCTCTATTTTTACTGATTATTCCGCACGGAGCACACTGTGAAAAAAACACCTTTTATTTTATCAATATTGTTTGTTGTGCTTGTAATTGTGGTTGTCAGCATGGTTTTTAATGGCGACGAAGACCTTGATGTAGTGTCAGGGAACGGGCGAATTGAAGCTACCGAAATTGGTATATCGGCGAAAGTGGCTGGGCGTGTAGAAGAAATATATGTCCGGGAAGGGGATATGGTTAGCGCAGGTGACGTGGTCGCAAAGCTTGATACGTCTACCATAAACAGTCAGCTACAGCAGGCTAAGGCGCAGCGCCAGCAAACTCGAAGCGCCGTTGAAGCTGCAAATATGGCGATTGCCCAGCGAGAAAGTGAAAAGGCCGCATTAGAGGCCGCGTTGCTTCAAGCAAAGGCAGAGTTAAAAGCGGCTATCGCTCATGCCAAGCGCACCAGCGAACTGGCTAAAACCGGGGCTGTATCTAAACAGCTAGCAGAAGACAACTTAACATCAGTAGAAAGCGCCAAGGCTGCGGTTAATGCTGCAAAGGCACGATTAACTGCTGCCGATGCCACTATTGAAGCAACGAAAGCACAGTACTTCTCGGCGCAGGCCGCAGTAAGTGCAGCCGATGCCACCATTGCGCAGATAGAGTCTGAAATAAATGACATGGTGCTTAAAGCGCCGCGCAATGGGCGCATTCAATATCGAGTGGTTGAGCCCGGTGAGGTGGTTGGCGCCGGTGGCAGAGTGTTAAGTCTGGTGGATCTCACCAATGTTTACATGACGTTCTTTTTGCCTGCCTCTCAAGTGGGTAGGTTGGCTATAGGAGGCGAGGCGCGAATTGTGCTTGATGCAGCGCCCAATATAGCTATTCCTGCGGTTATTTCTTACGTGGCTGACGTTGCCCAATTTACTCCTAGGTCGGTGGAAACCCAAAGTGAACGCGAAAAGTTAATGTTCAGGGTGAAAGCACAAATACCTGTTTCTTTATTAAATCAACACATTGAAAGGGTGAAAACGGGCTTGCCTGGCGTTGTATGGGTTAAGCTAAACGAAGAAGCTCCTTGGCCTGAAAACCTACCTGAGCTTATTGAGTTTATTGAGCGATGAGTAACATTATTGAGGCGCATGACCTAACGGTTCGGTACAAAAACGCTACTGCCCTTAGTAATGTTTCGCTATCTATACCTGCGGGTGTAACGATGGGGGTAATTGGCCCTGATGGAGTGGGGAAGTCTACTTTACTGTCCTTAATCGCGGGTGAAAGGGTAATGCAGGAAGGGCAGCTGAGTGTGCTAGGTGGGGATATACGCAGCAATAAGCACAGAAAAATCATCTGCTCCGACGTTGCCTATATGCCTCAGGGGCTAGGTAAAAACCTTTACCCCACGCTAACGGTAGAAGAAAACCTTCAATTTTTTGCCAAGCTTTTTGGGCATAGCCGTAAACAGCGCAGGGCCCGTATAGACAACCTAACTAAGCGAACAGGGCTTTATCCTTTTTTAAGCCGGCCTGCGGGTAAGCTATCTGGTGGAATGAAGCAAAAGTTGGGCTTATGTTGCGCGTTAATTCACGACCCTCGTTTATTGATTTTAGATGAACCCACTACGGGTGTAGACCCGCTTGCCAGAAGTCAGTTTTGGGCATTAGTTCGCGACATACGTACCGCTCGGCCAGAGATAACGGTTTTAGTCGCAACAGCGTACATGGAAGAGGCGCAACAATTCGACCACCTAATTGCCCTCAACGCAGGTGAAATTTTAGCGACGGGAACAAGCGAGGAGCTGTTAACACGCACTCATACCACTGATTTGGAATCAGCGTTTATCGCGCTTTTACCGGATGAGATTAGGCACAAGCATCAGCGCGTAGATACTCAAACTCACTTAGCGAGTAATCACACTGAAACCGCTATTCAAGCTATGAATCTAACCATGAAATTTGGTGACTTTGTTGCGGTAGACAAGGTAAGTTTTAGTATTAAAAAAGGTGAGATCTTTGGGTTTCTGGGGTCGAACGGCTGTGGTAAGTCGACCACCATGAAAATGCTAACCGGCCTGTTGCCTCAAACCGCAGGCGAAGCGTGGATGTTAGGTAGCCCGCTAGGCGCAAACGACATTAGCACGCGATACCGTGTGGGCTATATGTCGCAAAGCTTTTCCTTGTATTCAGAGTTAACCGTAAGGCAAAACTTAACGCTGCACGCCAAGCTTTTTAACGTTGCCGCCAACACACTTAATACGCGGGTGGATGAAATGCTTACTCGCTTTTCACTCCATCACCATCAGCACAGCCTGCCAGACGCTTTACCGTTGGGAATACGTCAACGCTTGTCTTTAGCTGTCGCTATGGTTCATAAACCTGAAGTTCTCATTCTAGATGAGCCCACATCTGGGGTAGACCCCGTTGCGCGGGATGATTTTTGGCAGCTGCTTATAGGTTTAGCGCGCCAAGATGGCGTAACCATTTTTATATCCACGCACTTTATGAATGAAGCGGCGCGATGTGACCGCATTTCACTGATGCACGCGGGCAAGGTTCTAGCCACAGACACACCGGAAGCGATAAAAGCGAATAAGTCTTCTCACTCCCTTGAGGAAGCTTTTATCGCCTACTTGGTAGACGCACAGTCTACTCAAGATAAGCTTAACGATACGGCATCAGATCCCGCTGCTTTTACAGCGCAATCAACTTCAAGCAAACACACTAAATCCCTTCGCCGGTTACTAAGTTATACCTCCCGAGAAACGTTAGAGCTTATAAGGGATCCTATTCGCCTAACTATGTCATTTCTGGGAAGTATGGTGCTTATGGTGGTTATTGGTTATGGCATAACCATGGATGTGGAAGATTTGCGTTATGCGGTGTTCGACCGCGATCAGTCTGCAACAAGTATCGAGTACCGCAGCGCTCTTTCTGGCTCGCGCTATTTCAACGAGCAACCTGCCATCGTTAGTTACAGCGATATGGATAAAAGAATGAAAAGCGGCGAGATTTCTCTTGCCGTGGAAATTCCGCCTGAATTTGGGCAGAAGGTGCACAAAGGAGAGCAAGTGCAACTGGGCGCGTGGATAGATGGGTCTATGCCTTCACGTGCCGAAACTATACAAGGTTACGTTACAGGCATTCACATGACGTGGTTGCTTCAGCAGGCATCACAAATGAGCCAGGTGCAGTCTACAAGCGATGTTAATGTTGTATCACGCTATTTGTACAACCCAGATATACGTAGCCTAGTTGCTATTGTGCCTGCGGTAATACCCATGCTGCTTCTGATGATCCCGGCGTTATTAACGTCGCTAGCTGTGGTGCGAGAAAAGGAGCTGGGTTCCATTATCAATCTATACGTTACGCCGGTGACAAAACTGGAGTTTCTACTTGGTAAACAGCTTCCTTACATCGTAACTTCTTTCGTCAGTTTTCTGTTGCTGGTGGCAATGGCGGTATGGCTGTTTAACGTGCCTCTTAAA
>Ga0209379_10001990_pt1 | contig 12747 bp, 10 predicted proteins | sample tdDd001_FD_187124 | JGI IMG/M metagenome (GOLD analysis project Ga0209379, IMG submission 187124) | Marine sediment microbial communities from the Atlantic coast under amendment with organic carbon and nitrate - tdDd00.1 (SPAdes)... | ecosystem: Environmental > Aquatic > Marine > Coastal >...
TTGTATGTCGTGTGTAACACGACAAGGCGAACGCAAAGTTCGCCTGTGCCTCGCTGAATAATAAACAGAGCTAGTCATACTATCTTTCAAAATTAGATGCAAATCTCATTTTGAGGGGGGCTTTTTTCTTGTATGTCGTGTGTAACACGACAAGGCGAACAGCAAAGTTCGCCTGTGCCTCGCTGAATAATAAACAGAGCTAGAAAAAATATCTTTCAAAATTAGATGCAAATCTCATTTTGAGGGGGGCTTTTTTCTTGTATGTCGTGTGTAACACGACAAGGCGAACAGCAAAGTTCGCCTGTGCCTCGCCGAATAATAAATCGAATTGCTAATAATGATTACAATTCAAAATTAATACCTATATACTGTTTTGAAATACCCTTAATTCAGCTATAATAGGTGTGTAAGCTTATTGGAAGGGGTTCTATTTATGGAAACGGGTAAATTAAGTTCTGAAAATCTACAAGAAATGATAATAAATCAAATTAAACCAATTCACAGTGATATACTAATCCGACCTGGAGTTGGTGAGGATTGCTCAGCAATAGAGTTTGGTGAGTTTGCATGTGTTTTATCAACAGATCCAATTACAGGTGCAGCAAGCGAAATTGGAAGACTTGCAGTACATATAAATTGTAATGATATAGCATCATCAGGTGTAAAACCAATGGCTTTAATGTTAACCATTTTAGTCCCACCAACAACCTCACAAGATGAACTGAATTTTATAATGAAACAGGCATCTGAAGAGGCGGCTAAACTCGGAGTGGACATTATTGGTGGACATACGGAAATCACGACTGCAGTGAACCGTCCACTTGTTTCAGCTACAGCTATTGGTAAACAACTCAAATCTAATCTTGTTACAAGCAGTGGTTCAAAAGCAGGTGACAAGTTAATTATGACCAAACACGTTGCATTAGAAGGTGCTGGCATACTTGCGTTTGATAAAGAACGTGAACTTAGCCAGACGCTCACAGTTGACGAAATCAAACATGCTCAAAAAATGTTAGACGATATATCCGTTATTCCTGAAGGTGTCATTGCTGGCGCATTTGGTGTTACTGCTATGCATGATGTGACTGAAGGAGGTATTTTAGGTGCTGTTTGGGAAATGAGTGAAGCAAGCGGACTTGGGTGTACTTTAAGTAGACAAGCCCTGCCTATTGACTCTGTCACAGCGAAAATTTGTAGATTCTTTGACATTGACGTGTTAAAACTTATATCGAGTGGATGTATGCTTATTACTGTTTCAGCTGACAGAGCGGATGCACTGTTACACCAGCTTGAAGAGGCACAGGTTAGTGCAACTATTATTGGTGAAATGACAGTGTCAAAAGATGTTCTTATGGCAGATGGAGATATAATTGAGGCTGTTGAACCACCTGAAGCGGATGAACTATACAAAGTGGTCGATTAAATGACAATGTGTAACATGGAGATTACATCTTTTTGACAATAATTGAGATGTGTTGACCAAGCTAGCTAAAAGACGTTATAACAGATATAGAAGACATTTAAGTAAGGTATTAACTGAAAGGTTCTGGAGGTGCAATATGAAGCGAATACTCTCATTCGCCCTCATTTTTATATTATTGTTTGGTGTAGTGCCACAAAATTCTTATGCTGAGGATTTTTTGGAGTATGGATCTGTTGAGTTAATCGATGGTATCTCATGGGAAGCAGGTAGGTATACAACTGTCGGTCTGACCTTTGCTGGCGATAGTGTGGTTTCCGATGTACCTAGTGTTTTGTATGAGTTAGATGGAAAAACTAGAACCTTAATTCCAGTAGGTGTCATTGCAGATTTAATAGGTGCATATATTAGTTGGAATGGAGATACACAAGAAGTATCCATCAATTTTAATGGCAAGACGATTGTCCTGAAAATTGACAGTTCAACTGCATACATAGATGGACAGCCTTACGCGCTACCGAATAAAGTGCCGGCCAAGCTTTTAAGCTACAATGGTATAACTAGAACAATGGTACCCGTAAATATTTTGGACCAGTTTGGCTTAGACTTTGCATGGAATGGTGAATCGAGAACCGTTGAAATTAACTATCCTCACCAGGATATTACAGACATCGCTTACGATGATACGGGCAGATACCAAGAAATCCATGTAAATACTACTGGACAAGTATTGACGACATCTTATTTTATGGATGGTTCTTTGTTAGACAAACAAGATAAAATCATTATTGATTTTGAAAATACTAGTTTTGAATTGCCATCATATAAAGTACGTGATGGTAAAAGAACGATTGATTTAATTTATGGAAGTATCGATCAAATTGTGACCTATCCTGTTGAGGGTGAATCTAAAACAAGAATGGAAATTGAGTTGTTGAATCGTAAAGGATATGACATTTTTTATGATGAAGCAAATCAAATGGTCGTTATTAGATTCATAAACAGTGTTAGAGATATCAGAACAGAGCACATATATTCATCAGAAGCTGTTGTTATTAATACTGGGGAGTATCCCGCATTTAATGTGGACTACCTTCAAGGTAAAGTTGTTGTGGATGTTGTAAACTCACTTATGCGTTACCGTGATGGAAAAGATGGAGAAGTCGCAGTCAATGAAGGTGGAGTTGAGAGCATTTCATATTCACAGTTCGATACGACGGGCTCTGCAACATTTAGCGAAGAAGATATTGTATCTAGGGTTGTGGTTAATCTAGACGATGATACATCTGTAGAAGATGTCTACGTTGAAAACATTGATAATGAGATATTTATTTATGTTTCTGGTGACCCTTTAAATGGTTTTGATTACGTCAAAAATTCTCTAGATTCAGCACAGTTAACCATGAACTTTACAGAAATGGGCAAAGTTGATTCTTCTTATAACGAGTCAACGAGAAACCTAAAACTTGAAGTAAACAGATCAAGTGTAGATTTATCAGCGATGAATGTTGATATAGACGATAGTATTATTGATTCAATTAATATTAATGACACTGCTAATTCTGACAAATACATTATTACCATTCAACTTGCAGAAGGAACTGCTGTAGCAGGTATACCTGGTGATGGATTCTCAAATGGCATTCACTTAGGTTTTGCTAATGAAGCATTAAAGAACTCTATTTGGAGAAATACACTAATAGTTGTTGATGCCGGACATGGTGGTACGGATTCTGGAGCAGTAGGTTCGCTTGTAACAGAAAGTAAACTGACATTAATTGCAGCAAAAGAACTCGAAAAGAAACTAGAAGGTGTTGGATTTAAAACATACATGATCAGGGATGCGGATGTTAAAATTGCCCCATCTTATAGAATGCGAGTTGCCAATGATATTGGAGCTGACCTAGTTGTGAGTATTCATATTAACGCAGCGGAAAACAAAAATGCACGTGGCGTTGAAGTTCTCTATGCAGAAGAACCAACAGGTAAGAAAAAGAAATTTGCGACTATACTACAGGAAAATCTAATAAGTACACTTGGTTCAGTCGATAGAGGTATTGTACATAGACCAAATCTATACATGTGTCGTGTACCAACAATGCCGTCTGCTCTTGTTGAATTAGGATTTATTTCTAATGAAGAAGAACAAAAGCGTATGATGACAAGTGGATTCATGAAGTCAGCTGCTCAAGCTATGTTAGATGCCGTGTTAGACTTCCTTAAGTAGCATTGTTTTACAGCCTTCTTTGATGGGTATAATCTCCATCAAGGAAGGCTGTTTTTATTGTACAAATACAACTCAACATATGTTGCGGCGCAGCGATATGAAAGTTTATGTGAAAACAGTTTGGTGTTCGTGCGAGTGAGGAGCTTTTTATGTTGTTATATAAAAATGAGATACAATCTACATTTGAAGCTGTTCATGAAACCGTCGAAGATATCATGGACCAGCTTAAGTTGGTGGAAAAGCTGGACCGGCAGTATTTACTTTTCAGAATTAACTTTATGTTAAGAGAAGTATTAAACAATGCTGTTGAACATGGGAATGAATTTAACGAAGAAAAACTAATATATATCGAAGTTTCTATTGAAGAGTCTTTGTTTATCACAAAGGTTAGAGATGAAGGAGATGGTATTCATCTTGAACCAACCCATGAACATAACATGGATTATATATTAAGGGAACGAAGGCGAGGAATTACCCTTGTGAGACAATATCAGTTTGAATTAGAGGTAAAACATACAGAACTTTGTGTAACCTTAGATTTAGATTCTGTAGTGGAGGAGGTTTAATATGAAAAAGACACTGGAAGATGGGATTTTAACATTAACACTGCAGGAAGATCTAATAGCAACAAATGTAAGGGAGTACAAATCTACTGTCGAGAAATTTTTACAAGATGAAATGGGGAATGTTGATGAAGTTGTCCTTGATTTATCTACATGTGAAAACATCGACTCTGTTGGGGTTACGTTTGTGGTAGGCGTATATAAACAGGCTACAAACGATGCTTTAGGTTTTAGGGTGACAGGCAGTAGTGATGAAATAAAACAACTCTTTAAGTTGATGAAATTAGATGAGATATTCGAAATTTAAAATAGATATCGATATTTAGGAGTGGGTCTTGTGGAATATAAAATACTTATAGCTGATGATGTAGAAATGAATAGAAGACTCATTACAGATGTCCTTAAAGGTAAGTTAGAAAATGCAACATTCTTACAAGCCTCTAATGGACAAGAGGTGTTTACAGTACTGAGTAAGATTGATATTGATCTTATAGTACTGGATTTGATTATGCCAGTAAAAGATGGATTTGAGGTCCTTAGTGAACTCAAAAGCGATGAAAAATATAGTCATATACCAGTCATAGTCAGTTCAGCAATAACTGAAATTTCATCTATTGAGATGACGCTTGAAATGGGTGCTGTAGACTATTTCACCAAACCCTTATCTCCAGAAGATATGGAAATAATCCTTCCATTAAAAGCTAAAAATGCTTTGTTATTTTATGAACAACAAAAGACCATTGCGGCCTTAAATAATGAGATTCAGGTTGAGTTAAAAAATGCTCATGATTTTCAGAATATCATGTTGCCCAAGTCACGTGATTTTGACATGGTAGACCTTTTTATTAAGTATCAACCTTCCTTAGGCATTGGCGGAGACTGTTTTGACTGTTTTGAGCATAACGGGAAAATATGGTTTATCATTGCGGATGTAACAGGTCATGGAATAGCTGCGGGTATGGCATCGTCCATGGTAAAAGTTATGTTTAGATGTAGTGTCAAAAAGGATGACACTACACCTGACCAAGTTTTAAGTAGTATTAATAAAAGCATTTTTGATATTTTCGATTTTGGTAACAGCTTTAATTATCTTGTTTTTACAGCTTTTGTAGGGTGTATAGAAAACTGTAATTTCCAGTATTCGAATGCTGGTCAACCCTATCCGCTGATTTATCATGGACAATCTAAAAGCATTGAAATTATTGAAGAGGGCGGTATGCCTGTTGGTGTGTTTGATATGGCAACCTACCAACTGAACTCCAAGACTTTAAATGAAGGTGACTCCATATTCTTATATACAGATGGTTTGTTTAGTTCTGGTCAAAAGTCGGACTTCGTCAACTGGAAACTGGTTCATGAGTTTGCAAGTTCACATAAAAATGAAATTGCTAACGAACCCAATACATTTCTTGAAGAATTATTCTGGTATTTCCATGTGATTCACAAATCAGATAGTAAAACTGGTGACCAAGACTTTACAGATGATGTTGCTATGATGTTACTTAAAATCAAACAAGATCAACATAATGATGAATAGAAATATCAATATAATAACTTAATCGAAGAAATAGCGCCTAACTGTGTATAAACCCTGTTAGGCGCTTTTAAATGTTTGAATTTACTTTTCTTGATTATCATTTACAAGTTGAGGAAGAGAAAGTTTAAAAGATAAACTCTGGCCGTCAATTGCTACTACATCTACACGGCCTTTAAGTGTAGTTGAAACGATATTGTATAACAAGTGTAGGCCTAAGCCGCTACCGCCACTCCCAAACTTTGTCGTATAAAAAGGCTCAAATATTTTACTCTCCTGATGTTTCTCAAGTCCTTTACCATTATCGGAGTAAATAATTTCTAAGTCTCGATCAATTACAATGGCTTGAATGGTAATGGTTGGCTTATTGCTCATTCCTTCAGAAAAACCATGTGTGATTGAGTTTTCAATTAGGATTTCAAGGATCTCCTGGATTAATCCACTTGGTGCATGAAGCTGGGTTGCAGGATCAATGGAAATATTGTATCTAATTCTGCGATCTCGTTCTTGGTACAACTGAGTGATATCATTTACACGTTCTAATAAAGAAAATTGAGAAAGGTCACGTTCTGAGTGCAGAATCGTAATTTCTTTAAAACGATCCAAAATTCCAATGGTTTTATGCAAGGTAGCAGTGATAAGTTTTGTTGTTTCAGTTGCATCATTCATGAACTCGATGAATGTGGAACGGTTAAGTTGGCCACCTTCAAATCTATTTGTTAGATCTTTTTGCATGGTCATTAAATAAGTAATAGATGTAAGTGCTGTTCCAAGAGGGGTATTAATTTCGTGTGAAATACCAGCTAAAAGCTGTCCAAGTGCTGCATTCTTTTCAGTTTCAACTAGCTTACTTTGTGTATCTTTAAGTTCAATGAGAGAATCCTCAAGCTCATGTTTGGTGATGATGAGTTCGGCTTGGGTTTCTTGATTTTTAGCCAGTGTTTTTTCTAGATATTCGTTGGCTTGAATAAGCTCTGTATTTCGTTCTTCTACACGGAATTCAAGCTCTTGGTTGAGTGTGTTTAACTCAGCTTTACTTTTTTCTAGATTCTCAGAATAGGCACTTATCCGTTTGAAATCACTTGAGATCCGGTCCGCCATGAGATTGTAACTTTCTCTTAGGATCTCAAACTCATATCTAAAGGTTTCATCAATACGTTGTCCGTAATTGCCAGATTGGTAAACCTTCATTGTGTCAGAGAGTTTAATAATCGGTTTAAAGAGACGTTTTGTAAAAAGTAGAGAAAGTGCCACTGAAAATGCAACTGCTATAGCAATAATGGCAACCATCATTCTAATCAGATCAGAGGTGCCAGACGTTAATGCAAGACTATCTACAAGCGCAATGATATACCATTTTGTATTTTCGAGTTTGCTATAACTTACAAAATAAGACCCATCTTCAGTAGTAGTTTCTAAGTTTCTCAGTAAGTTAGGATTTTCATCTTCATATTGTCTACTATTTTTAAGGGCATTATCTATAATAATGTTCAGTTCTTCGTTGGAAACAAGATCCTTCGCACGTTTAGGAGTGGCTATAAGTTGGCCATTTTCATCTACGATAACCATGAAACCTGACTCGCCAATATAAAAATTTTCAACGGCAGTACTGAATATATCTGGATTAAGGTTAATTATAAGAACGCCAGAGTTTTCAAGTGTAATAAAGTTTTGAAATGCTTTTAAAACTGTTATAACAGGTTGGTCAGGGGAGTAAATTGGATGTGTTTTAGGTGCTAGCCAAATGTACTCAGAACGTGAATCCCAAGCTTGATTGATGAGTATAGAGTCAGAGAAATCTTCTTCACTTACATCTAGAAACTTGTTAACAGGGGCTCCAATACTAAACTGATCATCACCAATGAAGACCATGCTGTCGATATATCTAAAAGCCTGTTGTTGAGGTTCAAGTATTTTTACGGCCTCTGTACGTGCTTCATACTTAGGCATTTCTGAAGTAAACTCAGTTGAAATGAGACGGTTAAATTTTTGGTTTCTAAAGACTTGTCTTGTGAGGTTAACCACAGTATCAGATATGTATTCTATAAGGACTTTGTTTTGGTTAATTTTAGATTCGGCGTTGGTCAAAAAATCATTTTTGGCTTGTGAACGATAGTTAATGGCAAATACAAATGTGGCTAAGGTAAAAGAGACAATCAAAATGAGCGCATTCACCTGGGCAAGCACTCTAAAGAAACTGCGTCTTCTATTTTTGAGTTTGCTACGACTGTTATCTGCCATTCCATCAACTCCAAAATATTATTATCGTATAAGTATGTACCCAGTTCATGACAGAATTATAGATATATAGAGCATGAAAAGGGTATTTCATAAGTGTAGAGGAGGCATTCTGATGAACACTAAACTCTTAAACACATTTTCCGTAGTTCTGTTGATAGCTACAATGGTTATACTATATCGAATTGGTAACTTGACGTCATCTAATATTGATGTTGTTACTCACCCAACGAGTTCTGTTGAAGAACAAGTACGTAACTTATATGATGGTTATACTGATATTGTAGCACGTCAAATAGAATCAAGAATAGACAGTATTTTTAATGAACTTGCAATACTACGCAGCATTAATCAAACATACATTGACAACTCGGTGGAGATGGAGTCGGTGACCGACGCTTTCAAAAGTAACCCTGTTACCACGGATAAACTTTCGTTTAATGGAAAGTGGTATCAAAATACGCCAGACGAGCAAAATGTGGTTATGGTTCATAGACATCTTCTAGAGGACAATGGTCAAATAAAGGCCGATGTACAAAGAGATCTGGATAACACTATTATCCTTGATTTGATACTTGAGTCTTTCCATAAAAATGGTGTTGAAAAACAATTGACCTATGTTCAAGGTGGTTTAAATAAGTCGTTTACACGTATGTATCCATGGGTGGACTTAGGCACATTATTTTATGAAGTATATCCAGCATTTGTCGACACAAGCATTTGGGATGCCTTTAATCCAGGTCTAGTTGAAGCATTCGAAAAAAGAATGCAGGAAGAAAAAGAAGTTCAAGATAACCCAAATAAGTTAGCTCGTGTTTTACTGCCTGTTCAAGATGGTGTTACAGGTGAAGTAATTATGACTTTTACATCCCCCGTATTTGATCCTGAGAGAAAGCAGTTTAGAGGAACTGTTGCTTTTGATGTAAACATGACTGACATTACAAAGTTGATTGAGGAGTTAGATGTTTCAGAGTCTGGTTTCCCATTTTTAGCACAATCATCAGGAAATGTGTTTGCAGTAAATACACATGGCTCAGAAATTCTAGGTCTCGATTATGAACTGGATAGTTTAGAGGTTACAGGTGAGGGTGTAGGATTTAATAGACTAGAACGTATGCTTACAGAAAGCAAATATGATTCTGTTCGAAATCTCACTTTTCCATCGGGTTATGACAGTGAATATGCCCTTATTGATATTGAGGGAACGTCATATGTTGTCATTTTACGTAAACTAAAGCCTTTCCAGGTATGGGTTCCTAATGATTGGTTTAAAGAAGAAAGTTGGACACTTGGACTGGTCATTCCAGCAATGGAAGTTACTTATGATGAACTCCTTAAGAGAAATGTCGTGAGCTCATATAATGATAATAGGTACTTAATAATGATTGCTGTTCTAGCAATAGGCCAGTTTTTGATCTTCTTATATAAAGGGAGAAATAGCAATTCGAAAGAAATATGATACAATATTAAAAGATGATTTAAGTGTATTAAGTAGGAGGCAAAATATGGAGCGTATAGACAACCGTAAGGTTGATGAGATAAGACCAGTTAAAATCACACCAGGATATTTGCTACATCCAGATGGTTCTGTGCTTATAGAGATGGGTCAAACAAAAGTCATTTGTACTGCTATGATTGAGGAAAAAGTGCCTCCTTTTCTAAAAGGAAAAGAGTCAGGTTGGGTAACTGCTGAATATAGCATGATGCCAGGTTCAACTCATCATAGAAAACCAAGAGCTGCTGCAAAAGGTAAGATTGATGGACGATCTCAAGAAATTCAAAGACTTATTGGTCGTTCACTTAGATCTATTGTTGAATTAGATAAATTAGGTGAAAGAACGGTTTGGATTGACTGTGATGTAATCCAAGCGGATGGTGGAACAAGAACAGCATCTATAACAGGTGCTTACGTTGCTCTTATGTTAGCACTTGAAAAAATCAAAGCCAAAGGATTAATTGAAGAAATACCTGTTCGAGAAGCGGTCGCAGCTATAAGTGTTGGCATTGTAAATGAAACACCTGTACTTGATTTATGTTATGTTGAAGATTCATCTGCAAAAGTGGACATGAACTTAATCATGACAGGGGATGGCCGTTTTATTGAACTTCAGGGCACTGGGGAAGAAGCACCATTCACACGTGAAGAATTAAATGCAATGATGGCCTATGGTGAAAAAGGTATTAATGAACTGGTTGCTTTACAAGAGGCAGTACTAAAAGCAGCAAAATAATTAATGAGATACTTAAGCCAAGCATGGGAGAGACAAAGGTCAATCCTGTGCTTGTTTTATAAGTAATGGTTTGAATGGAGGATCGTGATGCAAAAAGTTATTCTGGCATCTGGTAATAAACATAAACTTGAAGAAATACAGGAAATACTTAAAGATTATAAACTTGAACTTGAAACTATGCATGATGCAGGTTTAGTTGATTATGAGATTATTGAAGATGGGGACACGTTTGAAGCTAACTCACTCATAAAAGCGCAAGCAGTTATGAATGAGCTTGGAATTGACACAATCGCTGATGATAGTGGTCTGGAAGTTGATGCTCTAGGTGGTGCACCTGGTGTTTATTCAGCTCGTTATGCGGGGGAACATGCTGATTACTTGGCTAATAATGAAAAGCTAATCAAAGAAATGGCAAATGTTCCTGATGAAAAAAGAACTGCTAGATTTGTAACAGTACTCACTATGCTTTTTAAAAATGGCGATACAATAGTAGTTCGTGGAGAAGTTGAAGGTGTGATTGGTTATGAGGCAAAGGGGTCAAATGGTTTTGGATATGATCCATTATTTATTGTTCCTGAGCTTGGAAAGACTTTTGCTGAGCTAGAATCACATGAAAAAAATGCTTTGAGCCACCGTGCAAATGCTTTAAAACTGTTAAAAGTAGAGTTAGACAAATATCTGGAGGCCTAAGATGAAGATAGGCATCTTAAGTGATTCACATGGTGAACTTGATCTTGCAAGAGAAGCCATTCGGCAAATGGGAGAGGTTGACTTGATTCTTCATGCCGGTGATACATATGCTGATCTCGAAGCACTGTCAAAAGAGTATGATATTGAGATGGTTGGGGTTCGAGGCAACATAGGCCATCCTGAAAAAGGTGCTGCTGAACTGGTATTAGAGCTAAATGGGTTTAGGATCTTTTTAGTACATGGACACAAATATGATGTTAAACATAATCTTATGAGATTGTTTTACCGAGCAAAAGAATTGGAAATTGATGTTGTTGTATATGGTCATACACATCTGGCAATGACAGCAAATGAAGATAACATCTTGTTTGTGAACCCAGGTAGCATAGGTTTTCCACGTGGAAAGTATAAAAATAGCTATGCTATTTTAGATTTAGGAGATGAAAACCTTAAAGCTGAAATATTAGAAATAGTCTAACTTTAAGAGAATTGAATGGGGAAAGTGCCTCTAATCTTTGAAAACACTTGATTAGAGGCACTTAACATAGTCTTAAAAAAACTTTCCAAAAAGTGTTGACGCTACCCCGGATGTTCTGTATAATAAATCTTGTCAGTTGACGGAGTACTTGGTTGACGGGGTGTAGCGCAGTTTGGTAGCGCATCTGGTTTGGGACCAGAGGGTCGCGGGTTCAAATCCTGCCACCCCGACCATTTGATTAACGATAGAGGTTAATCTCATACAAGGCTTCGGATGATATTGATAATATACGCGTCACTAGCTCAGCTGGATAGAGCAACGGCCTTCTAAGCCGTAGGTCTGGGGTTCGAATCCCTAGTGACGCGCCATTTAATCTGGCGGCTGTAGTCAAGTGGTCTAAGACACAGGATTGTGACTCCTGCATTCGGGGGTTCAAATCCCCTCAGTCGCCCCATTTAAATTTTGGGGATTAGCCAAGTCGGTAAGGCAGCGGACTTTGACTCCGTCATCCACAGGTTCGAGTCCTGTATCCCCAGCCAAATGTGACCCATTAGCTCAGTCGGTAGAGCACCTGACTTTTAATCAGGGTGTCCTGCGTTCGAGTCGCAGATGGGTCACCATTTTATTTTTTGAATAAACTAAGAATATGTATTCTGAGGGAATAGACCTCAGTTTTTTTATGTCTATTTTTGAGTGGAGTAGATGTGACTAAAATTCAATTTGAAGAACTTCTAAATGAAACGCATATATAATTGAAGAAACACGTTAAAAAACGTTTAGAAGGCGATTGTGTTGCTTAGGAGGCTAACTTATTAGGTGTTTAGCTATGAAAGGCTGTAAGGCTTGGTGTAACACAGGTAAAAGTGATTAAGCAACAATAAATTCTAATCCTTTGACTAAAATAATAAAAATTTGAAATTAATTTAAAATCATAACAAAAGACTTGGAATACCTAGTCTTAACTGCTATAATAAGTATTGTTCCAAGAGAAACTAAATAGGCGGGATTAGCTCAATCGGATAGAGTAGCTGGCTTCGAACCAGTTGGTTGGGGGTTCGAGTCCCTCATCCCGCACCAAAATAAGAATGACCCATCGAAAGATGGGTCATTCTTATTTTGATTTTTGGACTAAGGACTCGAATGCGAGTAACCGCCACCCGAGTAGGATGGAAGAAGGGCGGGAGCTAGGCCTGAGAGCGAGCGGAGGGAGTCCCTCGTCCTGCACCAAAATAAGAAAAGGTAACCCATCTGGATTACCCTAAGTCAACATCTATTTTTTCTTAAATACATCGATCATATTTTTAACAGCTTCAATTTGCTCTGAGTCAAGTCCCTCTAAATAGTCCTCTGGTTCTTCCAAAACCCT
>Ga0209379_10001992_pt1 | contig 12732 bp, 12 predicted proteins | sample tdDd001_FD_187124 | JGI IMG/M metagenome (GOLD analysis project Ga0209379, IMG submission 187124) | Marine sediment microbial communities from the Atlantic coast under amendment with organic carbon and nitrate - tdDd00.1 (SPAdes)... | ecosystem: Environmental > Aquatic > Marine > Coastal >...
AAGCGCGCAAGTTAAAGGCTTGATCAATTTCATTGTTTTTATCCTAAGCTCTGTCATTTGTGGTCATCGAGAGTGCATCGTTAAATGCTTGATTGCAACCGTCGAATGTAAGAAGTATGAAAATTTAACAAGAACGTCATTTTAATCGGATATCAAACAATGAAACTGTGAGCTTAGTTGCGCAAACCGCTGCAAAGGCAGCGGTTTGTTTCAAGTGGTGAGGTGACTGATGAAGATTAGATACCTGCGCCGTGGCCTGATTCGGCTTGTGTCTCTTCCTTCTCTTCTAGTAAGTCTTCTTTTTGCTGCTGTGCCTTCTCGATGCTCAGCCACCAAACGAATAGCTCGTACCAAATCGCTAAGATAACCGCACCCAAGAACAGGCCTACGATGCCATAGAACAACATACCACCGATTGCACCCAGCAGAATCACTGGCATTGGTACATCAACACCACGGCCCATCAGCATTGGTTTGAACAAGTTCTCAGACAGTGCTGCAACCACTACCCATACGGTAAACATCGTTGCTGTGCTTGTGTCGTTAGTCATGTACATGTAACCCACGATAGGTAGAACCGCGAGCAGAGCAGGAAGCTGAGCGATACAAAGAATCATCAATACCAGAGTGAGTAGGCCTGCTGCCGGAACGCCAAAGATAAAGAAGCCCGCACCAATCAATAGAGCCTGAATCGCAGCAACGCCAACCACGCCCAGTAGAACACTTTTAATGGTTGCGGCAATAAGCGTTGTCCAACTCTTCGCGTTATCACCTGCCGTACGTACAGCGACGGTTCGCAAGCCAGAGGCAATTGACTCTGAATAAGTCATAAAGCCGGCAGCAATCGCCAGTGAAATGATAGAAAGAAGCAGGCTACCTAGAGCTCCACCGACCATGCCAAGTAGAGACGTTAGACCCGACTTGATTTGCGGCATGAAGGTTTGAATCGCTTTTTCTAAGTTGGTCGCAAACAGCGTCCATACTTCGTAAAGCTTATCACCGATAAGTGGCCATTCGGCGACAGAAGGTTTTGGACCAGGGATTTTGATGTCGCCGTTTTGCAGAACTTCTAGCGCGTGGGTTGCACCATCAACAATTGAGCCCGAAACCATGACTAGAGGTGCCACTAGAAGTGCGATACCCAGCAATGCAATTGTCGTTGCTGCTAGACCACGTTTGCCACCGTACACCCTTTCCAGCTTCTTACAGATTGGCATCAATGCTACCGCGATGATGGCACCCCAAATCACAGGAAGAATGAAAGGTTTGATGATGTCGTACGTAAACATCAGCAAGATTAAAATCAAGCCGATTCGTATAGCAGATTCCACCATGTTACTGATGAAAATCTTACTCTCATTTTTTTCCGATTGTTTATCCATTTTTGTTTACCTGATGTTCAATGTTGGAACTGACGAGACTTGAAACAACAATCGCCATATAAAACACGCCTACAATGGCCTCTAAATACACAACGACTTGTGCCAATGGCGTTAGAGGGCTGATGTCGCCATAACCTAACGTGGTTAAGGTGACGAAACTGAAATACGCTGCATTTGAGAAGTTTTGACCCCAAGAGATGGCTTCCATCCCGGTGAATGAGTTTGGGGAGAACTCAAGAAGAATGAGGTAAGCAATTGCCCACATCAGACCCAGCAGCAAAAATAGAGCAACAGAGCCAATCACTTTGTTAGTGTTCACGTGCCCAGTGAACAGAATCTGTCTTGCGATGGATTTGAATGTCCCGAAGAAGAAGGCGAAGGTGAGGGCTAGCATCACGACATCCATCTCTTTAATACCTAGCGCGGTCTTGATAACGATCACCAAGACCCAGGTACCAAGCAAGGTGTAGAGAAAGCGCGACCAGTTTTTGTCAAAGCGCAAGCTCGCCATGCAGACGATGAAGGTGATGATGGTGAAACCTTGCAGTAGGTGATCCATTGCTCCTTCTCCAACGACCTGCACAAACGCACCACCGATTAATAGTCCGATAAGTGCTAAGGTCAGATAGAAGAAGTTGTTTTCTTCATTGATGTTTTTGAGTTTTTTTCCAATAGCCATGGGTCTGTCTCTTTCACTCCTATTTTTGCTCTTGTGATGAGTCCTTCATCACCATGATGGAAGCAGAAAGCCCAAATCGCAGGTCGACGCCTTCTGGTAATTCATGCAATGACACGCGAACGGGAATACGTTGCGCTAAGCGAATCCACTGGAATACAGGGTTTACATTAGGAAGAAGGTTGTAGCCCACTGTGCCATCTTTAGGGGCGATACCCCAGCCAATCGAGTCCACCGTAGCGTCGATTGGTGTGTCTGGGTGAGACATCAAAGTCACCCGAGCATCGTTACCAGGAGCAATTTGAGCTAATTGGTTTTCACGGAAGAAACCAAATACCCAGAAGCTGTTTTTATCGATAAGTGCTACTAATGGTTGGTTTGCTACCGCTTGAGTACCGTTGCGAATATCAAGGTTAGAAACAAACCCATCGACCGATGCGTAAACTTTTGTGTAGCTAAGATTTAGTCGTGCTGACTTAAGTTGCTCTTCTGCAGATTTGATTTGCAGTAGGGACTCTTCGTAGGTGATTTCACGACGAATGAGATCTTTGTGAGAAACGGCGCCGCGGTCTTTAGCTCGAATGTCTTTCAAACGATCGTACTCGATCTTTTTACCGCGAGAGCTAACGATGGCTTTTTCTAACGCTACTTCCGCTTGTGATAGGGCAACTTCATAAGTGGTTGGGTCGATCTCAAACAACAGAGCGCCTTGTTTTACGTCTTGGTTATCTATGACGGTGACATTAACGATTGGCCCTGATACACGAGGTGCGACCTTGATAACGTTCGCACGTACCTGACCATCGCGGGTCCATGGGTTATTAAAATACTCTTCGAACTTCTGATAGCCGAACCACGCCGCGCCACCAAGAATGACAAGATTGAGTGCAATAACGAGTAGTTTTTTCATCTTGTTGGGCACCTAAAACTGTATATAAAAACTGTCGATGGCCACCACGTAGAAAACCATGATGGCAATGAATGTCAGAGAGGGAAATGCAATGAAACGAGACAAACGTGTCTTGTTCAAAATGATCACCGTTATCCATGTAGCGGTGACCGCTAGAATCAGCACCAAGAGCAGCGGTGAGAAGTAAACGTCACCCCAAGAGAGTTCGTGTGGCATTACTGCACCTCCTCATCTTGTTCGGCACTTATTTGCTCAGCACTATTTTTCTGGGTATCGTCCGTTTGCGCTTTGTCTGATGGTTGCTTAAGAAGCAGTGGTGGCAGAACGCGTTCTTCTTCGTCCAGCAAACCATCCCAATCGCTTCGGTCTTGCATCTGCTTGGCAGCGGTTTCAGATAAGAATGGCTTGCCAGTTTGGGTTTCCCATCCACCGCCAAGTGCTTTGTAGAGCGCCACAACCTGGTTGGCGACGTTACCTTTGATGTTTGCGTAGCTGTCTTCTGCTCGGGTCATCTTTTCTACTGAGTTCAGCAGACGCTCAAAAGAAATCTGACCGTTTTCGTATTGGGTCATCGAGATGTTGAAGGCGCGAATCGATGAGTTGACCGATTGCAGACGCAGTGATTTTTGCTCGAGATACAAGTCGTAGGCTTCCAGTGCGTTGGTCACTTCATTAACCGCTTGCAGCACCTTCTTGTTGTAGTTGGTGAGCGTTTCTTGGAAGCGTGCATCTTCAAAGCGGATGTTGTTCTTCACTCGTCCGTATTGGAAGATGTTCCAACTGAATGTTGGGCCCACTACCATGGTCAGTGAGTCGCTGAAACTGAAGCTGCTACCATCTGGCACTGTGCTGTCGATTCCGATTGAGCCGAACAGTGAAAAACTTGGATAAAGTGCGGTTTCTGCGACACCAATCTTGGCGCTTTGTACACGAGCCTGCATCTCTGATACTTGAAGATCAGGTCGGCGCATGACTAAGTTTGCATCCACTTTGTTTTCTAGTAGCGGTGGGCTAGGTACGATAGAACGCTCGTCACTGCCAGACAAAGCTGGCTTTCTACCGGATGACTTAAACTGGTTTTCATAATCCGCCATACGCTGGGCGAAACCATCAGATTGCAGCAGGCTCTCCACCTCTTCCGGTAGCACACCTAAAAGCAATGCCAATGCTGTACGCGACTGCTTCATTGCGATTTCAAGAGAAGGCTGTGCCGCTTTGGTGTTGAAGAGCTGGTTTTTTGCTTGCTGAACGTCGAGTTCGGTTACGTTGCCTGAATCGAACTGCACCTGTGTAATATTCACCACGCGCTCTTGGATCTCGATGTTTCGACGAGAAAGCAAAATACGCTCTTGGAACGTGCGGTAGTTGATGTAGTTGCGTGCCACCTCAGAGGTGATGGTCACCATGATGTCGTGATATGACGCAATCGACGCATAGTAACCAGCTTCAGCCGATTCAATGCCACGAGCGTATTTGCCCCAAATATCCATCTCCCAACCGGCATCAAACGACAGCGCAGCGTTATTCACACCTTGGTCATTCACATAAGCTCTGGCTAGGTTACCGGAGACGGTTTGCACTTGCGGGTACTGCAATCCAGTTGAGATGCCCAATAATGAACGAGCTTGAACAATGCGCAAACCCGCAGCCTCAAGATCGAGGTTTTGTTGGCTTGCCATTTCAACCAGCTGGTTCAGCGTTGGATCGTTGAACTGCTGCCACCACTGCTGCAGTTTTTGCTCGGATTGTTGTGTGTCTTGTGCCGCTTTTTCTACCGACCAATCACTTGGCAAGGCGGTTTGCTCTGGATGGACATAGTCCGGACCCAAAGTCGTACACGCACTCAATCCGAGTACAGAGAGTATGGCGAGGCTTGGTTTAGTTAGTTTTAGAAGCATCATATCCTCACCTTTAAAACCGCTTCTGACGTAAGTTCACCCAATCGATATCCTCGTAGGTTTGCTTGCATTGATTTATCGCTTCGAACACGTTTCGTTTTAAATTCAGCAAGATATAAAAACCGGCAATCTCTGAATAAGCGTAGTCAGATAAATCCAACTCACTAAAGAAATCTTCCAGTTTATTTTCAAAGGATTGGTAATCCTGGCTGTATTTTTTGAACACAGAATCGAGTTCGTCGGTCGCCTGATGGCTTGCGAGTGCGCCAGCCATCAGAGGTAATATGGAATCGGTATGTTTGCTGCGTAGCTGTTTGATAAGTGTGTTACTTAACAGCTTTTGTTCGGCAGCAATCAGAATGTTGACGTGGTTGCTTAAAGCGTCACAAGACTTACTGAATGCACCAATTGCTTCTGGCGGTGTCTTGTCGAACAGCTTGTGGTTGATCTTCGACCCCCACACTTTGAGCTTTTTAGAGGAAACGTTCAGCGTCACCAAGTGCAGTGAGCGTTTCATCTTATTAAATGTGGATTCAGACTGTTCATGATAGCTGGCAAATAGGTCGCCAACGTGCCTGAAATAGCGCTCTTTCAGTGTTAAGAACAAATGTTCTGGGCGAGAACTGAAAGGGAAGTAGTGCGCGAAGATGATCATGAAAACCACCATGTAGAACAAAGTCATGATCGTCATCAGAATACCAAAGTGATAGGTCATATTGTTGTCCAGACCGAGGACAAACAAGCCAATCATGTAGAAGATGGTCACCGGTCCTTTAAACAGGTAAAAACCGGTAAAGGTGTAGATGAAGATGAACAAGCCCAGTTCGCCTCCGAGTTCCAATCCCGGCAGGATGAAGACGTATGAAGGCACCGCAAACAAGAAGCCAAACGTAAACAAGATCAGCAACATAAATGGGTGAATCGGAACAAACGACAGCAGTGACATGAAGATGGTGGAGAAGGTAACAAACGAGTAGCCACCCGGTGGATTAAAGTAAATCCATATCAATCCTGCTACCCAGTAGGTGGTGAAGGTTTTTACTGCGGTTTTGAAGTTCTCTGCATCCCACCAAAGGAACTTACTCTTCTGCTTCGGCAGATCTTGTTTGAACGAGACATTATTGGTGACCGAATCAATACAGCTGATGCTCTCCGCAAGGCGAGATAAGCTCTGGTGCATTAGCTTGAGTAAGTGGCCCAGTGTCAGGGCGGAGCCTTTGACTAGATGGGGAGCGTCTGACAAAGCTTGTTGGTTGTAATCAACCTTAAATTCCTGAGCGCGGTAAGCTGGTCCCTCGTTGTCCCACATTTCTTGGCAGGTTTTGAATAGCGCTTGAATTTCTTCGATGGCTTGATCGAAGTTATTGATGCAGCTTCGGTCTTGCTGGTGGCTAAAGTGGCTGTGTGCTGCCACGCTGAGTTCTTGGGTGATTTGTTTGTTGAAGTGAACGGCGAGTTGCCACTCTTTCATGTAGGCTGATACGTCACTGCATTCCACACTAACTGTTGCAAAGCGTTGCTCTAGCGCGTTTTGTGCGGCGAATACTTTGTCTAGTAGGTTTTCAATGGTGGGCTTAGGTTCTTCGTCTTCCTCGCCTTCTTGCGTGCCTGAAGCAGGGACTAATCCTTGTTGGTGAGCTTGTTTTTCCTCGAAGTTTTGCAAAATAGCTTTAAACAGTGCTTGTTGAGCTTGGTTGAGCTGTTCAATTAGTTGACGCAGGTTTTGTTCTGTCTTCGTCGGCCATAAGAAAGTACCCACCAAGGTGTAAAGCACCACGCCAAAGATAGTCATGTAGGCGCGATCGACGCCATACATGAACGCGCCTTCTGCATCGCCACCATTAGACATCATCAAGACCATTACGCCAGTTAAGGCAAGTAAGGTAGGGTCTTTTTGGTACGCGTTGCGGAAATAGAAAATAAAGGAAACAACCACCGAAACGCTGAGCATGTATAGCAAGCGATCTTGGGCGAACATGCCGACAAGCAATAAGCCGATCACCGCGCCTACTAAAGTGCCGAGTACGCGCAGTGTACCTTTGGCTAGAGATTCACGCCGACTGCCGGTAGAAGCGATCAACATTACCGTCGTAGCCGCTGTAGAAGCTTGTGGCCAACCCATCGAAAACGGGATCAGATAAGCCAGAGTCAGGCTAAGCGCTACTTTTGTGGCGAATTTGATTTTCTCGTTCATAGTGTCAACGTTAGCTCAGGCTTATGCTTGTAAGTGGATGAATTTATTCAATCAATAATCAGAATTTCATTCTGAAAAAGATTAGGAGGCGGAATATAGCGATTGAAATGAGATGGTTTGTAAATCCTTTGTCAAAATCAAACTGGGTCAAAATGCTCAAATCACCTTAGATCCCCCATTGCTTATGGTGTGAGGCAAAAATAAGCAAGAAAACGTTTAACTAGAAAGTCTCACCATTGAGACGGGTTTGTCGGAATTACTAAACCAAATCTTTAATCGATATTCACCGCCATTGCGTCAGGCGTTGCTCGTTTCCACAGTACGGTGAAAACAAATGCCTAACAAAAAGCATAGATGATGGGAGATAAGTTGAGAGGAAAGTTATTATTTTTTATTGGCTTGCGGGGTTAGTTTTGGATTTTTGAGAGCGAGATAAAAATACCAATGCAATGCCGCCAAGAATAACAGCGCTGGTAATCAACGAATGTAGGGTAAGGGTTTCACCCAATAACACATTGCCCAAAATCACAGCAATGGCTGGTACAGAAAGTTGGCTTATTGCTGCTTGCAGCAATGTGAGTTTTTGCATCACCTGATACCAAAGCACATAGCCACAACCTGAAGCGATGGCACCAGATGCGACGGCTAACAACACGCCTTGTACAGTAAAGTGAACAGATTCTAGTAAGAAAGGCGAGAGTATAAGCCCAAGAATGGAAGCGGCAATAAACCCCGAAGTAATGCCACTGCTTGGTGTTGGCGCTTGCTTACCCAAAGCCGTAAAGCCTGCCCAACAAATACCAGAAAGCGCCATTAATATCGCTGACCAAACATCTGGACGCGTTGCTGATGGCAGCATTAACCAAGCAAATCCAACCAGAGAAACGATGATGCCGACCAGTTCGAGGGCTTTAAAGCGCTCCCCTTGCCACCAATAAAGTGCAAGTAGAGTCAGCTGTACAGCACCAAAAAGTAGCAGTGCTCCAGTTCCAGCTGCTAGTTTTACATAAGCAAAAGAGAATAGCGCTGCATAGCCAAATAAGGCTATGCCAGCGAGCAGGCTGAATCGAGTTGTTGGGATTTGGCCGCGCCAGTTTCCACGCAAAAGCATGATGGCGATGAGAGTAACGGCGCCAGAGAGTAAACGGATAAGAGTGAAGCTGCCCGCGTCAATTGAACCTGCTGCCAATGCCAAACGGCACAACAGCGAATTGGCGGCAAACGCCAACATGGCAATCGTGGTCAGTAAAAATGTTGGCATTCCTTATCCTCAAATCTCATTAAGAGTCGCAGTGTAGCGTTAAATCGAAAGGGCCAATTAGTTGATAAAGTGATTAGTTATAGCTGAAACCATAGCGCAACACAGAGCAGAAAGAACATCACTTTGCGAAATTGAGTGAGCGCGGTAAGTGTTATAACATAACATTTGATTTTAAGGCTCAACATAGAATGAGGAATTCAGATTGAATCTATTTGTTAACGATCTCACGGTTATTGATGCATCGTACCTGTGTGAAACACGAGGCATGGTCGGCGAGAGTTGGATTCTGGACGTAGTAATGCACGGTGATCTCAATGAGATGAGCATGGTGCTGGATTTCTCTAAAGTGAAAAAACAAATCAAACAACTGGTCGATCAATATGTTGATCACCGTTTGCTCATACCTGTGAAGAGCTCAGCGGTGGAAGTAGCGAGTATCAAAACAGGGTATTCCCAAGTCGATCTTATGCGTGGTGAAAAGAGCATCCACCTGCATTGCCCGGATGAAGCGTTTTGTTTTGTTGATGCTGAAGATATTTCGATAGAGAGCGTGACTCAGTACATCCACAAAGTATTACAGGGCAATCTACCAAGTAACGTGGCATCGATTGATTTGACCTTGCGTCACGAAAAACTTGATGGCGCTTACTATCACTATACCCACGGTTTAAAAAAACACGACGGCAACTGTCAACGCATTGCGCATGGTCATCGCTCGCCGATTCAAATTCTGGTCGATGGTCAGCATGATACCGCTCGTGAACATGCTTTTGCACAGCGTTGGCAAGACATTTACCTTGCTTCAATCGAAGATCTTGTCGAGATTGGTCATCTGGAATTGAGCGAGCATGCCACACTCATCAACAGCGATACGCATTCTGGCTTCCGTTACACCACATCTCAAGGGGATTTCCAACTAGCTATCGCGCACAGCGAAACCGAGGTATTGAACACGGATACAACGGTAGAACTGCTGGCTGTATTTATCGCTAACGAAATTGCCTCTTCATTGGATGAAGGACAGTCGTTACAAGTCATCGCTTATGAAGGGGTAGGGAAAGGAGCAATGGCGTTTCGTTAAAAGTATATTGCCCTTTCTTGATGTTAATTAGTGCTACAAGAACAGCCATAAAATGACTTAATTGTATCCCTTAACCAGACCAGTTTTGGGTTGTAAGCATTACGTTTGTGCCAAATCATGGTGAATGGGATCAGCAGCTTCTCTTGCTGTGGTTGTTCTAAAGGAATGGGTAAGCACACCAAATCTGGATGCAGCTTCTTGGTGTAATTCTCACAGTATTGTGGCGCTGTAGTCAGCATATTGTGATGTGGTTGCGCGGCCATAAACAGAGACTGTTCAAAGCTCGACATGGTTAAGCCAATGGAGCGCTGTAAGCCAAGTTCGCTCAACACTTCATCCAGTGCCCACGTTTCACTCTTTTCCCAAACAATGTTGATGTGTTGGTAACGCAAAAAGGTCTCAAGGTTCCATTCCTGCTCTAATGCAGGGTGATCCTTGTGCAGGTACACCATAGGTAAATCTGAGAAAAGCACTTCGAAATCGAGGAAGTAGGGAAGCAGGTCGAGTGACTCCTTCGATCGGGGATGGCTTTCTCTTCCGGTAAAGCCGATGTCTGCCTCTCCACGCACAATCGCATCGAGTGAATCGTAATCCCAGTTACTGGTTTTGACTTTCGCATCTGGGTAGCGCTGGTGGATTGCAACAAGAAGATCATCAAGAATCGTCAGCACCAAAGGCGACTCAATGGTCAGATCAAAGCGCACGCCTTTTGGCGCTATATCGCTGCGCTTCTCCGCTATTTGGCTGCCAATTTGTAGCCATTCCGCCAGATCTTGCTCCATGCTTTGCGCGAGTGGAGTCGGTGCTAATCCTTTCGGTGTTTTGACAAACAGAGGATCATCAAACCAGTCACGAAGCTTATTGAGCGATTTACTCACTGTTGAAGGCGTGACGTTTAATTTTTTCGACGCTTTGGAGACACTTTGCTCTTGCAGCAGCAATTGCAGAGTGAACAACAGGTTGAGATCAAGACGGGCTAGTGATTTCTTCATAGTGGCTTTCATGAGCAGGCTTAGGAATAAATAGTATTAGAGCCAAGCTGATTGCGCCACCTATAGCTAACACAAACACCAACATATTCAGCGCATTAACGCCGATTAAGCCCATAAACCAGATGTAGAGAGCAGAGCAACACACTTGAGCAATGCCCAGTAGGGAGCTTGCTACACCTGCACGCAGAGAGAAAGGGCTGAGCGCTTGGCTCATGGCCACGCCAAAGCCAATCGAGAAGCCAGCACAAATCAGCCCAAATCCGAATAGGTAAAATGGGATTCCCCATTGGTTTAGATGCGCAAAACCAATCACCATTGCAGCACTGGCAAGCAAGGTTTGCGACGTCAGCATCAGAGTACGTTGCTTAAAGTAAGACAAAGCCAATGGCGCAGAGAAAGAAGTGATCATACTGACGAGTGCCGTGCCTGCCATGACAGAAGAATAGCCACCACGATCAAAACCCAGCTCGCCCATCACTAGCATTGGTGAGACGTTCACGTAGGTAAGAATAGTGGTCACACCGATAGCAGTAATGATGAGTCGGCTAATAAAAAAGCGCTCACAGAAGGTTTCTTGGTTAGAAGCTGAAGCGGCGTTTTGTTGTGGTATTACGTTAGGCTTTGATTCTTTGAGCACCAAGGTTGAAAGCAAACAAACTACCACACCCATGCCTGCCATAGTGGTAAACAGACTTTGCCAAGGGAATTTAAGCATGATCAAGTGCCCAATCACCGGCGCGATGACCGGAATGATGCAGGTAATGCCGTTGAGCATTGATAGCACCTTCGCGCGACGTTTGTCATCCAACGTGTCGCGAAGAATGGCAAAAGCAACCACATAGCAAGAGCCAGCTCCAATACCTTGGGCAAAACGTGCGATTAAAAATGTAGTGGACTGCTCAGCCATGCTACCAAGTAGTGATGCTGCAATGAAGATCGCAGCGCCAACCATAGCAACAGGTTTTCGACCAATGGAGTCGGCGATCTTTCCTGCAGACAACATAGTCGTTGCCATACCGGCAAGGTAGATAGAGAACGCAATGTGTAACTGTGATTCACTGGCGTTTAAATCCGCGGTAATTTGAGGCAAACCTACAAGGTAAAGATCAATCGCGGTAGGATAGAGTAATACAAGGGAAAAACTACAAAGCAAAAAACGGAACATGGCAACCTCACTAACAATTGGTGAGGATCATAATGTGTGGAACGTTTGCCAGCGAGTGGGAATTGCGACCATAGGTATTTCCATTTACGACATACCCTGTATAAATCGAACGTAAATTCAACAAGGATGACCATGATTACTATTGAAAAATATACGCCATGTCGACACGTGCAAACCATTGAGCTGCAAGTCTTGGAAGATCAAGCTCAGTTTACGGTTGAGAATATTGGTCAGCGGTTGGAAAGTCTTAAACCGACAGAGCTGCCTCATTTGATCCTTGAAGATGATCGTGTGGTCGGGTTCTTTTTATTTGATGCTGCGTACAGTGAAGACTATGACTTTTGCCCTCAAGGAAGTATAGGTGTTCGCTCACTGCTGGTGGATCATCGCCATCAAGGTAAAGGCATCGCCAAGCAAGCAATTCGCTTGTTTGGGGACTTTGTTAAATTGCACTATCCAACGTTTGAATTTCTCTACCTAACGGTTAATTGTCGAAACTTCCCCGCCTATCAGTGTTACCTCAAAGCTGGTTTTGAAGATACTCATGAGCTCTATCATGGTGGTCCAGTTGGACCCCAACACATCATGCGTCAGGCGCTGTAAAAAGGGCTTAGTAAAGATTGTATCCACTCAGGTTTTGCAATAAATTCGATGCAATTAAATGAATAAATCAAGGAAGATATGTGAAGATTGAAGTCGATAATTTAGAAAGAGCAGAAGTCATCGCGCTATTAGAAGAACACTTACAAGATATGTATGCCACGTCACCGCCAGAGAGCGTACATGCGTTAGACCTGGATAAACTAAAACTACCAGCCGTAACGTTCTGGGCTGGATGGAAAGATGATCAGCTGTTGGGGTGTGCTGCAATTAAAGAGTTGGATAACCAACACGCAGAGCTTAAATCCATGCGCACCACGCCAGCGGCAAGAAACCAAGGTGTGGCGTCTCAATTATTGATTCATGTGATTGAGCAAGCGAAGCAAAAAGGTTTGCAGCGCTTAAGTTTAGAAACTGGCTCGATGGAATTTTTTAAACCTGCGCGCCTGTTGTATGAAAAGCATGGCTTTACCTATTGCGAGCCGTTTGGGGACTACGAACTCGATCCGAACAGTCAATTTATGACCCTAGAACTGAGCTAGGGTCACGTATTTCTAGCGAGTTAAGGTTAAG
>Ga0209379_10001995_pt1 | contig 12725 bp, 9 predicted proteins | sample tdDd001_FD_187124 | JGI IMG/M metagenome (GOLD analysis project Ga0209379, IMG submission 187124) | Marine sediment microbial communities from the Atlantic coast under amendment with organic carbon and nitrate - tdDd00.1 (SPAdes)... | ecosystem: Environmental > Aquatic > Marine > Coastal >...
CCACATAGTTGTTATTTGAGATCAACATAATGTCCACACCTGCGTCCACTGCCTTACGAACTGCAACTTCATATGGATATTTTTTTGAAATTGCCCCCATGACTAAGTCGTCGGTTATGACCACCCCATCAAAACCCATTTGTTCTCTCAAATAGCCACTTATAATCTCTTCAGATAAAGTCGCTGGATCATGGGCGTCAATTGATGGAATGAGTACATGTGCTGTCATGATCATATCTGCACCATTCTCTATTGCACGCCTGAATGGCAACCATTCAAAAGACTCAAGCCTTTCAACATCATGATGTATAACAGGCAGTCCTTCATGGGAATCCATGACAGTGTCACCGTGACCAGGGAAGTGTTTAACACACGATATAGTCCCTGATTCTTGAATACCCTGCATAACATCTACGCCAACGAAAGAAACAGTTTCAGGCGTTCTGCCAAAGGACCTGTTTCCAATAACCTTATTCTTAGGATTACTAAATACATCAAGAACAGGTGCCAAATTTAAATTTAAGTTAAAGGACTGGACAGCAAGCCCCAGTTCTAAGCCATGTTCATGTGCAGCTTCTGGTGTTTTACCAATCGATAGTGCTGCAGGATAATCTGATTTATTTAAAGGAAGGCGTTGTACCCTCCCCCCTTCTTGATCAACAGACAAAAATAAAGGGATATCAGTATTCTGTGGAAGTGCATCCACCAGAGCATTAAATTGATCAGTAGATTTTACATTATGACCAAGAAATATAACGCCACCAACTTGGCCGCTGTTTATCATTAGAAACTCATCATCTGAAAGGGTTTTTCCATCTATTCCTGAAATGATCATCTGACCTATTTTGTCAGGTAGGTTCATTTCGGACATGACCTCTTGCACCCAAGTTTCTTCTTGAGAAAGTACCGGGGGGTCAACTTTAACGTCTACCGCTTGAGTATTCACTTGTGCTGTCATAACTAATAATGTACATAATAGTTTTAGTAAAGTATAGTGCATGGTCTTCCCCATTTCAGATATTTTTCTTACACCCTCCCTATTATGACATAAAAAAAAGCGCCACACTACTTAAAACTGTAGTACAGCGCATTAATTATTTCATTGATTACTTCTTTAACTATTTTACTCATTTCTTTTTGAATTACTTAACTGCTTTAACAACTAATCCTAAATCTTCAGTAAAGTAGTACAAAAAGTCATAATAACCCGGTTCAATAATGTTTTCGCCTTTTAGGTTAACATACCCGAACGCATCTTCATGGTAAAATGCCATAATTCCTGACTCAATAAAAGATACATTTGAGTACATCTGCTTTGTAACAACCTCACCTTGAAGATTAATTAAACCAAACTCATTGTTTAAACTATAAATAACATGCCCATCTTGAACAGGCAGGTGGAGGTCATCGTACTTATTGTCTTTTAAATAAGCTTTACCCTCTGAATCAACAAGATAGTCCATACCTGCTGAATCTTCGAAATGTAAATATCCATTTACAGATTCAACAAAATAGTCACCCGCTTCAAATATCACTTCACCATCTAGTTTTGCTACTTGCGTTTTTCCATCATCCGTAGAAAGTACAATAAAGTCTTCGTGGGTTGCAACCACTGTTCCAGTTAAGGAGTCACTTATTGTTTCTTTCGTCTTTGTGTTATACACAAGAATATGTTCCTCACCAGACAAGTAAGTAGTATATGCATTGATATCCTTAGTCACTTCGTCGGTGTAAATGGTGTCAAACTCTGGTTTTATAATAACTTCACCTTCCGAGTTTGCAATGCCATATTGGTAGTCTTTTTCAAGCTCAAATGTTCCACCCTCATTTACAGTGATGTAGTCGTAACTTGGTTCAATTATCACTTCACCTTCTGTATTATAGGCACCATATAACCCAGATTCATCTTGTACTAATACTAAGTTGTTTTCTGGCTGAATATATACATAGTCAAAGATTGGTTCTACAATGACGCCTGTGTTTGCGTTAAAGAATCCTGAATTATAATTGTCATCAGAAAGCTCAAATAAACCTTCACCAACTGCGTCTACCGAGTAATACTTCATATCTAAAACGATTTCGTTTGTTTTTTTATTTGCCACACCTGCATCACCGTAATAGCCTTCTGAAATGACAACAAACTCAGATGGATCATCTATTTCAACGGTGTCGTAACTCGACTCAATTACTTTACCCACCTTATCAATAGTCAAGTAGTCAGAAGGCGTTTCAACAGATGCACGCCCTTCATAAAAACTCTCAGCACTGATGTATTTAAGTGGAATCACCACTTCACCAAGAGTATTGATATAACCAAACTTCCCATTTTTCTCAACGACTGCTAATCCTTCTGAGAATGGTTCAGCACTATCATAACCTTTAAGTTTAATAACTTCTTCACCTTGATTATTTACATATATAAAGTCATAGTCAGTATTTATTTTCAAGTCACTATCAACTGCAACTTGTTTTGAAACTGAAGACGTATCTAATAATCTACCTTCAGATAACTCAAAAATATAATCCCCTAAATGGTAGTAATCGTCAAATGTGCCTAGGACTTTACCTGACAGGTCTTCAAATGTGTAGCCATCGTTATTCGAGTCGATATAAACATTGTCATACATGTTATATAAGTTATCACCAATTACTTTATTAAGAGGTTGCATATTGGAATCTAGGAATACGGTATATACCCCATCATATCCTGCCACATAACCATCTGGTGATATAATCGCGTCTTTGAAAGTTGGAGGTAATACAAATTCACCCTTTTTATTCACAACACCATATTTACCGATTTCTTTATAAAGGGCAAACTCACCTACATAATCATTGGCATAATCCAGGCTTGCTTTAACAACTATATTGCCATTTTCGTCAATAACACCGTACTGGTCATTTCCGTAGTCATAAAAGACTGAACGTTCGTTAACAAAAGATCCGTAACTGTAGTCGTCGTTTGTATCAAACAATTTTTCTTGAGATTTGTTGATAAAAAACGAATTATAGTCTTCATCGGTTACACGTGCAATACCATCATTAAAGTCTGAACCACTGCTGTATTTGCCCATAGGTATAACAAACTTACCTTGTTTGTTAATAAAACCAACGCTGTCATAGGTTTCAACCCGTGCTAAGCCATCTGAAAATGCATATATATCAGGACCATATGTGTCTTCGTCAAATTGTTTTGCAATGTCTGATTCGTAAAACAATACATCACCCGACGTGTTTATATACACATCTTCATCGTCCATGGTAACTTCAGCCACCCCGTCATAAAACAGACCCGCATATGTATATTGTGCTTTGATTACTGGATTACCATCATAGTCTAAATATCCATACAGGTTCTCATCATCATAAAAGAGTATTCTTCCTTCGGATGCCCCCGTTACATAAACATCTTTTAGAGCTTCCGATGAGATTACTTTATGTTCATTACTTGTGCTAAGTGCAAAGGATGGAATCATTCCTGTCATGAGTACCATGATTAATGTCAATGCCATCAAATGGTTCAATTTTTTTCGTTTTTGTCGCATTATAGTGCTCCTTCCTTACGTATATTCCCTAGGTTTATTATACACCTTTTAAGTGTGACTTTAATGAAAATCCTGTTACAATTGTACCCATCCATTTCACTTTCAAGCCAAGGTGACTTTATACTAAAAAAACCGCCTTCAATTTGAAAGCGGTTAACCTGTTACAATTTTTCATAAACAGCAAATACATGCGGATATTCATGGCCGATATTTTCTGACTGACCATCTAAACTTTGAAGTTTCCATTCTTGTTCAAAATTAGGGAAATAGGTGTCAGCATCTTGGAACTCTTCAAAAATATGAGTTACGTATAGCTTATTTGCATGAGGTAAAAATTGCTCATATATTGATGCACCACCAATGACAAACACTTCTTGTTCTTCTTTTAATTCATTGGCCTTTTCAACTGCTGCTTCAATACTGTTTACAACATGTGCTTTAGGTATATCAATGTCTTTACGAGTAATTACGATGTTTTCACGTTTCGGTAATGCTCCGAATGGTAAAGACTCATACGTGTTGTATCCCATTATAACAATGCCACCCGATGTTGTCTTTTTAAAGTATTTCAAATCCTCAGGAATATGCGCAAGAAGCTCATTTCCACGACCGATTTCTCTGTTTTTTCCGATTGCAACGATCATATTTATCATAAGATTCACCCCTAATGTCTTTCATGTATTAAGAATAAGATATATCCATGCCATCATAACACAGAATACCTTGGTCTGAACAGTAAGAAAAATTTAATACAACTGTGACTTTTTGCTGGAATTATTGATGTTATACTACAATTACGACCAAGGAGGTATGACATGAAAAAACTTATTACACTTGTAATTGTGCTCACAATGGCTTTAGGAGCCTATGTATGGTATCAAGGCCAATACATAAACCCAGATAGTGTCCTTCAAATAAATATCTATAAGGCACAAGAAGACGTGCCAATGCATTCATATTATGAATCTGATACCCTTTCTATTCATGAAATTGTAGAGATATTTAACCAGCTTGATGGCAATTCAACATCAATGCCCGATGTAGCTGGTAACTCGGACGCATATACTCTTGATTTTATCACTGAGGATGATGATATTCTTACTTATAACCTGAATATTGACTTAGAAGGTATGAAACTCGATATATATGATCTAACCAATGAACAATATCTATATCCTTCTTATGAACAGATTAAAAGACTTTTAAGCATGGATGGGTTTTATAGCATTTATGATACAACAGCACCGAGTGTTCAACTTGCTTATAGTACATTAACCATTCCAGCTAAACTTTCTAGTTCACAATGGGTTTATACACTAGCTGATGGGCGTGAAATGGAGAAAAAAGTTCAATTAGTTGTTGACCCTGTTGACTCAACTATTCCTTTACACCCAGACCATTCTGTACAAGTTTTTGCTGAAGATGCACCTGGTCTGATGAAATTACAAGTGTTTAATCAGAACCAAATGGTACATGAGCAAAATGTAGAAAATGGACAGTTTCAACCGGTGAAATACAATGGTAGACTTCGCTACGAGTTAACTAACCAATGGAATAAAACTTCAAGTTCTAATACCTTTGGAATGTCTACTCTGACTTTTTATGGTGAAATGGATATTCAACCAGAACTGGTAATGGACAAACCTTTTGCCACTGCTGGGGATGTGATCGTTTTAGAAGTGTTTAACGTGAATCCAGGACAAACAGTTAAAATTGAACAAGATTTGTCTAAAAGCCTTGAAGTTGTCAAGGTCCAAGATCGCTATTTTGCATTTTTATCTTTAAATTACTGGGCTAAACCTGGAAACTATGAAATTAACCTTGTTGTAGAAGGTAATAGTTCTTCTTTTACAAAAGCATATCCTGTAGAAATTCGTTCTAAAACTTTTAATAAACAGTACCTAACCATAGATAAAACCGTGGCAGCAAGTACTAAAAACGATGAAGCCTACGCAGAATACGCTAAATACTTTACGCCAGTTCGTGATACATCTATACAAGAAAAACTTTGGGATGGTACTTTCATTCAACCTGTTGAAGGACGAATTAGTACAGAGTTTGGGGAAATGCGTTATGTTAATGGGGCATTAACCTCTTATAGACATTCAGGTATTGATATTGCAGTTCCTACAGGTACAGAAGTTGCAGCGCCTAACCATGGTATTGTGAAACTGTCTAGAAACCTAATTATGCCTGGTGAAACCATTGTTATTGACCATGGCTTCGGTATTTTCAGTGTGTATTTCCACCTAAACAGCCGAAGCGTAGAAGTGGGACAAGAGGTTAAAAAAGGAGACATTATTGGTACGGTTGGATCAACAGGTTTCTCTACTGGACCTCACCTCCACTGGACAATGTCACATTACAAAACAAATCTTTCTCCGTGGTTATTCATGGAACGTGAGTTAATCACTTTTGAATAATCTTGGAAGATAGTTGCTCATTACCAAATTAGTTAACTAAATTAGTTAATATATACGGACACATTAAAGGCTATTGTTGTTGACCTGACCGTCAACGACAATAGCCATTTTTTATATCTTTAAAAAATTATCTATCCACTCTGTTGGCATATGGTCATCCATGTGTTTACCATAATACACATGTCTTAATATACCTTCTTCATCAATTAGAAAATCTGCTGGAATCCTGTCTTTTTGCCCTTCTTTTTTCCCCCACTCATGCCCCATTCTGAGGCTTTTAGCAAATCGAAAAGCAGATTGAACTCCCATGATCCAGGCTCTAAATCCAAACTCTACACCGTAAACCTTATAGAAACGTTCAGCAGCGTCTCCTATAACGGTCACTGGACTCTGACTTCCAGCAGCATGTTCACGAATAGATTCTGCTGGGGACTGAAAAACTGCTACAAGAACAATCTTATCGTCCTCTCCGAATAAGTCTACCAACTCCATAAATCTCAACTGGCAAAAAGGACAACCGGCATACCTATAGAATGACAACAATACTTTTTTTCCATGTAAATTGCTAAGTTTAAAGGGTGTATCCACGTAATCCTTATATTCTATATCAGGCGCTCGCATACCACTTTTAAGCTTCATATGGTGCCTCCAGTACAGGTGTATCGTCTTATCTTAAAATACTACCAACACCTATACCCGATTATTCGTATTCTGAATCAAAAGGTCTATGCAGCACCTTTTTCTTCTAAATTATTCTTTTTCATAAATAGGGTTCCTGCAAGGGTTAATGCAGGTACGAGCCATAAATAATAAGCATATGGTGCGTACTCCACAGCTGCTATACCTGACACAGATTTAAAGAATATCGCATTCACATTCCAAGGGATAAGTGCAACTATTAGTATTCCAGTGTCAAGTATAACACGTGCTAAATCCGCCCTATCAAACCCCATGTCTACAAATTTATCTGCAAAATAACTTCCTGTTAAAAGTGCTGTCAGACTTTGGTTACAAGTTAAGACCGTAACAATTATGCAAGTATAGATTGTTTTTCTAACCAGTTTACCTGGTGTTCTCGAAACTCCAATCCAATTATCCAGTAATGGGTAAATCATGTCAGTACCTTCAAGGATTCCGTTAATCCCTGCAGAGAACAGTATTGCCAAAACCACCGACCACATGGAGTTTATTCCGCCCCCCTTTATTAAATCGCTTAAAGCAGGAGAGGTAGATTTAAAGCCATTAATATAGTTACTTACGAGTTCAACTGGATTTTGTCCTTGTAAAGCTATTGCTATGAGCAGACTCATTAAAGAAGCAATGCCTAGGGACTTAATTATACCCAGTCTAAAGATTAGGATTGCTAACAATAGAGTAATTAACGGAATGATAAGTATAATAGATAAATTATATTCCAGTGTAATTGCATGTGTTACTTTTTCTAAAGTTCCAAGTGCTTCTACACCTATATCAAACTTTGAACCCATAATCAGATAAATGATGCCAACAATAATCAGTGATATCCAATTTGACTTGAGCAATTTCTTTAACACTTTTGGCAAACTTGTACCTACCGCAGCAGTTGCTAAATTCCCCCCACTGGCCAGTGGCGACATTCTATCTCCTACGTATGCACCCGACGCAATCGCACCAACCATGAGTCCAGACGGTATACCTATGCCTTGACCAACGGCTAAAAAGACGACTCCAATTGTACTTAGTGTTCCAATTGCAGATCCTATCATTAAAGACATAGCCATACAGATAAGATATGCTGTAAAAACCAAGTTGTACTTAGCTAAGTACTTAAATCCAAAATATATAAGAGCTGGTATTGTCCCTGTTTGCATCCACAGTGCTACCAGGCCACCAATCATCAACATCATACCTGCAACATAGTCAACAGCTCTCATTTTTCTTAACACCATGCCCATAACTATGCCAAAAGAGTATCCTCTATACATGGACAGTCCAGTCATGTAAACAAGTGTTGATAGAAGTCCCAAATAAATTGGTAAATCTATTATAATTACAGCTGCTATGGACAAAATCAAAACAATCATTGATGAAATTGTATAAGACATTTTATAAGACTTCATGTGTATGCTCCATTCGTATGCAAGATATTCTGTCAGGTACATTCTACATGAGTTCTTTATTATTGTCATTGAGTTTAATCAGACTTGTAAAAATATTCAAGCCTTCTTGTATACAGGTACATACTTTGTGTAATTATATTTCATTTACATCTGTCTGGAGATATGAAAGTTTTGAGCTTTCAACACTTGCTATTGTACCGGTTTGTATATACTCTCCCAAAGCACTTGAGCGCATGACCAATAAAATTATTACCAGATAAATCCCTGTTCCAATCAGTAATAAATACCCTGGATGTACCAGTGAGAGTAAACGTCCCGAAAGGATCATCGCTGCTGGTATTGCCAAACGTGATGCCATAGTCATAACACTAAAAACACGTCCTCGTACTTCACTTGGTATACTCATTTGCATGAAGGTCATAAGTGGTATATCTATATATGCAATGGCCAGTCCCGTGCTTGATAGAAGTCCAGTTAGCACGGTAGCAGTGCCCAATTGTCCAAAAACATTTGTTGCAGCAACACTTATAGTCATACAAGCCATGCTTAACCATACAAACCAAATACCATATTGTAGTGATTTGCCACGGTTCTTAACACCTTTCTGGTTAATGATTAATGTACCTATCAAATATCCTATAGGAAATCCAGCATTTACAATTCCCACCCATGTTGAACTGAGTTCAAAAACATTGTTGACAAGATAGGGTAAAGGTACAGTCAATGATAAAGCTAAACAAAAGTTAATGCTTAGGGAAAAACTCATAAGAACAATAGAAAAAGTATGAGCCTTTAAATACTTCACACCACCTTGTAAAGCCGTGAGGAAAGCTTCATTTTCATTGGTTTTTTCCTCCGTTTTGAATTTAAGGAAGAGCTCAGAAAGACCTGAAATAACAAAGGAAATCCCATTAACTAATACAAAGAGCTTAAAAGAAATAAGGGCATATACCACGCCCCCAAGTATTGGACCCACAATTGATGAAAAGGACTGAATGCCATAACTTAGGGCATTTATTTTTTCAAGTGCAGTTTCTGAATTTACAAGCGATGGTTTTCCTGCTTCCATAGCAACATCAAAGAAAGTGTTACAAATGGTAAGGGCAACCATACTCACATATATACTCGGAACAGTAAGGGCATTGTAGTTTGCCCAAACAAGTAGTAAAAAGAGTACCAGGCCACTTACCCAGTCTGTTATAACAATAATGCTTTTTCTATTTACCTTATCTGCTACAACACCTGCTATTGGGGCAAAAATGACTCTTGGTAGTGTGCCCATTATAAGTGTAATCGCAAACTTCGTACCTGAACCTGTAAGTTGTAGAACGTATAAGCCCGCTGCAAACTGATACATAAATGTGCCCATTAAAGATATAAGTCTGCCCATTGAAAACAACTTGATGTTTTTTAATTCATATTTTGTCATTGTACTGACCTCCTTAATACAAGTTTACAAAGGCGTGTGTACTCAAGGTCAAGGGCTAAAAGCAACATATTTTGGACATTATTTCAAAAAACATAGAGTGCACCCCATGTTTACAGGGTGCACATTATAAATTGTGAATAATTGCACATAATGACTCGGCAACTTGTTATTTGATCTTCTTAGATAGATCGCTTTGCATAACAACAAAAAGTCCATGTAGATTTAACGAAGTCTATGTAATCTTCATGTGGCCCACCTTCATAGACTTTATCCGTTTCAAACTCTGCAATAATATCAAATCCTAAGTCTGAAAGTTCATTAAGTATAGGCTGGCGATTGAATAATCGGTGGTACTTCTTTGGAATTGCATCCTCTTGTATACCTTCTGCAAGAATATAAAGAGCGAAAAGTTGCACCTCATCATTTAATACCCTATTGATATCTTTAATTAAAAAAATTTCTGAATCAAATGCCCGGTTCGAAGAACCGCTCATATCCATAAGAACATCAACCGTTTTATTTTTAATAGGAAGGCTTAAAAAGTCAGCACCGATTAAAACCAAATCAAAGTTCATCTCACTTTTAGCAAAATAGGTTTGAATTTCTTCAAGGCGGTTCATGTTATGATCTACTGCTATATACAGCGATCCTTCAGGTATTATATGAATACACTGACCTAATGCATACCCTGATCCAATGCCTGGCTCTAAAATAACACTGGTTTCATTCCAACCTTCTAAGACATTTTCCATCCATCTCCCAGCCACATAAATTTTTTCAATATATTCTTTTGATGTTGTTTGAAAATATTCAACGCGCATGTCTGTGTCTTGCGGAAAGTCCATGTCTATATAAATGGGGTCAATCACCAAAATACCATTTTGAATTGCATAGGTCTTACCACAACCACACCCCAGTGCTCCATTTATGATTTTATTATCCGTAACTTGACCACTTTTTAGCATTAAGTCACTTTTACAAGATGGACACTCTAACATCGGAAGCATTCTTAATGGTATTCCAATTACTGATTTTGACCTTGAATCCACTTCTTCAGTTGTATCCAAGGTTTTTATTACCAAGGATTTAGCTGCTTCTAGTCTTTTCAAGTCCTCTTCAATACGTTCAAGATTTTTCTTAAAATAACTTCTATAATAAGCCTTTTCTTCTTTACTGTGTAGTCTTGACAAGGAACCAAAAAGAAACATACTTTTTATTTCTTGCAGAGTAAAACCCATTTTCTTAAGGGATAGAATTTGGTCAAGACTTTCTTGACACCGCTTACCAAAATCATAGTGCCCCCCTTTTTTCACGGGTATAAGTAGACCAAGCTCCATATAGTACCTGATGGTTTCTATACTAATGTCGTTTTTCTTTGCAAATGAACCAATTCTCATAGATCACCTTACCTTTGCTCTAGACCGAATGAGTTCTTTAAAGTACCAATACCTTGTATCCAACACTCAATTTCATCTCCTGGTTTTAAAAACTTAAAAGGTTTGAATCCTAATCCCACACCAGCTGGGGTACCTGTGATAATGATGTCCCCTTTTCGTAAATACATCCCTTTAGAAAGGTCATGAATTATAGTTGGCACGTCAAATATTAACTGGTTTGTATTGGAATTTTGCCTCAGTTCACCATTAATACTACATTTAATATCTAACTCCAGCGGGAATGGTAACTCAGACTTGTGAACAAGCACAGGTCCCATTGGACAATATGTTTCCATACTTTTCCCTTTAAACCACTGACCGTGTTTTCTTTGGATATTTCTTGCAGATATATCGTTTACGATGGTATATCCGAATATATGGTCTTCTGCATTTTCTTTTGAGATATCAATTCCGTCTTTTCCAATAATAAGGGCAAGTTCCACTTCATAATCCACTTTACTGGTGTATTCGGGATATGCGCGAATGTTGTCACCAGGTCCAATGGCTGGATGCGCTACTTTCGCGAAGTATATTGGAAACTTGGGGACTTCATCAGAACCTCCTGGAAGGCCTTTGGTTTCAGCAGCATGGTCCAAATAGTTTTTCCCAAGACAGAATATATTCCTTTTGGGGTATTCAATTGGAGCAAGGATCTTAACTGAGTCAAGTCCTATATATGTGTCTACTTTGCTTAAGTGCGAATGTAACAAGTCAATCTCAGTGCTGGTCCACCAATCAACTATGTCATTCATTGACTGAGGTAGCACAAGTCCTGCAAGGCTTACTAGGTTTTCTAAAGGGATGATTTGACTATCTTTATGTAGCACCCCCAGCTTTTTACTATCATCTTTTAAATAGTGTACAAACTTCATAATGCCCTCCTTATTATTGTCATATTTACTAACAAGTATATCAGATATTGTTATGGGCAATGACCAATAATTCTAAATATAATATTTATTTTTATAAACTACATTGATTAATTATACACATCCTGTTATAATACATTTTAAGAATTATATTTATACATCAAAGTGAATATTTATAGGAGGTTTTATGAAGGCGTACTTGTTACTTGAAAATGGATTCAAAATCCAGGGCGACCTATTTGGTCAAACAGCTAACATGTTAGGTGAACTTATCTTATCAAGTGAAGGAACATTTGTAATGAACTGTGAAGCATCAAACGCTCAATGTGTACTTACACAAACATCTGCTTCATTAAAAGAAGGGAACTCAGCATTTTTCTCAGCTGACATCCAATCTGCAAAAGCATTATTAAACAATGTAGTTCCAACCTATGGCAAGCTAGTCGTAGATGGATTGGGTGAGGAATATCATATGTATGATCTTAAAACTTACATTCCTGGTATTGAACTCAAAAAAATCCAAAGTTCTTCTGCTAAGAAAGAGGCGGCATAAATGGATGATACATCTTTTCGGCAAGACCGTTCGGCCTATAACATAAATAAAACACAGGCCCACACCACTGTGCAATACATTTGTACACTAAAATACTTAGCAATTTAAAAAGCGATCAAATGACATATGTCGATTGATCGCTTTAATATTTATTCAATATTTTATTCTTTTATACTTGGAACTCTTTCTTACCTGTAATGTGAGCTTTCCCACCCACCCAAACTTCGTCAATTTGAGCGTCTATTATTTTTAACTCTGCCTGAATTTCTGATGGGCTTCCCATTTCAACACCTTGAACAAACTTCATTAAAGGAGTTTTAACGGCTTCATGTGTCCATAAGTAGGCCGCTAGCGCACCGGAAGATGTCCCA
>Ga0209379_10001998_pt1 | contig 12719 bp, 7 predicted proteins | sample tdDd001_FD_187124 | JGI IMG/M metagenome (GOLD analysis project Ga0209379, IMG submission 187124) | Marine sediment microbial communities from the Atlantic coast under amendment with organic carbon and nitrate - tdDd00.1 (SPAdes)... | ecosystem: Environmental > Aquatic > Marine > Coastal >...
CTCATATTGAATCTTTTGAGCAGAATTCATCATATCATAAGGATCATCTGGTTTATCACCATAACCCACTTTAGCTGAGAAGCTAATTCGAGGAGCCTGATTTATATTACCTCCTTTGGTGGTAATAACAACAACACCATTGGCACCACGAGAACCATAAATAGCTGCAGCCGACGCATCTTTCAATACAGACATAGTGGCAATATCATTTGGATTAATTGAACCTAAATCATCGCCATCTAAAAAAATACCATCAACAACATATAAAGGTTGAGATTTATCCCCTCCCTTAGTATTAAGTGATACAGCTCCACGCACTTTAACGGTGGCAGTTGTACCTGGTTTACCATTTAAAGCTGTCGCTTCAACCCCTGCAGCCTTACCTTGCAACATGTTATCAACTGAAGTTGTAGGCGTTAAACCACTTAATTGATCACCTGTTACAGTAGATACAGCAGAAGCAATCTCATCCTTGGCCTTTGAACTATAACCAACAACAATAACTTCATCCATACCAATAGATTCTGTCAGAAGTATAACATTAATTACCGTTTGGCTACCAACAGATATTTCTTGAGTAACCATACCCACAAAACTAAAAATCAGCACATCAGAAGCTTGAGCTTCTAAGATATACTTTCCATCGATATCCGTACTAGAACCGACAGTAGTTCCTTTAATCACGACAGATACACCTGGCATACCTAGGCCGTCATCTGCACTGGTAACGGTACCAGTGATTTGCTTTGTTTGTGCATTAACAACTTGTATAATTAACAAGAAAGCACAAACAAGAAAGGTCAGTTTTTTCATAGATTATTTTATTAGTTATTAAAAAACTTGTGATAAGCAAGAGCATAATTTAACGAATAAAATCATCTTTTAAAAAAAATTAACAATTCATAATTGATTACATATCAACATATTAAACATATCTAACCAGCATGGTTAAATAAACATAATATGTGGTTTTTATTAAAACATAATTACATAATAAAAAATATCATTGGATATTTGTTTTTCATTTTATTTTATAACACAGAATTATGGCTTTAATCATCAATACTTCAAGCCCTGATCAGAATATAAATAAATTAAAAGTTATTAAACATTCTAAAATATCATATTGTAAATTATTGAATACCAGGTGTGTAAGTCGATGCCAATTAATTTTATTTTACCCACTGATCGATTTTTTTTTGATATTTCAGAGAAAAAGCTTCAAAAATGCCCTATTAGACTTAAATTAACGACATATCATTTCAGTGAATAACCGCTTAAATCACAGAAATAATTTAGAAACGGATCATTTTTCGTTCCATAAAGTGGATCATTAATTATTTGATTTTAATAAAATAAATAGAAATTAAACGCAAAAGAAAAGAGGATATTCAATAATAAATATCCTCTTTCCTTTATTTTTTGATAATTTAGATTTCCGAGATCGCATCTACTGGACAGACCTCAGCACAAGCTGCACAATCAATACAATCATCAGCATTAACTATAAATATATCTCCAGCCGAAATGGCGTCAACTGGGCATTCATTCATACAACTACCACATGCAATACATTCATTGGAAATAAAATAAGTCATAGTAGAATCATTAAATTAAACTTTCATCAATAATTATAGTAAATTTAAAACATGATTTTTTCTTTTACAAAAAAATAAGTCTGCTTATTAAGATTTATTCTATATACTATTATCTTTGTATTTCAATAAACAATAAAAACAAAACTATCTATATGGAATTCGATTTTTCTACCCTAGCCTTTGCATTTGGCCTAACTCTTTTTGCTGGTTTATCAACAGGAATTGGTAGTGCTATTGCATTTTTTGCGAAAAGAACAAACACCAAATTTTTATCACTATCACTTGGTTTTTCTGCCGGTGTTATGGTCTATGTTTCTTTTGTAGAAATTCTGCAAAAGTCAAAAGATGCGCTAGTTGGTGCACACGGCGAAACAAATGGAACCATCTTTGCTGTATTGTCTTTTTTTGGTGGCATATTATTTATTGCCATAATCGATAAACTGATTCCTTCATATGAAAACCCTCACGAGGTAAAGAAAATTGAAGATCTCGATGAAAAAAAGATTAAAAATAAAAAGTTGATGAGAATGGGAATGTTCTCAGCGCTAGCCATCGGGATTCATAATTTCCCTGAAGGCTTAGCCACGTTTGCCGCAGCTTTAACAGATCCAACTATAGCCATTCCTATCGCTGTAGCTATAGCCATACACAACATTCCGGAAGGGATCGCTGTTTCTGTCCCTATCTTTTATGCAACTGGTAGTCGTAAAAAAGCATTTTTGTACTCATTCCTATCTGGATTAGCAGAACCTGTTGGTGCATTGATAGGCTTTGTGCTTATCTACTATGTTCTCGGTTTAAATGACACAATATTTGGTGCTCTATTTGGCGGTGTCGCAGGTATTATGGTCTTTATTTCTCTTGATGAACTTTTACCTACTGCTGAAGAATATGGCGAACATCATATTGCAATTTATGGATTGATAGCAGGAATGGCTGTCATGGCTGCAAGCTTATTGCTTTTCTTATAAGTTCTTCCACTGAAAAAACAAAAATGCCACTACAGAAAAATAGTGGCATTCTTGTTATATATTAGATCTGAATTAAAGAATTATCCGTTTTATAACTCTCAATTTATGGGAGTATTGCTGAGTATCTACATTAAAAATCCCGATGTGATCCACATTATCTATCCTTACTTTACCTGATGCATGTATAATTTTATGTCTGTCCCATATAATACCAACATGGGTTATAACACCATCTGCATTATCAAAAAAAGCTAAATCGCCAGGTAGCGCTTCCTCCACAAAAGTTAACACTTCACCTTCTTTGACTTGTTGACTAGCATCCCGAGGTAAACAAATTCCGTTTAATTTATATACAATTTGGCTTAAACCTGAACAATCGATACCATAAGGCGTTCGTCCACCCCATAAATAGGGTGCATTAAAATACTTCAAGGCAGATTCGATCAAAGAATCTCTAAGTTCTTCAGGTTTCTTACCATTAGACGACACCACACCCTGATAATGATAAAGCTTATCTGCCAACAAGAAAGTTTTCTTTTCCAAATCGCAAAACGGGAATGAGCTACCAGGTACAATAAGTTTATTTGAATAATCCTTTTCTTGAAAAACCAAATTGAATGTATCATTGGCCACAACAGGAAAATTCTTGTTCAACTTATTAAACAGGTCCTCGTCTATATTTGAAATCATCTTAGTATCCACCCAGCCTTCATAGCTATCAAAAGCTAAACGAACCTTCGACCATTTTTCGGTGGACTCTGTAATTTCAAAATGCTCGCCAAAAAGAATTTGACTGACCATTTCACTTTTTTCAGTTGGCTCACTTCGAACAGGAATAATACTTAAATCAGAAATGCCATAGGTCATTTGCAATGCAAGATTTAGAAACAGATTAATACTCAATTTATCTTGTTGAACGTAATTGTATCAAATATATAAATAAATCAAATGAATTACTCGCTTTTTCCCTTTAAGCTTAATATTAATGCAAAAAGAGGCAATAAGGCCTAATTTTAAAGGATAATGATTACTTTTATCTGAACATTTTGATTATAATTTCAGATTAAAGACAGACTCCAATTTATTAAATATGAAAAAATACATTCGCTGGATTCGACAGAATATCAATGCCATATATCGAGTTTTACTTTTCATTATCACTTTAGGTGTTCTATCTTTAATATACCCTAATATTGGAAATTTCAGATATGAATTCCAGAAGGGAAAACCCTGGATGCACGAAACACTTATCGCTCCATTCGATTTCGCCATTCATAAAACGGAAGCTGAATTAAAAGAAAACAGAGATAGTCTTCTTGCTAACTACTACCCTTATTATCAATACAAACCTGAAGTTTTAAGTGATATAACAGGTAAATTCAATTCCAATTTTGAAAAAAAATGGACCGTTTATTCTCAGACTGAAGGTTTCAAAAACTTTGAAAAGAACAAATCTAAAATTTCAATAGAAAAAAAACGCCTTCAACTCTATTTTAATGATCTTATTTCAGGGATTTATGACGTTGGTATTATCGAAGACACCAACACTAAATTTAAATTACCTGAAAAAATTAACCGAACGATTAATAATGTCAGCGAGAAAATTGAATCACAAAATTTATACACGCCAAGACTCGCTTATGAATTTATTAGTAACAGCTTAAAAAATGATTTTGAAAATCAGAGCTATCAGGTCTTTTTTCAAGATTTAAATTTGGATACCTACCTAAGGCCAAATCTTCTTTACAACGAGGATATGTCTGAAAAGGTGAAGCAAAGTATGCTCAGCAGTATTTCGTTAACCAAAGGTCTAGTGACATCTGGATCTCGTATCGTTTTAATTGGAGATATCATAGATGATGACACATTCAGAATTCTGGAATCATTAAAAAGAGAATACGAAAGTATATTAGGTTCATCACAAAGCCACTATCTCATTATGGGAGGACAAAGCTTGCTTATCCTGGCTTGCCTGGTTTTATTATTCTTATATCTACGTAATTTTAGAATACAAATACTCGAAGACAACAAGAAACTCCTTTTCATATTACTTCTTGTAACTCTATTTGTAGGGCTTTCAAGTTTGATTATTAAGTTTCCAAACATCAATATTTATATTATTCCATTTGTCTTGATTCCAGTTGTGTTAAGAACGCTTCTTGACTCTCGATCAGCCCTATTTATTTTTATCATCTCTCTGCTACTTTGTGGTTTCTTAGCTCCTAACAGCTTTGAATTTCTATTCTTGCAATTGTCAGCAGGTATCATGGCCATTTACTCCTTACCTCAACTCGAAAGAAGGGGGCAACTTGTTATTACGGCTATTATAACTTTCTTTACCTATAGCATTGTCTATTTCGCTTTTGCTATCACACAAGAAGGTAGTATTCAGGAAATTGAATGGAAAAACTTCATGTGGTTTGCCATAAATGGGTTACTACTAACCTTCTCTTATTCGCTTATATATATTTTCGAAAAACTGTTTGGCTTTATTTCTGATGTCACTTTAATTGAACTGGCCAATCAAAATCATCCAGTTCTACGACAACTCATTCAGCATTCACCTGGTACCTTTCAACATTCACTTACTGTAGCGAATCTTGCCGAAGCTGCTATTAACGAAATTGGTGGTAATCCACTTTTAGTTAGAACCGGTGCTCTTTATCATGATATCGGAAAAATTAAAAACCCCGTCTACTTCATCGAAAATCAGATGACCAATAGAAACCCTCATGATAGTCTGGAATTTGACAAATCGGCTCAAATTATTACAGATCATGTGAAGTATGGCGTTCAAATAGCTAAGAAGCACAAACTACCACAACAAATTATTGATTTCATTCAAACGCATCATGGTGCTGGACGAGTTCAATTCTTTTATACCTCTTTCAAGAATAAGTACCCGGATAAGGAAATTGACGAAGAAAAATTCACCTATCCTGGACCAGATCCATTTTCAAAAGAAACCGCGGTTTTAATGATGGCCGATTCTGTGGAAGCTGCTTCCAGAAGTTTAAAAGAAAAAACACCCGAAACAATTGAAACTCTGGTCGTCAACTTAATTGATAAACAAATTTCTGAAAATCGATTTGAACTGGCAGATATCAGTTTTAAGAACATCCATCAGGTCAAGCAAATATTCACTCAAATGCTTATTAATATCTATCACGCCAGAATAGAATATCCAGAAGAAATTAAACGAGATTAATTTTAAAAACTTGACTGAATTATATTAGTCAAGTTTTTTTTTTGCCTATTAACGAAGCATTGAAAAATTTAAATATCACGATACAGCCTATTGATCCAGAGCTTAAACATGAGCAGAGAAATTTACTTGTAATTAATCGAAACAATCCTTAACTTAGAAATTAAACAATTCATTATTATCTGTTTGCAGAGAATAATTGCTAACATATTCCAATTAATATCTAACGCCAAACACCCTCGATTATGAAACGTTACAACCTTTTTTTCCTAAGCATTCTGCTGGTACTCTTTTCTATTACAGCCTGTCAACCTAATAAAAAAGAGGTTAAAACCACAAAAGACACTGTCATGCAACGCAAGCTTGCGAATTATGCAAAAGTCAAGCTCAGCGCTGATTTAAGCAGTCTGTCAGAAGATCATACCAAACTATTTTCTCACCTTCTAAAAGCTGCAGATGCCATCGATGAACTGTATTGGTTGCAATCATATGGTGACAAGAATGAGTTATTAAACAAAATGGGTGACGATCCGGATATTAAGGCTTATGCCATGATTAACTACGGTCCCTGGGATAGATTGGATGGTAACTCGCCTTTTACTGATGATTATCCACCTCGTCCGCTTGGTATGGGATTTTTCCCAAGCGATATGAATCAAAATGATTTCTTTGCAATTCCTGGAAATGAAAAGTTTGAACCTTTTACAATTGTAAAAAAAGATACAAAAGGTAATTTTAAAGTTTTACCTTACCACCTTGCTTATAAAGCTCAAATAGACAAAGCTGTTGACCATATTAGAAAAGGTGCAGAATCGTGTGATTGTCCAGATTTTAAAACCTATCTATTACAACGTGCTGAAGATTTACTTACCGATGATTTTAGAAAGAGTGATGCCCTTTGGTTAAACTTAAAAGATAATAAAATCGACTTTATTGCCGGCCCTATTGAAAATCTGGAAGATCATCTAATCTGGACTAAGTATTCATATGGTGCATTTATTCTATTGAGAAATACCAAATGGACAGAGAATGTTAAGAAATACTCTTTACTTCTTCCTTACTTACAAAAGAACTTACCTGTTGATGATAAATTTAAAGCAGAATCTCCTGACGAGACATCAGACATCGTTATCTATGACGTGTTGTATAATTCTGGTTATTGTAATGCGGGTAATAAACTGATTGGCTTAAACCTGCCTATTGGAACAGAACAAGTTCTTTCAAATTCAAGGAAAGTCCATTTTAAGAATGTGATGGAAGCTAAGTTTCAAAAAATTCTTCGCCCTATTACTGATCTCGTTATCGATGAAAAACAAAGAAAGCATGTCAAATTTACTTCTTTCTTCCAGAATACAATTTTTTATGAGATTTCGAATAGTCTTGGTATCTCACAAACTATTAATAATAAAGGAAGTGTCAAAGATGCACTAAAAGAACACCATGCAATAATCAATGTGCTTAAGAATGATGTTCTGAGAATGTTTTTCATTACCAAGCTTCATGAGATGAACGAACTCAAAGACGTTGACTTAGTGGATAATTATGTGACCCATATGGCCGATGTTTTCCGCTCTATTCGATTTGGAGTAACCGATGCTCAAGGGGTGGCCAACATGATTCGTTTTAATTATTTTAAAGAACAAGAAGCTTTTAAATACGACTCTAAAACAGGCACATACAAAATTAATGATTACAAGATGAAGAAGGCAATTGAATCACTTTCTAAAATGGTTCTGGAGATTCAGGGGAATGGTGATTATGAAATGGCTTCGGAAATAATTCGTGACAAAGGTTATATCCATAATGAACTTCTGAATGATTTATATCGTATTCAGAGAGCTAAAATTCCTAAGGATGTTGTTTACGATCAGGGTGATCAACTGGCGTTGAAATAAATCTTAATCATTCAAAAAAATAAGAGCTTGTCTAATAAGACAAGCTTTTGTTTTTATCATATTTATATCAAAGTTTATTTTAATTTTGTACTGTTAAAAAAACATTCTCAATACAAACTAGATTTATTAGTTGGTTCTAAAGATATTCTATGCAAAAATCTATACTCTTAAGTCTTTTTATAGGCTTTTCATTTATTGCCCAGTCTCAAAACATCAAGATAATAAATGCTTCTACAAAAAAAACGATAGAGAATGTCTACGTATATACTGATAAGACATCAACAACAAGTTCTACAAGAGGTGAAGCCGATCTTTCTCAATTCTCAGAAGATGCCATTATATTTTTCCAACACCCTTCATTTCAAAACTCACATCTGACCTATAAACAAATAGTAGAAAATAAATTCCTTGTGGAACTTCATCCTCAACTATTTAAAATTAATGAAGTAACTGTTGCAGCTAATAAATGGGAACAAAACCCCAACGAAGTACCTGTAAATCTAATTCACATAGACAAGGGTACCATCAAAAATTCTGAAGTTTCAACATCAGCCGATTTGCTTACTGAAAGTGGGCAAGTTTTTATTCAAAAGAGCCAGATGGGTGGAGGTAGTCCAATGATTAGAGGTTTTGCAGCCAACCGAGTTCTAATTGTTATGGATGGTGTACGCTTAAACAATGCGATATACAGAAGTGGTAACCTACAGAATCTTCTTAATATAGACCCGTACAGTTTAGAATCTGCAGAGGTTGTTCTGGGCCCTGGTTCGGTTATATATGGAAGCGATGCCATTGGAGGTGTTATGGATTTTCACACAATCAAACCAAAATTTTCCACAGATTCAAGTTTCAATTTTCAACTCAATCATAAGGCCAAGTATGCTTCAGCAAATCATGAACTGGGTCTGCATACTCGCTACTTTGTGGGAAATCATAAGTGGAGTTATGCGGGAAGTATAAGCCATTCTGATTACTCTGATTTAAAAATGGGAAGAAATGGCACGAATCAATACAATAGAAACGAATATGTTATTCGAAAAGATGGCCAAGATAAAATCATTCAAAATTCAGATCCTCATGTTCAGGAAGGAAGTAAATTCGAACAATTAAATGTAATACAGAAATTAAGATATAAGGCTTCTGATAATACTGAGTTGCAATACAATTTCCTGTATTCAATAACTTCGGATATACCAAGATACGATAGATTAATCCAGTATTCTGGAGATAAACTAAAGTATGCCGATTGGTATTATGGTCCACAAAAACTTCAATTTCATTCATTAAACATCACAAATAAGAAAGCAAATCCATTATTCGATAGTTTTAAACTAATATCTGCCTATCAAAATTATAAAGAGAGTCGCCATTCAAGAAAATTAAATAAGGATCAAATAAATAAGCGGTTTGAAGAGCTTGATATTTTCTCAACAAATCTCGATTTTAATAAAAAGTTAGATGAACAGTTCGAGCTTTTTTATGGAGCAGAACATTTATACAATTATCTGAATTCAAGTGGATATAAAAAAAATATCTTAAATACAGAAACCTCCCCACTTGCAAGTCGATATCCCGACAACTCAAGTTATTCCAGTTTGGCATCCTATGCTAATATTAAATGGAAACTTAATGATAAATGGACACTAAATGGAGGCATTCGATATTCACACATCTGGTTGAAGTCGAATTTAGATACTGAATTCTACGATTTCCCTTTCGACAATTTGGATTTAAATACGGGTGCTTTAAACGGGAGTATAGGTGCAACGCTTCAAACTAGCAACCATTACATTTTAAAACTAAATGCAACCACAGGCTTTAGAGCACCAAATATTGATGACATCGGAAAAGTTTTTGACTCTGAACCAGGAAAAGTTGTTGTCCCCAATAAGAATCTCAAATCGGAATATGCTTATAATTTTGATATCAGCCTAAGTAAGAATATTACACCGGATTTATATCTTGATATCACTGGCTTTTATTCTATTTTGAAAGATGCTATGGTACGACGTGATTTTAGCTATAATGGGCAATCAACTCTAATTTATGATGGCGTTGAAAGTCAGGTTCAAGCGATTGTGAATGATGATAAAGCACTTGTTTATGGTATTAGTTTAAAAGCAAATGCTCAACTCACATCAAACCTGCAATTATATGCCTATTACAACAAATCTAAGGGTGAATACAATGATGGAAGCCCAGTAAGACATGTACCACCAACTTTTGCGTCTATGACTTTTAAATACAAGTCTAAAAAACTAAAATCAAAGCTATCTGTCAATTACAATGGAGAAATATCCAATAAAAATCTGGCCGATACAGAACAAGATAAACCACATCTTTATGCAAAAGATGATAATGATCTTCCCTATTCTCCAAGATGGGTTTGTGTCAACTTAAACAACAGTTATCAATTTAGAGATAAAATCATACTGGGATTTAGTGTTGAAAATATTTTTGATACGGCTTACCGTCCTTACTCATCAGGAATTTCTGCTCCTGGCAGGAACTTCATACTAAGTTTATCTTTCGAAATTAAGTAAGCAAGTAAATTCTGCCGATGGTTTCATTCCTTATCTTCAGGCCTATACACCTGTTCATCCTCATCAAAATTCAAACCCAAGTCCTGATTGTCAATTGTATCTTCTTCTACAATCGGATTGATAATAAAAGGAATTTCCTGTGCATTAGCTGAACGAATCAGCCCCAAAGTCATAATAAGACTTGTGGCGATGATAATAAACAAGAGAATGCCCGGATCGAAAGATTCATTGTTGTATTTCAGCGGAATGGCATAATACAATAGCACTGTTATTAGTCCGCGTGGTGCTATCCAAAGTTGAGGGAAAATATCGAATCCCATGAAAGCACGAAGAAATAACCATCGTATGGCATAAATACTGACTAGAAGCAATAAACTCACACCCAGCACCTTCAAACTAAATAAGCTTGAAACCAGAATACTAACTCCGAAAATAACAAAAAAGAAGGTTCTTACGACAAAAGCAGATTCCAGGGTTATAACATGTAATTCACGTTTTAAGACTTCAAACTTTTCTTGATGAAAATAGCGACGTAAAAAACCTTTATAGAAGAGTTCGTTATTTTGAACAATAACACCAAATACCAGGATAATAATTAGTGGAGACAGATGCAATAATTTCCCTACGGCATAAAGCAAGACCAAAAGAGAGATTAACAAGAATAAACGTGCACCTTCATTTATAAACTGAAAGATATACAAAAGCAAATAACTTGCTGCAAAAGCAACAAGCACTGATACACCTATGCTAATTCCAAAACTGAGCATAGGATGCATAACTTCAGCTGCGGCTAAAGGATCTGAGTTCTGAAACTCGATGACATTCAAAACAAAATAGAAAAGCATAATTCCAATAATGTCACTGAATGTACTTTCGTAAATATGAAACTCTTTTTTTTCTTCACTCAAATTTCCGACACTTGGAATAATTATGGCACTTGACAATATAGAAAGTGGTGTCGCGTAAAGCATGGCTGTAACCCAATCCATTTCAGGAATTAAATAGAAAATAATTGCAGCAGCCGCTAATAATGAAAAACCGAGGCCCAATGTTGCTATAAAAAGCGATTTTAAGATAATCTTAACTTTCTCCTTCTTCAATTCCAGCTCTAAGGCCGCTTCCAGTACAATCATGATCAGACCAATAATTCCGATAACCTCTAGTATTGGATAAAAATTAATCTCTGGAACTTTCATCCATTTTAAGCCATATTGAATAACCACGCCTAAGCCAATAAGCATGAGTACCGCGGGAACATTTGTTTTGTTAGCTATTTTATTAAAAATGAACGAAAGCAAAATGATTAAACATCCTGCTATAATAAGTGGGTATGAGCCAAAAACTGCCATTTGTACGAGGATTAATTATAATAATTATCGAAAATAAACATTTTTAAGATAACTAAACCTCAATTTTTAGTAAAAAAAAAGCTCCGAAATAACTCGAAGCAAAATTAAATTATTCTTTATTCTTATCACCTCTTCCGTCTTTTCAAATACAGTAGTAAGCCAGTAATTAGAACCCAAAGGATCGTTAATCCGGCAAGAGGAATAAATAAGATATAAAATTTTCCAAAAATGTATTGATATATTCTTCCCGTATGTATCTCGAGACAAAAGTTCCACAAAGACATAGGAGCATTCCGAATTTGTTCAGGCATATTAGTAAAGTGAATGCCATCCGTCATATTCCCAACCCCTAAATTGTAGTCGAAAACAAATTCACGTCCATCAGCATCGCGCAAATACCCTGCAATAGGATGAGATGAAATTGGAGGTCCCATTCTTTTTATTGGCACATGTGGTCTCTTTGTGAAATAGTCAAAAATTAAATTTCGCTCTGGAATCCAGTAAAACAAACCAGAAAATGAACCAATAAGATACTGCCCCGGTTTTATCACCTCGAAAACATTAACGCCCATGACTGAAACAGGTGCCTGATTTGAAAATGACAGAGGTGCTGTCTTGAAAAAATCGTCGGAATAATAAATTCCCTCATTGCTGGCTAAGAGTACCCTGTCCAGTTTCTCATCATACATTATTCTCCTCAATTGATCGTACCAGGGATTAGGATCATCGAGATGTGTATATGGTAGTTTATCAACTTTAGCATTTGCAATGGGTATTAATAATGGTGGACGTAAAAACATACCCGTCAAAGCAGATAGTATCAAAAAGACAATCATCCAAACACCTAAACGATTGTGCCAATTCAAATTGAACTTCAAAAATCTTGCTTTTTTCTTTACATTTTGACCTTTGGATTTCAGCCGCTTCATCCACTTGGGATAAATAAAATAGATGATTCCTGAAATGGACAGAAGAATAAAAATCAAACCAATAAAATCGACAAACAATTTACCGAACAAACCAAAGGCCTCACCAGAGTGTACCTCCCATAAAGTTTTAAACAGGGATATTTTCCCATCATAGTCGCCTTTAGCCAAAAGATTAAGCTTTTCAAATCCAGAAGAATTTTGTTTTAAAAGGTTCGAACGAGTCAAAACA
>Ga0209379_10001999_pt1 | contig 12718 bp, 11 predicted proteins | sample tdDd001_FD_187124 | JGI IMG/M metagenome (GOLD analysis project Ga0209379, IMG submission 187124) | Marine sediment microbial communities from the Atlantic coast under amendment with organic carbon and nitrate - tdDd00.1 (SPAdes)... | ecosystem: Environmental > Aquatic > Marine > Coastal >...
ATAGAAGAATAAAAAGAAGAAAGGATTTAAAAAGTTTCATAAAAACTCCTATTTAATTTTTATAGCATCCACTGGACATGTTCTTATACAAAAACCACATGATGTACAGTTGTCATTGATTTCTGGTCTAAACATAGCTAAGAAATCTATTGCATCATCAAAACATGGATCTTTACATGAAAAACACATTGTTTGATTCCATGCTAAACATTTAAGTACGTCTATTTCTATTTTAGCATCAATATGTCTTTTATTTTCTACTGACAAAACTTCATTTGGACAAGCATTTGCACAATCATCACAATATGTACAACCACTAATAGATAAGTCTAATTTGGGAGTTTTATCTTCTTGGATTACTATAATATTTTCTTCACAAGCTGTACTACAAGGAGTGTCTTCGCACTCTATACAGTTTGTAAAAAAAACGTTTTCGTCTTCGTAGTATGGTGGTCTAAGTATTTTCTCTTGCTCTTCTTTTTTGTTAAAAGAGGAAGCAAGAGAACTAAAAAGTCCTCTTCTTTCCATGATGATTATTTAACACCTTCGTTAATATTGTCAATTAAATTAGATTTAGAGTTTAAATCAACTCCTCTGAAATCTGCTTTAAATTCATTTGCAGGTACATCATTACCTTCAGATTGTGGCGCGTGACATTGACTACAATTGAATCTTGTACCTGATAAAGCTGCTAATGGTTTAGCAGAAGTTTTTAAATCACTTGTATTATCAACTGCTTGACCATTTTTTGCAATTTTACCATTTGTTGCTAAAGTTGTCTCTGGTCTAAAGTCTGTGAAGTGAGACTTTGGAATAGGAGTAGCACCCATTGATTGTGCAACCATTGGTTCATGACAAGATGTACATTGGTTGTTATTAATTGTAATTGGTAACATACCATCTACATCATGTGGAATCATTGGAGGTGCATTCTCAAATGCTCTTTCAATCATTTTACTTGTACCCGCTGGCGCTTTACTGTATTGTGTTTTATCACCTACTGTTGTATCTTCAGTATAAAGATTAGTAGTTCTTAAACCTAATGATTCTTCTGATACAGAAGCTGTTTTACTTGCTGTACATCCTACAGTAAATAGAGTTGCTGCAGTAGCAATAGCTATAGTTATTTTACTGAACTTCATTTTGTTTTTCCTTCTTTAAATTTTTTATTGAAAAATTAAGAGCTTCATCATCACAAACTTCTACACATCTACCACAATTTGTACACTCTTTACCAGTAATTGGTTTAGACTCTTTTGTAATGATGTGTAAAACTTGTACTTCGGGACATACTTCTTTACACTTCATACAAGCTGTACAGTTATCATGCTTGTGATGAACTCTTATGAAACTAAATTTTCCTATTAGTGAATATGCTCCACCTAGTGGGCATATATGTCCACACCATCCATTTTTTAAAACAAACAAATCAAAAAGAAATATAACTAGCATAGAAGCCCAACCAAAACCAAGTCCAAAGATAATACCTCTGTGAACCATAGAGATTGGAGAAATAAATTCAAATGCTGCTATTCCCATAAAAAATGAAATAACTAAACTTGTTGCAATTACCCAGTATCTTATATTTCTAGAAGCAGGTTGCTTTTTTTGGATTTGGTTAAATCCAAATTTTCTTCTTAAGTAGTTTGCTGCATCCGTAATAATATTTACCGGACATACCCAAGAACAAAAAGCTCTACCACCTATTGTCATATAAAATAGGATAATCAAAAAAGCACCTAAAAGAACATCAAAAGATAATACAGCTCCTGCAACAAACATCTGTGCTACGGCATAAGGATCACTTAAAGGAACTAATCCTAAAAGTAAAGATGAACTAAGATTTCCCATAAGGAAATTTATTCCGTATACATTTGCTATTACATAAAGCACCATGATTGAAACCTGTGTGATTCTTCTAGCGATTAAGAATCTATATTTTGAAATAAACGTTTTCATTAATATAAATCCTCCATCCCACTATTTAAAGAATCAATCGCAGATTTTTTATTAATCTCTGTTGTATTCTCTTGACTTGTTGCACTTTCAAGTCTTTTCTCGTCATTTTTATCCCAGCCTTTGATGTAATAATCACCAGCTTTACCCTCGGCAACTTTTCTTGGTAACACAAATATTGCTGCTTTTTCTGTTACACAAGCTTTTTCACATAATCCACAACCTGTACATACATCAGCATGAATTACAGGTTTTAGAAATGCGTGTTTCCCAGTTCTTTCATTTTTAGTATATTCAACGCTTATTGCCTCTCCTAAAAGAGGACATGCTCTATAACAAGCATCACATTGAATACCCCAAAATGCAATACAGCTGTTATCATCAATAACTGCGACACCCATGTCGGCTTTAGCTATATCTAACTCTTTTTTTTCATTTTGTACAGATTTTATATCAAGGGCTCCTGTGGGACAAACAGGAACACAAGGAATATCTGGACACATATAACAAGGGATATCTCTTGGTTCAAAATAAGGAGTTCCAAGAGGTTTATTATCACCTGGTTTTGCTAACTTTAATGTATCAAAGGGACATGCTTCAACACACATTCCACACTTGATACACGTCGCAAGAAAGTCTTTTTCGTCAAGAGCTGCTGGAGGTCGCAGAATTAGTTCTTTTGCAGTAACTTCACTAACATATGCACTCCATGTAAGACCTCCTAAGATTGCTAGACCTGTAGCTCTAGCAACACTTAGAAAGAATTTTCTTCTCTCGCTCATTGGCTCTCTTACACTAGTTTTCATTTTTGACTCTTTTTTACTTTGAGGATTAATATTGCTCAAGACAATATACCCTCCTTAATTATGCTTTATAAACTTTTACCGCACATTTTTTAAAGTCTGTTTGTTTCGACATTGGACAAGTATAATCAGCACAAACTTTGTTGATAAATACTTTCTCATCGAACCATGGAACATAAACTAATCCTCTAGAAGGTCTATTTCTACCTCTAGTCTCAACTCTAGCTTTTACTTTTCCTCTTCTTGATTCTACCCAACATAAACCACCTTGTTTAACACCTAATTTCTTAGCGTCTTCAGGGTGCATGTAACATAATGCTTCAGGTACTGCTCTATATAACTCTGGAACTCTCATAGTCATTGTTCCTGAGTGCCAGTGCTCTAATACTCTACCTGTAGATAACCATAATGGGTACTCTGTATCTGGCATTTCTGGCGCGTCCATATATGGTCTTGCGAAAATCTTAGCTTTGTTTTTAAGAGATTTTTTATTCTTATCAGTTACACCTTGTAAGTTACCTTGTGGTAATGCTTTTGCAAGTGAACCATAGAATGCGAAATCAGTTCCAGCTTTACCATATTTTTTTGCATATGGATCGTATTTAGTATTGAATCTCCATTGAGTCTCTTTACCATCTACTACTGGCCATTTTAATCCTCTTACTTTGTGGTAAGTATCAAAGTCTGCTAAATCGTGTGCGTGTCCTCTACCAAAATCTGCATACTCTTCGAATAAGTATTTTTGGATAAAGAATCCGTAACCTTTCCATGGTTTACCATCAGCACCAATTACATTTCTTGAATCTCCGAATCCATCAGTGTTATCATAACCAGCTTGGATAGGATCATCTTGAGATAATTTGTAAGATCTAGCTCTTTCATTTGCGAATAAGATGTCATACATTGTTGCATTTTCATCGTAACCCATAGCTTTTGCTTTAGTAATAACATCTGGTAATTTCTTACCATTTCTAAGAGTTGATTCACCCCATAAATCTTTAACAGTAAATCTTTTTGATAACTCAACCCATTGCCATGTATCAGACATTGCATCACCAACTGGTAATACTTGTTGTCTCCAGTGTTGAGTTCTTCTTTCAGCGTTTCCGTACGCTCCCCATTTTTCATAAATCATTGCAGATGGTAAAATTAAGTCAGATACTTTTGCTGAGATACCTGGGTATCCATCAGAAGTAACGATAAAGTTATCCATTTCTCTTGCAGCTTTAATCCAGTGAGATGCAGATGCAGTATCTTGGTATGGGTTACATACATTTACCCATGCAAATTTAACAACACCATCTTCGATGTCTCTGTGGATTTTCATAATGTGTTGGTTTCCAACTGGGTTTAATGTACCTGCAGGAATATTCCAACCTTTTTCAGTAATTTTTCTGTGTTTTGGTGATTTAACCATCATATCTGCTGGTAATCTGTGTGTAAATGTACCAACTTCTCTAGCCGTACCACAAGCAGATGGTTGACCAGTTAATGAGAATGCACCAGAACCTGGCTTAGCTTGTTTGTTTAATAAGAAGTGAACATTATAAGCTAAAGTATTTACCCAAGTACCTCTAGTGTGTTGGTTCATACCCATAGTCCAGAATGAAACTACTTTTCTTCCTTTTTCAATATATAAGTCAGCCATTTCTTTGATTTTTTTCATGAATACAGCATCAGATTCATCAGGGTCACCTTTTGAAACTTGTGTAGTATATTCAGCAGTATATGGCTCTAAGAATTTTTTGTACTCTTCAAAAGAGATTTCCCAGTGTTTTAAACCTGCTGGTTTATTAACCATTACGTCACCTTCTTTGTATCCGTAAGGTTTTAATGCAGGTGCTTCATCAGCAGAAACAACTTTTTTCATTTCTTTATCAATTGTTTCCATTTCTTTAGCAGTATATTTACCATCTACTAGTGATTTTTCACCAGCTCTTCTCATACCGTAACCCATGTTTACTGGAGATGCAGCAAATACAATGTGTTCTTTAATGAAATCCCAATCGATAGCTTCTGGGTGATTATAAACAATCTCTCTAGCAATATAGTTCCATAATGCTAAGTCAGAGTTTGGTTTGAAGATAATTTCTGTATCAGCAATATCAGACGTTCTGTGTCTATATGTTGATAAGTTAATAATTTTTACTCTCTTAGGATCAGATAGCTTTCTGTCAGTTACCCTTGACCATAAAATAGGGTGCATTTCTGCCATGTTTGATCCCCAAGTTAAGATAGTATCAGTTAACTCGATATCATCATAACATCCAGATGGCTCATCAATACCGAATGTTTGGTAGAAACCAACAACCGCAGATGCCATACAGTGTCTTGCATTTGGATCAATAGCATTTGATCTGAATCCAGCTTTCATCATTTTTTGAGCTGCATAACCTTCTTGAACTGTATATTGTCCTGAAGCAAATACACCAACACCTTCTGGTCCTGATTCTTTTAACGCTTTTCTGATGTGTTTTTCCATCTCGTCATAAGCTCTTTTCCATGATACTGGAGCAAAGTTTCCTTTTTTATCAAATTCACCTTTTGCATTAACTCTTAATAATGGTTGCTTTAATCTATCAGCACCATACATGATTTTTGCATTGAAGTAACCTTTGATACAGTTAAGACCTCTGTTAACAGGCGCTGCTGGATCCCCTTTTACTGCAACAATCTTACCATTTTTTGTTGCAAGCATGATACCACATCCAGTACCACAGAATCTACAAGCTGCCTTGTCCCATCTCCAACCACCTTCGGCTGCATTTGCTTTAGCTTCTAATTCAGTAGGTACGTTCATACCAATAGCTGCTGCTGCTGATGCGGCTGCCGAGCTTTTTAGGAAATCTCTTCTTGAAAGCGACATAACTTCTCCTTTAAATAAGTTTATAATGTTTTAACATGAAAATTCTAACACTTATAGAATAATAAACAATTGACCTATGTCAATTAGCTTAAGTTATAATTAAGATAGAAATTGTCCTATTTAAACTCTATTTTGATAGCTAAAATCATAATAATTTGTTGAAAAGCTGTACTTTCTTTTGGGCTTTACTCATTCTAAATAAGGGTATGAATAGCCATTTACTCAAGCTTATGTGAAAAATAAAAAAGCTTTTTATTTATGAACTGTATTTGTACAAAAGTTGATAAATAATTTTTGAATCTATAATAAAATTGATGATTTAATATTAATTTTAAATTTAAAAAAACTTTTTTCTGTAATCAAAATGTAATGAATATAATCAATATAAAATCAAAAACAAAAGTTTTTAATTGTCTTAATAATTAACCTTCTTACCATTTAGAAACATCTTGTGACAAAAGTGTTCAAAAAGGTTATATATAAAGCAGTAGTTTAATATTTTTGTTTTGTTATAATCCATTATAGAAAAACAAAAAGGGTTTATATGTCACACTTTCCAGCTTTTATAAATATGAAAAATAAAAAGGTTTTATTAGTTGGTGCTGGACAAATAGCTTTTAATAAGCTAAATACCCTTTTGGAGTTTAGTTCAAATATAACTATAATCTCAAATGAGTTTACTGAAAATATAAAAGAGCTAATAAATAAAAACAGCTTAGAGTTCTTTCAAAGAGAATACAAAGCAGGAGATATAAAAGGTTTTGATATTGTAGTTGTTGCTACAAACTGTTTAGAACTTCAAAAATCTATATATGAAGAGACAAGAGATTTGAACTGTTTTTTTAATTGTGTTGATTTTCCTGAGCTTTGTGATTTTACATTTTCTTCTTATATAAAAAAGGGTTATTTAACTATTGCTATTTCAACTAGTGGAAACTCACCTGCTGTTTCAAAACAACTAAGAATCTATCTTGAAAAACTAATACCAAAAAATATAAGTACTTTTTTAGACGAAATGAAAGAGTATAGAAAATCTATGCCAAAAGGAAAAGATAGAATGAAATTCCTTGAGCAAAAAGCAAAGGATTATTTCAATAGTCTGAAATGATTAGATTATACTAGTTTTGTTTTTTAAGCTAATAATCAATGTTATAGCCTTATTTTATGATTAAGATCGAATTTTCTAATTTCTTTCCAATACTACTTATAAAAATATACTAATCAAAAACTTCAAATAGTTGTTTTATCAAAATGTACTATACTGATAATATCTATATATTAAAGGATAAAACATGAAAACAATATTTATCTTTTTAATGACTATTTTTTTTCCATTCTCACTTTTTTCTTATGAATACAATTTTATAGACGCTCATGGGCAAAAAAAACTATTTATTAATTCACATCCTTACTCAACTAAAATAGATAGGTGTATATATACAATAGCTTATGATAAAAACCACCTTGTTATTGATAATAAAAAATTTGTTTATATGCATGAGTCTAATTTACTTATAGATGATTGTAATTCAAATATCTCTATATTAGAGCAGATAAAAGGAGAGGTTAAAAGTGAAATAGTATATAAAAATAGACTATATTTATATATAGATGATTCTATTTGGGTTACAAATGGAACTAAAGAGGGAACATATAAATTAAAAGATGATATAGGAATAGTTAGTTTTAATACAACAAACTATAACTTATATATCTTAGAGTATGTAGCAGTTGATGAACTAAAAACTTATATAGTAGATAAAGAGAATCGAACTTTAAAAAGAGTATTAAAAGGTATAACTATTCCTTCAAGTAGATTTGCACACTTTGGAAAACCTGTTTTATTTGTAACTAGACTTGGAACACTTTTTAAGATGAATGAGATCACTTTTGATATTGAGATTATAAATGAACAAGACAATGTTTTTTATCCAAGTTTTTTAGTACCGCTTTCTGATAAACTACTTCACTTTGTTTCAGAAAAAGGTGAAATATATATCACTAATGGAACAGATGAAGGAACAAAGATTATAAAGACATTTAGAGATACAAAAAGAGATGTATATTTTCAATTACATACATTAACAGAAAATAAAATAGAGTTTTTTACAACGGATGATAAACAAAACCAAAGTTTATATGAAACAGATGGAACAATTGAGGGAACTGTATTTGTTAAAAGTATTGATAATTAAAGGTTTTAACACTCAATATAGTTTACAGCAAAAGTATTTTAAATTGTTTTTAGAAGAAATTATTTTGCTTTCTCATTGTATCCCCTGTATATTGGAAAGTTTTGGGTGTAAGTTTTGTTTTTATTCCTAAAGTTCTTTCTGCTTCAATTTTTTTTGTAAAATTAATTAGTGCTTTTTTTGAATAAAATATTTCCCCATGGTTTAATATATTTGTAATTAAATTATAGATAATTTCATCTGTATATAATAAATCATCTATAGAAATATTCTCATAATCTAAATTATGGACATAGTCATTCCGTTTCTTATATAGTTCTTTAATTTTATTTTTTGAGTTAGTATTCCAAAAGTCTAACCAATCGAAAAATACACTAAGTCTAGATATGATAGCTTCAAGTTGTTTGTCTTTTGTTGTTGTTAATAATGTTTCAATAATTATCATATTATATAAGAAAGCATCAACTATATCATTTGAATTGAAGCTTTTACCTATTAAAGTAGAAACTTTTTTTATTTCAGGAAACTTGTTCTTCTTGTTTATAAATTTAAGTAATTTAAAAAAGAAATGTCTTTCTTTCATATTTTTAATCCAGAGATTATCAGTCTTATATTCAATTAGATTTATAGCTTTTCCTTGATGAGACCAGATTGAATTAGTGCTAGATATAAAAAATGAGTGCATTGTCGCGTATCTACCTAATCCCATATGTGAGACTTCATGAAAAAAGTCTCTTCTTTTAAAATAAAAAAAAGATGAAAGGAAAATATTTAATTCTTTTTCAACTATTTTGTATAGGTTATATTTAATATCTGAGATAGTTCCTGTTTGTTGTATAATTGCATACGTATGATGATTCCAATCCTTAAAAAAAGTGGTGTCAAGTTCAGAAATTCTTTTTTTTATATTAAATTTTTTTCTAACTCTAGATAGTTTTTTTGCACTTATAAATGTAACATTGGAAATTTTTATTTCATGGTTTATTTCTTTAGTGAGTTTTATCCCATATATGGGAATAATAAGTACCCAGTTGTCATTTTTATCTTGTAGTTTAATTTCACTCATAAGTTACCTTTTAATATAAAAAGTAATTATTACATTTTTTAAATTACTGTATGCTAACACTCAATATAGTTTACAGCCAACCCACCTTTTGAAGTCTCTTTGTATTTGTTTTTCATATCTTTTCCTGTTTCAAACATAGTTTTGATAACAGAGTCTAAAGATACGTAGTGTTTTCCATCTTCATTTAGTGCCATTCGAGCTGCATTAACTGCTTTCATTGCTGCCATGGCATTTCTTTCTATACATGGGATTTGTACTAGTCCACCTATTGGGTCACATGTAAGTCCTAGATTATGCTCCATTCCTATTTCAGCGGCATTTTCTATTTGTTCATTAGAAGCATTTAAAAAAGATGCCATTCCTGCTGCCGCCATAGAACAGGCTACTCCAACTTCTCCTTGACATCCCACATCTGCTCCTGAGATAGAGGCATTCTTTTGATACAAGATTCCAATTGCTCCTGAAGTAAGGAGGAAATCTATAACCACTTCTTTTTCATCTTTTTGATTGATTAAGAAGTTTACTATATAGTGTAGAACTGCTGGGATTATTCCTGATGCTCCATTTGTTGGAGCTGTTACTACTCTTTTACCTGAGGCATTTTCTTCATTTACAGCTAGGGCATATAGGTTTATCCAGTCAACTATGGCTAGTGGGTCGTTGGGGATTTTTTGTTTTAGTTTTTGGTGTATATTGTATGCCCTTTTTTCAACATTTAAACCACCTGGCATAATACCTTGTGAGTTTAGACCATTTTGAACACACTCTTTCATAACAGACCAGATTTCAAGTAGACTCTTTTTTATCTCTTCTTCACTTCTATATGTTTTTTCATTTTCCAACATTAGTTGTGAAATAGTTAAGTTATGTTTTTTGCATAGTTCTAAAAGTTCATTGGCAGAAGAAAAGTCATATTTTACTTTTTTGTTTTCTTTTATTTTTTTGTTTATTTCATCTTCACTTATGATTTCACCACCACCAATAGAGTAGTAAGTTTTTGTGTATAAAATATTTTCATTTTCAAAAGCACTTAATGTTATAGCATTTGGGTGAAAAGGTAGGGATTTATTAAAATATAAAATCAAATCATCTTTTATACTAAAATCTATAATCTTTTCTTTTAGTAGATTTATTTTAGAAGTTTTTTTGATGAGGTTTATCTCTTCTTCTATTTTGTTTACATCAATAGTTTTAGGTTCATTTCCTAATAACCCTAATAAAACAGCAATATCACTTTGGTGACCAATACCAGTAGAGGCAAGTGAACCAAAAAGTTCTATTTTTATAGTAGTTAGTTTTTCAAAGTGATATTGTTCTTTTATTTCATTTACAAATCTTTTTGCGATAAGCATGGGACCAACCGTGTGCGAGCTTGATGGTCCTATACCTATTTTAAAAAGATTGAAAACAGTCATGATTAGTGATCTAAAATTTGGTCTAAGAATAACTTTAATCTATCTGATTGTGGGTTTTCAAAGAATTCAATAGGTTCATTCTCTTCTACTATTTGCCCTGCATCCATAAAGATTACTCTATCTGCCACTTTTTTTGCGAATCCCATCTCGTGAGTTACACAAACCATAGTGATTCCATCATCTGCTAATTCTGTCATTACATCTAATACTTCACCAATCATTTCAGGATCCAGAGCTGCTGTTGGTTCATCAAAAAGCATAATTTCTGGGTTTGAACATAAACATCTAGCAATAGCCACCCTTTGTTGTTGACCACCTGATAATTGGTTTGGGTATTTATCAGCTTGATCCGCAATTTTTACTCTTTCTAAGTAATGCATTGCAGTATCAATAGCTTCTTTTCTTGGTTTTTTACCAACCCAAGTCGGTGCTAATACTAGATTTTCTAAGATTGAAAGGTGAGGGAAAAGATTAAAGTGTTGGAATACCATTCCAACATGTGTTCTAATCTCTCTAATTCTTTTAACATCTTCTGTTAATTCTAAATTATTAATAAAAATTTGTCCCTCTTGGAACTGCTCAAGTCTATTTATACATCTAATAGTTGTAGATTTACCAGAACCAGAAGGTCCACAGATTACTACTCTTTCACCTTTTTTTACATTTAAATTTACGTTTTTTAGTACGTGGAAATCCCCGTACCATTTATTAACGTTTTTCATTTGTATCATATATTCTAATTCACTCATTTTATAAATCCTATATTATTTTTACTATTTGTGATTTGTATTAAATCTGTTTTCAATCGATTTAGCATATTTAGACATACTAAAACAAATTACCCAGTAAATTAGGGTAACAAATACATAACCTTCTGTTTCGAATCCTAACCAATTAGGGTCACTGTTTGTAAGTGTAACCATTGCAAGAATGTCAAATAATCCAATAATTAAGATAAGCGTTGTATCTTTGAATAATGAAATAAATGAACCTACAAGATTTGGAATAGAAATCTTTAATGCTTGTGGTAATATAACTAATCCCATTGCTTGCCAATAAGTTAAACCCATGGCATTTGCTGCTTCATATTGACCTTTTGGAATAGCTTGTAATCCACCTCTTACAACTTCTGCAATATATGCAGCTTGGAATAAAGTAATACCAATTAAAGCTCTAAGCAGTTTGTCAAAGTCCATATTCTCAGGGAAGAATAGAGGTAAAATTACCGATGACATAAATAAAATAGTAATTAAAGGAACACCTCTAATAAACTCAATATACATTACAGATATTGTTTTAATAATTGGCATATTAGACATTCTTCCTAAAGCAAATACAATACCAATAGGGAATGATGCAATAATACCAACAGCTGCTACAATAATTGTAAGCATTAATCCACCCCATTTATCAGTAGGCACATGCTCTAATCCAAAGTATCCACCAGAGATTAAAATGTATGCAAGAATAGGGTATGAAACAACTAAAAATACTCTAGCTTTTGTAATAGTGATTTTCTTAAAGGCAATCACATAAACTATAAATAATACAAATACTAAATTTGGTCTCCAGTATAATTCTTGAGGGTAGAATCCATAGATAAATTGGTCAAACTTCTCTATGATAAATATCCATCTAGCTCCCTCTTTTGTAATCTCTTCTTTTGTTCCACTCCAAGTAGCATCGAAAATCAACCAATCTAATAGTGGTGGAACAGTTACATATAAAAAGTAAAAAGATATAAGAGTTAAAATAGAACTAATTATAGAATTAAATAGATTCTCTTTAATCCAATGCAATACACCTTTTGTGCTTGAAGGAGCTGGTCTTACTTCTTGTTTTTCATAAATTGCCATTTTATCTCTCCTTTATTTGCATTTTTGCATTAAAGTAGTTCATTCCAATAGAGATTAAAATACTTAATGTTAAATATACTGCCATAGTCATTAGAATAATTTCTACTGCTTGACCAACTTGATTTAGTGAAGTTCCTGAGAAAATATTTACTAACTCTGGATAACCAATTGCAGTTGCAAGTGATGAGTTTTTCACTAGGTTTAGATATTGATTAATTACAGGAGGAATAATTACTCTTAATGCTTGTGGTAAAACAACTTTTTTAAGAATCACCGACTCTTTTAATCCTAAAGCATGCGCTGCTTCTTTTTGACCTTTAGGAACAGCTTCAATACCAGCTCTTACAGCTTCTGCTATATAGGTAGCTGTATAGATACTAAGTGCAAATGCTAAAGCTAATAATTCAGGAATTAAAGTCCATCCACCTCTAAAGTTAAATCCTTTTAGTTGTGCATACTCTAAAGATGCAGGCATACCACTTATGAAGAATACAAGTACTGGAGCACCAACTAAAATAGCAGTACCAACCCAGAACATTGGGAATTCTTCACCTGTTTCATTAT
>Ga0209379_10002000_pt1 | contig 12714 bp, 10 predicted proteins | sample tdDd001_FD_187124 | JGI IMG/M metagenome (GOLD analysis project Ga0209379, IMG submission 187124) | Marine sediment microbial communities from the Atlantic coast under amendment with organic carbon and nitrate - tdDd00.1 (SPAdes)... | ecosystem: Environmental > Aquatic > Marine > Coastal >...
CCTGGGTTTACGTTTTTACCAGCTAAATCAGAAATTGACTCAATACCAGAGTCTTTAGTAGTAATAACATGGATAACTTCTGGGTAAACAACGCCAATAGCGTGGAAGTTAGTTAATGCTGCAGGGAAAGAATCGCCTTCACCCTTAAATGCTTGATCAGCGATGTTGTTCATTGCAAGTGCAAGATCAACTTCACCTGATGCTAATCTGTTAACGTTCTCAACTGACGCCCCAGCAGGCTGAATAGTAACGTTGATTCCGTCAATCATAGAGTTCCAAACATTTGAAATTGCGCCACCCAATGGGTAGTAAGTACCTGAAGTACCACCAGTAGCAAATGCTAACTCAAGTGTTTCACCAGCAGCTGGCTCTTCTGTTGCAGCTGGTGCGTCTGTTGCAGGTGCTTCTTCAGCTGGCTTAGAACAACCAGCAAACATGGATAATACCATGACAAGTACCAACAACATGGCTAAACTTCTCTTCATAAAAAAATCCTCCTTCTTATCCTGATTTAATCAGGCATTAATATAAATCAAAACCACCGTTATGATAGTTTTAGATTTTGCATGAGTGAAACTATGTAGCGTTACTTTCTTGCTTTACTAGTGTAAAAAAAACACTACAGGTTCCTACATCTTACTACATCTTTCTACAGAATGATGCATAAAAATTTAGAATTTTATAGACAATTGATGGATAAAAGGACGTAAAAGTCACAATAAATAGATCAACATATAGGTTTTACCCCAAAAATGAAAGCGTAAAACTCAAAAAACTACAAATTTAAATGATTGTGAAATGAATCCTTATACAGTTATTACGGTTTGGTAAAGACAATAAATGGAGAGATGTGGACCGAGTATTTAAATAAAAATGCATATGAATAGACGGTTATGCTATAATAGGGTGATAACAGTTATCATTAGGAGAACGTTATGGCGAATTATACAAGTGAAATTAGAACAATGATGGAAAAAGTAACGACCATACTTATGATGTATGAAAGAAAAGGATTTGTGGTTGAGACAGTCCCTTTTGCCATTACTTTAAGTGAGTGGATGGTTATTAAATACATATCCGGACATAGATCAGCAAGTATATCGGAACTAGCAGAAGCATTTGATATGGACCGCGGTATGATCACGACATTGTTGAGTAAGTATTTAAAAAACGAATGTATTATAAAAGAACGTTCTATAGAAGATAAGCGTTCGTTTATGATTAAGTTGACTGAACGAGGTATAAAACTCTGCGAGGAAATGATATTAAAAGAAAATGAGATGCTTCAGTTCGTATTAGATGAAGTAACTATTAATGAAGAAAAAGGAATTCTGAAGTATTTAAGTAAAATTACGCAATTAACTGTTGGGAAACATCAAATAGAAGAAGTGTAATATGAAGCACTATTCATAACAAATGCAAAAAACCCTCTTCCTTATAAATAAAGAAGAGGGTTTATTTTTATGTCTAAGATTACTTAGGTTGTGGAGAATCCACTGGACATACGTTAGCACATGCGCCACAGTCGATACAAGCAGCTTCGTCAACAACGTAGATGCTATCACCAGCAGTAATACAGCTAACTGGACATTCTGGTTCGCAAGCGCCACAGCTAATGCAAGAATCATTAATAATATAAGCCATTTTAAAATTCCTCCTAATTAAAAGTTAATTAACCCGAAAGAATCGGGCCACCGTTTGATTTATCAATTGAATTATATAGAATATGTGTATACTCTACAAGCGAACAAATTTATTTACCACAAAAAAAAGCTAATATATAACGATTCTCATTATATATGTCGAAGCGTTCCTCTTCGACAGCCGTCAGTGGTTTTGGTCTATAAACCACGAGAGGCCGCGATTGGCACGTATATAGGTGTGAAGAAATGTTTTATTTTTAAACCACCCAACCCACATTTGTAATTAAACTGTCTAATACCGAATCAAAAAAATACTATATAATAGAAGAAACATATTTAAACGAATATAACTCTTTAATAGAAGTAATTAAACTTTGCTAGCAGCTCTTAGCTAACGACTAACAGCTGTATCTAAAAAGGTGGACATATGAAAGTATACGCATTGGTAGGAACGAGTGGAACAGGTAAAAGTTATAGAGCTATGACTTTGGCAAGTAGCAAGGATATAGAATTTATTATTGACGACGGATTATTGATACATGGAAGTAAACGTCTTGGAGGTAAATCCGCCAAGAGAGAAAAAACTAAAATTGCAGCAGTTAAAAGAGCTTTGTTTTTTGATGAAGACCACCGCGAAGAGATCAAAGGTATTATTGCAAAAGCTAATCCACGCAGTATATTGCTAATCGGTACTTCTGATGGAATGGTAGAAAAAATAGCAGCAGCCTTAGATTTTAAAGGCATTGATGAAATCATTTATATTGATGATATTGCTTCAAAAGAAGAAATTAATATGGCACGAGAAGAACGGATGAAACATGGTAAACATGTAATACCGGTTCCAACACTGGAGTTAAAACGTGATTTCTCGGGTTATTTCTTAGATACATTTAAAGTATTGTTACAAAGAAGAGGTAAAGAGATTGAAATGGCTGAAAAAACAGTCATGCGACCGTCCTTTTCGTATATGGGTAAGTACACCATTGCTAATAAGGCTTTGGTTCAAATAATCTCTCATGTAACAGCAGACATTGAAGGGGTATACAAAGTAAACCGAATTAAAATTACCAAGTACCGACAAGGGGTAGCCATAGACGTTGACGTGACCCTTGATTATGGTATACATGTTGTTGAGACATCTCGTACCATACAAACGAAAGTTAAAGATGACATGGAGCAAATGACTCGGATTAATGTTTTAAGTTTCAATGTAGTTGTAAAAGCTGTACATCATTAAGAATGTGACTATTTAAGACTTCCTATATTTAACATAGGAAGTCTTTTTATAATAGTGGGTTCATTTGCACAAAATGTCAATAAAGGTAAATTGTCATTGTACAAAATGCTAATTAATTACTAGAAAAGGTATTCTAAAAGTCGATCCTTTGGAGAAACATCCAAAGAAATAATTGGAAAGATGTAATTAAGACTCTATGATAATAAATTATTAAGGCGTAGACGTTAATTAATAAAGAAAAATGAAGAATAGAATAATTAAGTAAGTTAAAAGGCCTATTATTCCTTTGATTGCGATGTTTACAATTGATTGTGCACATGTTATAATCGAGTTGTTAAAAACATTAACAATATTTTAACAAATAAAGTTGAATATTCTGAAAATTGATTTTAAAAAATTTGGTTTCAAGGAAAACGTTTCTCAGTTGTACTTTGTTCGTAGTTTAGTTTGATTGAATTGTCTGAAAACTTTGATGTAGCTTGGTGTTGCGGCAATAGCTTTTAGTTAATCTTTAAAAAGGATGAAGTGCATTTTTTATGTAATTATCTGCAATATATATTTCATAATGTCTTATAAACGAAGGCAAACATGAAAGAAAAGTAGCAAAATCATTTGAGTATAGCGAGAATTGGTTAAAAGATTAACAATTAGAGTAGGTTTCATTCCGAATTTCTGGCTATTTCGAAGGAACTGCATAATATTATCAATGTGAATATTATGGGTGTTAAAAGGGTATAAAAGACTTGGTTATTGTAAAGAATCGCATGGGTGATTAAACAACTCTGTGAAATAAGCAAATCCAACTAACCTACTTAATACATAGTTTATTCGAAATAAGATGGAGGTTGGGAATGGGTTCTTATAAATTAAACCCGAATAACCCGGGTTCTTATTAACCTTTAAAAGGAGAGATACAAAAATGGAGTACATCAAAAATGTGTTTGAAAGTGTAAAAGCAAGAAATGCAAGTGAACCAGAATTCTTACAAGCAGTAGAAGAGGTTTTTCACTCACTTCAACCAGTAATGGAGCAACATCCTGAATGGGTAGATGCTAACATTTTAGGTCGTATTACTGAGCCAGAAAGACAAATCATCTTCAGAGTACCTTGGGTAGATGACAATGGTAAGCAACATGTTAACCGTGGATTCCGTGTTCAATTCAACGGTGCTATTGGACCTTACAAAGGCGGACTTCGTTTCCACAAGTCTGTTTATCTTGGAATCATCAAATTCTTGGGTTTCGAGCAAATTTTCAAGAACTCTTTAACTGGACTTCCAATCGGAGGCGGTAAAGGTGGTTCTGACTTTGATCCAAATGGTAAGTCAGATGCAGAAGTTATGCGTTTCTGCCAAAGCTTCATGACAGAACTTCAAAGACACATCGGACCAGATGTAGATGTTCCTGCTGGAGACATTGGTGTAGGTGGACGTGAAATTGGTTATATGTACGGACAATACAGACGTGTACGTGGCGCATTTGAGAATGGTGTGTTAACTGGAAAAGGTTTAGCTTACGGTGGATCACTTATTCGTCCTGAAGCTACTGGATTTGGTGTAACTTACTTCTGTGACGAAATGCTTAAGCACGAAGGAACATCTTTCGAAGGCAAAACAGTTGCATTATCAGGATTTGGTAACGTAACTTGGGGTGCATGTATTAAGATTAAAGAATTAGGCGGAAAAGTTGTTACTTTATCTGGTCCTGATGGATACATCTACGATAAAGATGGTGTTAATACAGATGAAAAAATTAACTACCTTTTAGAAATGCGTGGTTCTGGTAACGATAAAGTTAAAGATTACGCTGATAAATTTGGTTGCGAGTACTTTGCTGGCGAAAGACCATGGGGCGTTAAAGTTGATATCGTAATTCCATGTGCAACACAAAACGAAATTCGTTTAGAAGATGCAGAGAAAATTATCGCTAACAACGTTAAGTATGTATGCGAAGGTTCTAACATGCCTACTACTAATGATGCACTTGCATTATTACAAGGTAAAGGCGTTATTGTTGGACCTGCAAAAGCTGCAAATGCAGGTGGTGTAGCAACTTCAGCTCTTGAAATGTCACAAAACTCTATGAGAATTGCATGGACAGAAGAAGAAGTTGATGCTAAACTTAAGCAAATCATGAAAAACATTCACGATAACTCAGCAAAAGCTGCTGCAGATTTCGGTTTAGGATATGACTTAGTAGCTGGTGCAAACATTGCTGGTTTCTTAAAAGTTGCAGAAGCAATGCACGCGCAAGGTAACTACTAAGAATAATATAATAACAATAGGGTATAATAGTTAATAGTCGGAAAGTATTTGATACCAATTTATTGAGATTAATTACTTACTGTCACCCGATTTATAATGAAAGTTACCTGTTATAAAGCTGACCCATTGGGCAGTTTATATGAAAGGGATTAAGATCCCACTAATTATGCTTAACCTTAATTTATATATAGGTTTAGACATGCGCACGCTCAAGGGCTATAACAAATTGTTATAGCCCTTGAGCACGTTTTGGGACAGGTGGATTAATGATTAAATTGCATCGAAAGGTAATTGGGAATAAATAATTCAAGACAATTCGTGGTGGGGTGTTGAAAAGACAGAAACACCCTGTTAAAATAGGGGTAGAATTGAATACAACGTTTTAGGTGCTTCTTTAATAGTAAAGAAGAGAATAGGGAATGAAGTTTAAATCTTCAGCGGTCCCGCCACTGTAATGCTGAGCACTATGTATAAGCCACTGCTAATGCGGGAAGGCACATAGGTGTGTAGACGCTAAGCCAGGAGACCTGCCTAAATCGTGTTGGAACTTGAACTATGGTAAGGTTCGGGGTTTGCTTAATAGACAGCAAATTTCGGATTTTTTGCTGTTTTTGGAGGAGGAACGAGGATGAAACTTTTAGAAAAAACGCTTCAACAAATTACTTCTATTAATAAAGATATTGAAGCACAAGCGCGTTATAGGGTAGATAATTTGGCTAAGCCTGTAGGGAGTATGGGTAAGTTAGAAGACTTTTTCGTTCAACTAGCGGGTATTCAGGGAACGATGCACCCTAAAGTAGACAAACGTGCCATCGTTGTGTTAGCGGCTGATCACGGGGTTACAGATGAGGGAATAGCGGCATCAGCAAAAGAAGTGACCATGGTGCAGACCATTAACTTTGCCCGTGGTGTAACGGGTGTTTGTGCATTAGCAAAACAAGCAAACGCACGTATTTTACCAGTAGATGTAGGTGTTGCATTTGATATAGCTGATGAACGTGTTATTAATAGAAAGATTAAGTATGGTACAAAAAACATGGCAAAAGGACCTGCCATGCCATATGATGAAGCTGTAAAATGTTTAGAAATTGGTATTGAGATGGCGCATATGCTTATTGATGAAGGATACAATGTACTTGGTACGGGTGAAATGGGAATAGGTAACACAACACCTAGTGCGGCTATTATTTCTGTCCTGGGTGACTTTTCGCCAGAGGAAACTACGGGTGTAGGTGCTAACTTGCCTTTAGATAAACTTGCTAACAAAGTGGATGTTGTTAAAAGATCTATTGAAGTAAACAAACCTAAAGCTGATGATGCAGTTGATGTTTTAGCTAAAGTTGGTGGATACGAAATCGGAGGCATGGCAGGTGTCATGTTAGGGTGTGCATCGCGAAATGTACCTGTTATTGTAGACGGATTTATCTCATCTGCTGCTGCATTGATTGCAAAAAGTTTGAACCCGTTGTCTGCTGAGTACATGATTGCATCCCATAAATCTATGGAAAAAGGAGCGAAACTTGCTTCTAAGTCATTGGGTCTTACACCTGTTTTAGACATGGATATGCGTCTAGGCGAAGGTACTGGAGCGTCCCTCATGTTTAATATACTTGAAGCTGCTATTTATATGAGTGAAGAGATGATTACCTTTGAAGAGGCTGCTATTGCGGTTGTTTAAAAAAACGAGATAGGAAATAGGATACAAGAAACAGGTAAATTCTTTTGAAAACAATCATGATGATTGTTTTCTTTTTTTATTGTCTTTCTTGTCTCTTATCTCCTGTCTCTTGTTTCGGTAAAAGTACTTTGTGTAGTTCTAACAAAACTCTTTTATTAAAAATTCAAATAATAAGGACTTGTTTTGTAAAATGTGTATGTGATACACTAGTACATAGTAGAGTAATTATACAAATGAAATTGGACTTAGCCTATAAAAAGGTTGAGTTCATAGTTATATTTTTATAAAAAACGATTTGGTGATTGTTTTGGAGTGATTTTTTATTAATTTTGTATAATGTGTTGAAAGCGGGTGGTTTGATGATCAAGGAAACAGGTATCGTCTTAAACGACGTCCTCGAAATGGATTTAATGAAAAACTGTAAGTTGATCGCTGGACAGGATGGTGTAAACAATGTGATTACACGTGTTAACATCATGGCTGACCCTGATATTCTTAATTGGGTTGATGAAGGTGAATTCCTTCTGACAACGGCGTACTTCTTCAAAATTACAAGTGTTGAAGAGCAAAAGAAATTAATCGAAGAGTCTCATCGTAAAAAGCTATCAGGTATTGGAATTAAAATTTTCCCTTATCTTGAAAAACTTCCAGATGAGATTGTTGAGTTAGCTAATACATTGAAGTTTCCAATTGTGGAATTAGATTACGAGATTCCGTTTGCAGACATCATGACTCCGATATTTAAAGAAATTTTTAACAAACAGTCACTCTTGCTCCAAAAGGTGGAAAACGTTCACAACGACACAATGGATGTTATTCTAAAGGGTGGAAGTATAAAAGAAATTATTCGTGTGTTGTCGCGTACTGTAGAAAATCCTATTATTGTTAAGGATCATCATTTTGAAGAGTACATTTGCGATGAAAGTAGTCCGGATCCACACTACGATCAATTGGTAGACTCAGTTAAAAAGTACTTTAAGACTGCAACTCACAATTACCGTAGTGTTAAGAAATTAGAAGATAGTGTTCTCATCAATGGCGAAATGATGGATCGCATCATGGTACCTATTCTTGTTAAAAACAATGTATACGGACACATCATTATTTTTGGGTCGCAACGTCAAGTTTCAAGTTTTGATGTTGTATCTTTAGAATCTGCATCTACAATTATTGCATTAGAATTCTTAAAGAAAATTTCAGTACAAGAAGTTGAGAACAAATACAAAGCTGAATTCTTTGAAGATCTTATTTCCTTTGATGACAGACGTAAAAGAAAAGCAATCGAAAGAGCCAACTATTATCGATTTAGACCTGAAGCAAATTACAGTATCTTAACTGTGTATGTGAATCGTAAGGAGTCTGAAATTGATAACGGCGATGAATTAAATCAGTATATTAATAAAATTATTTATTTAATTGATTTAGGTTCTAAAGGCGAAGATCGCACTTATTTGATAGCAAATAAGGGGAGTAAAATAAACATTCTATTTATGTGGGATGATATAACTAACCATGCGAAAGATTCAAGACATATAGCGGAAAATATTGCTCACCTAATTGAACAAAAGATTGGAAACATACGTTTCAGAATTGGTGTTGGTAGAGTCTATAAAGGTATTGAAGAATCGTATAAAAGTTTACATGATGCAGAAAAAGCTGTTGAAGCTTCGAAATCATATGTGGAAGAAAAAATTATTGAGTTTGAAAAATTGGGGATCTATAAAATATTCTGTCAAGATCACTTAAAAGATGAACTTCGTAGTTTCTTCTCTTCTACCCTAAAGCCATTGGTCGATTACGATCGTAAGCGTGATACAGAACTGGTTAAATCTTTAGAAGTGTATTTTCAAACCAATGGGAACCTGAAAAAAATGTCAGAGGTATTATACACCCATTACAATACAGTGCTTTATAGAATAAACCGTATTCAAGAGATTACAGCAAAGGATCTAGACTGTGAATATGATAGATACGGACTTCAGACAGCTTTAAAGATTATGCATATTTTAGACCTATAACAACTAAGGAGTGCGAATTATGACTAGGGGCATTTGTGAACTATGTGGTGGCTTTTTCTCGCCAGAACATGATGGAAATAAATTTTGTAAATCATGTGACGAAAAAATGGATACCTACTTTCAAAGAATAAGAAGCTATTTAGAAACCCATAGAAATGCAACTATTGGAGATGTTTCTATTGACACGAAAGTATCTTTGAAAATGATAGACAAACTCCTTAAAGAAGGTCGTATACAAGTTGTTGAAGATGGTGTTTCGGTTAAAGAAAAAGAGGAAGAATGGGTTTTTAACCGAAAAAAATACTAAACAGACTACAAATTGTAAAGTTCAGATTTAAAATGATACAAGCACCTGCGATATCGCAGGTGCTTGTTTTATGTTCTTTTTAGTTAGTGTTCTTAATCTTAAATGATTCATGTTGACGATGATTCGTCTGCTTTTATTCTTCAACTAAGGCAACAGCACGAATAGGAGAACCAGTTCCTTCTCTAATTTTAAGTGGGAGTCCCATATATAAGAAACGTTTGTTAACTACCTGATCTAAGTTGCACATGTTCTCTGTGTTAGTAATATGGTATTCACCACATACTAAATGACCTGAAAAGTCTATGTCATCTGGGTGGTCAATAGCTGGTGCGTCAACTCCAATATTTACAACGCCTTTTTCTGCTAACCACTTTGCAGCTTTGTAGCTAAGGCCAGAATATGTTGTTTGGAACTGGTCTGTTCCATAATAACGATCGTGATGACCTGTGTACATAAGAACAATGTCACCTTTAAGAATCTCTTGACCCGATTTTTTTACAGCTTGTTCTAAATCGCGAGGTTCGATAGAGCGAGTATGTGGAATATGCGTTAGGTCGATACAAATAGCACTTCCCCAAAAGTACTCCATAGGCATTTTATCGATGGTAGGTCCTTCTGGATTGTATTCCCAAACGCCATCGGAGTGTGTACCAGCATGTTCGCTAATCAACAGGTTACGAGCCGAAAAACCAAGCGCTTTACTACCTGTCGCCTCCATGTTTTCTTCATGTGTCATATTTGTCATGATGAAGGTGTTTTGATGCATTGGGAATACAGACATACCCTGAAATATCTCTTGAGACAGGTCAATTAATTTGAGCCCCATAAGTGAATCCTCCTTGTTATTAAAAATCGTATTCTATTTTATCCATTAAATAAATATTCAAATATAAATAAGGCACATTTGAAGCTATTGCCCCTTTGTAGTTATTCTATAACACTTTCAAATCTTTTTCGATGGTTATCTTCTCTACAGTTTTAAAATTGTAGAGGGATAGATAAGAGGTAATATTAGATAGTTTTAACAAAAGACTATTTAACTCTTTTTGTGTTTACCCTCTTAAATATGATAAAAACATGTTAATTAATTATATGTTGTGGGTATACAGTTCAATGGTGCTTCTAACACTTGCTGTAGCTATTCTGAGGGGGGAGTGGCAGAAAAGATTTGTAAAAGTTCAAATGCAAGAAATCGTCAAGAAAATGAATTCTCTTGTAGAAGAGGTACAAAAAAATGAGGCTTAAATATTCAGACAATTAAAATTGTTTGTAAAAACTATACAGTATAAAACAGTATATAATGATGAAGACGAGAAGCTGACAAATGCAAAAAGACGATTTTGATGAATCTCGACATTTTGTAAACAATTAACGCTAGTGTACATAGCGAAGCGATAAAGTAGAAAACGTTGTCCTGGTAGGGTACGTCGAATTACGCTTTGTAAAGTTGCACAGGGGCGTAAAGCAATCACCAATCAAAAATATTTTATTTATTAAGAGGAGGCATTTTAATCATGGCTAACGGAAAACAATACATTTTGGCTGTGCCAAATTTCAGTGACGGTAGAAGAACAGATGTTATCGAGGCAATTGTTGAAGAAGTAAGAAAAGTAGAAGGGGTCAAGCTAATAAGCTATGAGCCAGAGCACGACTTTAACCGTACTGTTATTACATGTATCGGCGAACCAGCTCCTCTTAAAGAAGCAATGTTAAACATGGCTGCTAAGAGCTACGAGCTAATCGACATGCGTGAGCAAGAAGGAACGCATCCAAGAATTGGTGCACAAGATACTATTCCTTTATTCCCATTCAAAAACATTGAACTCGAAGAGTGTAAGCAACTAGCTGAGGAAATTGCTTCAGAATTACACGCTAAGCACCAAGTTCCAATTTTCTTCTCAGGCGACAATGCTAGAGCAGAAGCAAGAAAAGCATTAGGATTTGTTCGTAAAGGACAATACGAAGGCCTAAGAGATTTACTTAAAGATCCAAACCACCCAGATCGTGAGCTTCGTAAACCAGATATCAGTACTGATGGTATGCTAAGCGACACAATGGGCGCTACTATTGTAAGTGCTGACATGGAAGGCCTTACAGCGTTTAACGTATTCTTAGGTACTGAAGATTTAAGCATTGCTAAGAAAATTGGTAAAGCAGTTCGTGGACCATCTGGTGGTTTCTCGACAATCCGTGCTGTTGGACTTAAGTTCCCTGAGCATGAAGGTGTTGTAGTTTCTATGAACATGTTCGATTGTGGCAAGACGCCAATTTACAGAGCAATTAACTTTGTTAAATCTGAAGCTGCACGTTACGGCGTGAGCGTAATTGGAACAGAACTTGTTGGACCAGTTAAATTAGACTACCTATTAAACTCACTTGAGTACTACATGGGTCTTGAAAACTTTAACAAAGATCAAATTCTTGAAACGCACTTAATGGGATAGTCTCATTAAAAATAGAATTGTTTATTATTGAACACTAGACGAAACTTTCAATGGAAGTTGAAAGAACAAGAAACGAACAACTTGCTACTATCGTAAAAGTAGATCCGAATAAACACCTTTCAAGTTGTTCGTTTTTTAAATCGAATGGATAGTGTGTGGTTAATCACGGCAAAGGGGGACTCTGATATGAAAACAGATGTTCAAATCGCTCAAGAAGCAAAAATGAATCCAATTGTAGACGTAGCTGAAAAAGTAGGTTTAAAGTCAACGGACTTAGAACTTTACGGTAACTACAAAGCAAAGATCCACTTAGATGTAATGGATCAATTAGCTGCAAAAGAAAACGGAAAACTTATTCTTGTAACAGCAATTAACCCAACGGCAGCTGGTGAAGGTAAGACAACAACCAATGTTGGTTTATCTATGGGCCTTGCAAAAATTGGTAAGAAAACATTTACAGCACTTAGAGAACCTTCTTTAGGTCCTTGTTTCGGAGTTAAAGGTGGCGCAGCTGGTGGTGGACATGCACAAGTTGTACCAATGGACGATATCAACCTTCACTTTACTGGTGATATTCATGCTGTAACAACTGCTAATAACCTTTTAGCTGCACTTATTGATAACCACATGCACCAAGGTAACCTTCTAAACATCGATCCTAAGAGAGTTGTTTGGAGAAGAGCAGTAGATATGAATGATCGTGTTCTTAGAAGCATTACAGTTGGTCTTGGACCAAAGGGTAATGGTGTAACAAGAGAAGACGGATTCGATATTGCAGTAGCATCAGAAATTATGGCAATTCTTTGTCTTGCAACATCAATGGCAGATCTTAAAGAAAGACTTGCAAAGATGGTTGTAGGATACACTTACGATAAAAAACCTGTAACAGCAGGACAATTAGAAGCAACAGGTTCAATGGCACTTCTTCTTAAAGATGCATTGATGCCAAACATTGTACAAACATTAGAAAACACACCAGCACTTATTCATGGTGGTCCATTTGCAAACATTGCACATGGTTGTAACTCAGTAATGGCAACTCAAATGGCACTTAAACTTGCAGATTACGTTGTAACAGAAGCAGGCTTTGGTGCAGACTTAGGAGCTGAAAAGTTCTTTAATAT
>Ga0209379_10002002_pt1 | contig 12710 bp, 10 predicted proteins | sample tdDd001_FD_187124 | JGI IMG/M metagenome (GOLD analysis project Ga0209379, IMG submission 187124) | Marine sediment microbial communities from the Atlantic coast under amendment with organic carbon and nitrate - tdDd00.1 (SPAdes)... | ecosystem: Environmental > Aquatic > Marine > Coastal >...
TTAACCTTGAAACACCTAATGAATTAGAGGGATACAAGGATGAGATGATGTTACTGAAACAGAATTACAAAAGATAGTACACCAAAATTGTAGATTTTTTTATGTGATGCAAGTGTTGAATTTTCAACGCTTGTATCTTATTTTAAAATTGTCAGAATAAACAATCTTTTCAAAAACTGTTGACGTCGTCTTATAATTTTACTATACTAGCTTTAAATTAAATAAAAACACTTATCAAGAGTGGTGGAGGGACTGGCCCGATGAAACCCAGCAACCTGTTAATTCAAGGTGCTAAATCCAGCAGTTAAACTGAGAGATGAGTTGAGTTAAGGTTACTGCTCAACTTGAGTAGTTTTTTTTATAAAAAACTAACTTAGTCGAGCTATTTTTATACGATGAATTTTCCAAATTAAAACATTTGAGTAAAATAAAGGAGTTTGTGATGATTAAAATAAATCAGCTACGAAAGGTATTTCAAACAAAGGATTCATCATTAGTTGCACTAGATGGGGTGAGTTTAGAAGTCAATAAAGGGGAAATATACGGGATTATCGGCTTGAGCGGTGCTGGTAAATCGACTCTTATTCGAACCATTAATCGTTTGGAAGAACCAACGAGTGGTGAAATTATAATAGATAGGAGTTCGGTTCTTGAATACAACAAGAAATCATTAAATCAACAAAGAAAAAAAATAGGAATGATATTTCAGCATTTTCATTTGCTTTATTCAAGAAATGTTTTTAAAAATATCAGTTTACCTTTGGAACTTGTTAAGATGCCCAAACCTGAGATTGAATCTAGAGTTGAAGAACTTATTAACATGGTTGGATTATCTGACAAAAGAGATGCTAATATTTCCAGCTTAAGCGGTGGTCAAAAGCAGAGAGTTGCTATCGCAAGAGCATTAGCAACATCACCTAAAATATTATTATGTGATGAAGCAACAAGTGCTTTAGATCCCAAAACAACACTTGAGATTCTAGACTTAATCAAAACATTAAGAGATCAACTAAGTTTAACGGTTATTTTGATTACTCATGAAATGTCTGTTATAGAGTTAATATGTGATAGGGTTGGTGTTTTAGAAAAAGGAGAGATTGTAGAAACCGGATATGTAAAGGATGTCTTTTTAAATCCTAGGGAGCGTATTACTAAAGAATTTGTAAAGGTGGGTTAACATGTTAAATTTATTATTAAAACCGTCTTTGGAAACATTATGGATGGTAGGGTGTTCAACGGTTATTGCATTGATTTTGGGATTGCCTTTAGGGATTTTAATGGTGGTAACGGATGAGAAAGGCATACAACCTAATAAAGTAATATACGGTATTCTAAGTAGTTTTGTTAATCTCACACGTTCTATTCCTTTTATCATTTTAATGATTTTATTGTTCCCCTTATCAAGACTTATAGTTGGAACAACGATAGGAACAGCAGCAACAATTGTACCATTGTCGATTGGAGCAGCACCTTTTATGGCAAGGATTATTGAATCGTCTCTCAAGGAAGTTGAGCACGGTATTATAGAAGCCGCGCAATCCATGGGCGCTAGTGATTATGAAATTGTCACAAAAGTTTTATTACCAGAATCTCTTCCAAGTCTGGTGCGAGGTATTACCATGCTGATGATAAGTCTAATAGGTTATTCAGCTATGGCGGGTGCTATAGGCGGAGGCGGTCTTGGAGACTTAGCCATTCGATATGGTTATCATAGGTATCAAATGGATGTATTAATCGCATCTGTTATTACAATTGTACTGTTTGTACAGTTGATACAAGGATTAGGCAATTTAGTAGCAAATAAAATAGTATCTAGAAGATAGGAGAAGAAGATGAAAAAAATTATTATTATAGTATTAAGTTTGGTATTGGCAGTGAGTTTAATTTCATGCAAGGAAGAAACAAGTGAGCTAACAATTAGAGTTGGTGCAACACCAGTACCTCATGCAGAGTTATTAGAACTCATCAAAGACGATTTAAAGGAAGAAGGTATTGTACTTGAGATTGTTGAATTTACAGACTATGTGACACCGAATATTGCCTTAAGTGATGGCGATATCGATGCGAATTTCTTTCAACATGTACCATATTTAGATGAGTTTTCTTCAGAACATAACCTGGCGTTATCATCTATTGGAACAATTCATGTAGAACCACTTGGATTGTACTCAAACAGTCTTAAGTCAATTGATGATCTGAAAGATCAAGCTACAATCGCTATACCAAGTGATAGTGTTAATGGTGGAAGAGCATTGATTTTACTTGAAAACAAAGGTTTGATTACACTAAAGGAAGACGCAGGACTAAAAGCAACTGAGGCCGATATTATTGACAATCCAAAACAATTGATTTTTAAAGCTGTTGAAGCAGCACAGTTGCCAAGAATTCTTCCAGATGTTGATGCTGCAATAATCAATGGGAACTATGCTTTAGAAGCAGACCTCTCTCCAGCAGCAGATGCGTTGATTTTAGAAGGCAGTGAATCACCTTATGCTAATATAGTCGTGATTCGTACAGGTGAAGAAAAAAACGAATCCTTACAAGCTCTAGTAAAAGTACTTCAATCAGAGAAAGTAAAAACTTTTATCACGACTGAATACGGTGGTGGTGTAGTAGATGCCTTTGGTGAGTAGACCTTGATAATTAATTTCTAACGTCATATAATTATAACGTTAGAGAGGTAAGATATGACGTCAAAAATTGTAACCGGCAAACCGAGTTTACTGAAGCAAATGAATAGAAATATCATTATTAAACTGGTATTCCAGTATGGAAGTATCAGTCGTGCACAAATAGCCAAATTAACTAATTTAAAATTACCGAGTGTGATGAGGTTGGTTGATGGACTAATAGAAGATGGTATCATTGTAGATATAGGTAAAGGAGATTCTTCTGGTGGTAGAAGACCAAACTTAATCTCACTAAAACAAGATGCTATGTATATCATTGGTGTTGAAATTGCTATAAAAACGACGATTATTTTAACGAATTTAGTTGGACATGTTATTGATAAGTGGCAATCCAAAGAGCTCCTAGAGAGTACTCCAGAATTTATACTGTCTCAAGTCCATGATAAAATAAATGGCTTGTTAGATACTCATCATTTAGAAGCAACTCAAATAGCAGGAATTGGTATTGGAACACCAGGAACCAACTTCAAATATGTAAAAGAAATAGAGTATTCTATCTTGAAAGGATGGGAATCTATTGATGTAAGAAGTTGGTTTGAAGAAAAAACAAAGATTCCTGTGTTTGTAGATAACGTTGCTAGAACAAGAACTTTAGCAGAATTATGGTTTGGACATGGAAAAACGATTTCAGATTTTATCTATGTATTTGTTGATCAAGGTGTTGGATGTGGAATTGTCCATAACAACAAGATATTCGAAGGACATCATAAAGTTGCAGGTGAATTTGGACATGCAATTATCTCGTTAGATGGTAAATCATGTTATTGTGGGAGTCAAGGCTGCCTTGAAATGTATGTGTCGGCTGGTGCGATTACTCATGATATAAAACTTGAGTGTCCTGAAGTGATGAATTTCTCAGAGGCCATTCAAAACGCACCTGAAAGTAAAGTGTTAACAGAAGCGGGTCGAATACTTGGGGTAGGGATATCAAATTTGATTAATATTCATAACCCGAAATCAATTATTTTGGGTGGGATTGTACCCATGTCATCAGAGATATTTACCGAGAGTGTTATTCAGTCCGTTGAAGCAAATATCTTTTCAAGATATGCAGAAAAAACACCAGTACTATTGGGTTCCGTTGAACAAGATGGTATAGGGAGTATTGCACTTGTTATCAATCATATTTTTGAATCAGAAATATAACCTAGAGCTTGCTCTAGGTTATTTGTTTGGTAATATAATATGCCATTGTACTTTATTTTGATTGGTAGAATGTAGCTCAACCTCACCACTCAATCCACTAGTGATAATGACGTGCAATAAATGAAGGTCAATATTGAAATTAGACATGTTCATTTGCCTGAAATCATTGTTATAAAAATAGGAGGATATCTCACTATATGAAGTGAGATTATCTTCAAATACAATGACAAATCCATTATTTGCTGGAAGAACCTCTACGCTGTATTTAACAGAATATAGATGTTCATTTTTTATAAAACAATATGATATTAATGAATCTACAAGTCGGAGTAACATTTTTTTATTGGTACTGATAATCGAATTTGAGGCTAAGATGATATCGTAATTAATATCAATATCTTTATATTGGCTTTTATGCCACTCAAATTGTGATGTCAATAAAGTTTTCAGAGAGATATTTGATATACTGACGTTTTCATAATCCAGCGTCAAAATATTTAAACTGTCAATAATGTTTCGCATATTCATTAAGCAACTTTCAATGATGGCAACAGATTGAGAGATTTTTGGCGAATATCCATTTTGACTCAACAGCTGCTTCAAATATGAATAAGTCGTTATAGCATTTCCTAAAGGTGTATTAAGATTATGGGTAATATTTTTGATAAGAATATTAATTTCTTCGTCTTTCTTAGCTGTGATCAATAAACCTTGAGTTGTTTTTAATTCTTTGATGGATTGTTTCAGTTGTAAGTTACTCTGTTTTAAATCCTTGGTTCTAGATTCAACTAAGCCTTCTAAATTTTCATTGTGATGTTGGATTTCTTTAAAAGCATCTTGGAGTCTCGTCGTCATTTTAGAGAAGTTTTTATACAATAAATCTACTTCAAAAACGAAGTGCTTACCATTCAAAATTTCAGAAGAGGAAAAATGTTGTGTACTTGTAGATTCGATATGTTTTGCTACTTGAGACAATGGTTTAGAAATATAATATCCAAAACCTCCTGCAATAAAAGCAGAGATGATTATACCGCTGATAATGTAGCCATATTGTTTATCTCTAAGATCATAATAAAAGTAAAAAAACTCTTCGATTGGTGGCGCTACCGCTACAATCCAGTTATTTTCTAAATGAGTGAAAGCCAGTATTTTTTCCTGATTATAAAATTGATATTTTATGATCCCTGAATGATCTTCATTAAACAGATCTTTCATATAAGCATATTGACCATCTTCTACAGTCACTAGGTTCTCAGAGTTATTAAATTTTGGGTGTACAAGATAGTCGAAATTTTCATTCATTAAAAATGCATAACCCGTTTCATAAATCTGAACATTAGTTACAATTTCCTCGAAATTTTCAAATCTAATATCCAATCCCACAATTGCAATGATCTCACCATCTGAAATGATTGGAACAGAATAGGTGATGATTGTATCACTTACAAATTCATCAGAATAAATATCACTCCAGACACCTCTTCCAGCTGTTATTGGATTGTGAAACCACGCCATATATGGCTCGTGAGATTGAAAATCTAGTTGAGTTGCAAGAAGTGTTGCTTTTTCGTTTATATTATTTGTATCTTTTATGTAGACTACTTGAAAGGGATAACTATTGTCCGGTTCATAAGGCAGATACTCGTAATTAATAACCAGATAACTAGCAATAGCTTCAGAGTTAACTTCGTTGATTTGTTTAAAAATAGCATCATAGTCTTCTAGAATATGTTGTGCTTTTACTTCCTTAGTACCAGTTAAAGTATTAAAATGTTCCTTAATTCCTAGAGCTAAAGTATCCATTTGATTTTGGAAAATACCTAACTGTTTCTCAATTTTTTCTGCAGCATAAATAGCCGTCGATTCCAGCCTTTTATGACTTTCGGCTTCAATGGCTTCTTTACTGCTATTGGTTGTTAAAACACTCAAAATACCAACAACAAATATTAGACATATCAGTATTGTACCTATAAAAATAGTGCTGATTCTTCTCATAAACATTCTCCATATTTAATTAGATACCCAATTTAATATTTTAAGCTCATTTTTTTGACGAAATAAGAGATTGATGGTAAACTATTATCAGTTAGTAACACAATGTAACAAAGTGGAGGTTGTATGGATATTATATTAAAACCTATTCAAGTAACTGAAGAGATATTGGATAGTTTAGAACGATTGGATGTTATTTCAAGAATAAAACCTGGAAAACATCTTCTTGAAACAAAAAAAGGTGAATCAAAACATGAAACGATATATGCCTGCGAAGACCAATATGGACCACATAAGTTAATTTGTGTGACCATCAATAATTCAAAACCAACAAATTTTTTATACCATAACGACAATGAAGACTTTATGTTAATTGATTTAAAAGGTAGAACCGGTTTAGTAATTACAATGGCTTTGATAGAGCATCAACTGTTAGAAGAAAAAATAGAAAACAATATAATTACTTCTGATGACTTCATATCAGTGATATTTGAACCGAATAATCCCAATACTAGTTTTTTTACCATGAACAAAGGCTTTGCTCATGTTGAAACCTGTTTGAAAGAGTCAGATGTACCACCAAGTTTTTATGTTGCTGAATCAAGAGATTTAGATGAAAATCATATTGATTTTAAAGGATATCAATTAAGGATAGAGGTGTAAAATGAAAAGATCAGAGATTAATAAGGCTTTAGAATGGGCAAAAGAACTATTAGAAGTAAACAATATTAAGTTACCGCCTTTTGGTTATTGGACACTTGATGACTGGAAATGTAAATCAGGTTCGATAAAGACCATTAAAGAAGTGATGTTAGGATGGGATATTACTGATTACGGTATGGATAAATTTGAAGAATTGGGAGCCGTTTTATTTACGCTGAGAAATGGTTCTTTAACGGACAGCTCAGTTGGTACACCTTATGCAGAAAAATTGATTATCCTAAAAGATGGACAAAGACTTCCAAATCATTATCACGCTAGCAAAACAGAAGACATCATCAACAAAGGTGGTGGTATTCTAGCGATTAAACTGTACAATTCTTTAGAAGATGGATCTGTAGACTATGACTCAAAAGTACAAGTGGATATGGATGGTGTTAACTATACGGTAGATGCTGGAGAAGAAATTCATATCAAACCAGGCGATAGTATCACTTTAAGACCTTATATGTACCATTTGTTCTGGGCCAAAGAAGGTGCTGGAGATTTAATATGCGGTGAAGTGTCTTCAATTAATGACGATAATATAGATAACTACAATGCAGAAGATGTTTTAAGATTTTCTACAGTAGAAGAAGATGAAGTGATATTACATCCATTATGTAACGAATACAAAGGAGTACTAAATGATTGATATTCTAGCAATCGGTGAATTACTAATTGATTTTACACCCGTTAAAACAAAGGAAGGCATGTGTTTCAAACCCAATCCAGGTGGAGCACCTTGTAATATGCTTGCGATGGCGCAAAGCATGGGAGCACAAACTGCTTTTATTGGTAAAGTAGGCCATGATCAATTTGGGAAAACCTTGAAAGAAACTTTAATGAAATCAAAAATAAATGTTGACGGTCTGATTCTATCTGATGAGGTACCAACAACTTTGGCTTTTGTTCATTTAACTGATGAAGGTGATAGAAGTTTTAGCTTTTATAGAAAAGGCTGTGCAGATGTGATGTTAGAAGAGATGGATATCAATTATAAGTTAATTGATGAAGCTAAGTTGCTTCACTTTGGTTCACTTTCATTTACAGATGAACCTAGTAAATCTTCAGTGGAAAAGGCAATTGCTTATGCTAAAGGAAAAGGTAAATTAATCAGTTATGATCCTAATTATCGACCCGCTCTGTGGAACAGTGAAGCTGAAGCGTTAGCTGGTATGAAAATAGGACTAAAATACGCTGATATGATAAAAGTGTCAGATGAAGAAGCTGAGATATTAACAGGAGAAAAAGATCCGGAAAAAGCAGCTAAAATACTATTTGATATGGGTATTTCCTTGGTTACAATCACATTAGGTGAAGCTGGCGTATACTATTTGCATGAATCTGGATCTGGTATTATCAAAGGATTTAAGAGTCAAGTGATTGACACAACAGGTGCTGGCGATTCGTTCTTTGGTGCTGTAATCGCTCAGATAATGTTGACTGGATATGAGACTTTAACACATGAGAAACTTCAAGAAATATTAACTATAGGTAATGCTGCAGCATCAATTGTTATTGAGGGACTAGGTGGTATTCCATCTATTCCTAGTAAAGAGAAAGTCCTTGAAAGAATAATTTAGAGTTGATTGTCATAAGTTGTATATGATATAATAATGCAAACGAGTAGGATTAGGTGATATTATGTTAGAATTAAGAATAAAAAAACATCATCATCATAGTTAGACGTGTATTTATGACAAAGTCGTAGATGCAGGTCCACTTTGCGTGTCTATGATGGTTAGTTACGACTTTAAGCCATGTATGACACATGGCTTTTTATATTTTTTGAAAGGAGTACCGTATGAAATTTAGAACAAAACCTGCGAAAGGGACTCAGGATATTTTACCTGAAGATATGGCCCTTAGAAACTATGTACAAGATACCATTAGAAATACTTATAGAGAGAAAGGCTTTACTCAAATACAAACACCTTCTGTTGAAAACATTGAATTACTATCTAATAGTGATGGTGGCGAGAATCTTAGAATGTTATTTAAGATTCTTAAAAGAGGAGAAAAGCTGGACTTAGAAGCGGGAGAGAAAGAGTTATCGGATTTAGGTTTAAGATTTGATTTAACTTTACCGTTATCAAGATTTTATGCCAACAATAGAAATGACTTACCAATGCCGTTTAAAGCGATTCAAATTGGTGATGTTTGGCGAGCGGAAAGACCTCAAAAAGGACGTTATAGACAGTTTATGCAATGTGATGTAGACATCATCGGTGAATCATCAATTGTCTCAGAAATTGAACTGTTAACGACTGTACCAGAGGCAATAAAGAGATTAGGTTTTGACAACTTCAAGATTGTAATCAATGATAGAAGATTATTAAAAGAAATGGTTTTAACATCTCTTATTGATGAAGATATGTTTGGAACCGTATGCATTTCACTAGATAAAGTGGATAAAATAGGTGTAGAAGGTGTTAGAAAAGATTTAGCTGAAAAGGGATTAACTGAGGTTCAGATAGATGCATTAATCAAAAGAATGGATACAAATCTAGCATCTCTTGATTCTGATGCTGCTAGAGAGATCAAACAAATTATTGATGTTGTGAGTGCTTATTATCCTGTAGAATTTGATCCTACTTTAGTAAGAGGTATGGGTTACTATACAGGTGCAATCTTTGAAGTCCAATCAAGTGAGTTCAAAGGATCACTTGGTGGTGGTGGTCGTTACGATACACTACTTAACAAATATCAAAATGATCCGATTCCAGCTGTAGGTTTTTCTATTGGATTTGAGAGAATCGTAGATTTATTAAAATCTAAAAATATGAAAGTTGAAACAGAAGAGAAAATTGCTTTTGTTTATATTGATCCTATTTATCTTTCAAAGGCAGTTGCTTTAAGTCAAGAATTAGTAGGACAAGGCAAGATTACCTCACTTTACCAAGTAAAAAAGAATAAGATTGGAAAAAAACTGAACCGATTAAAAGAAGAGGGCTTCACTGAAATTATAGTTGTAGATAATTTAGATAAGTAAGTGAGAATGAATATCATTAAGAAAGTATAAAGTCGGTTGAATAATGTGTACAGTAGTGGTATAGTTTAAACAAGTTATAACATAACTTAGCCCCAAAATATATTGTACAGATTACTTCCCGAATCATAAAAAAAGGATGGACGCCCCCATCCTTTTTTATTTTTTTGAAAACAAAGGTTATTATTTCAGATTGTATTTTTTTTAGTACACTTTGTTAAATATATAACAAGTTAAAAAGAACATTATATTCAAATATGTTACAAACTCGTTATAGAAATGTGAATGAATTGAAACACAACCAAACCAGGTGATGTTGCATAGAACAACAAAAAAAATAACAGTGCAATTATTAAGTGATTGTAACATAGACAACGTTTTCATGTAGAAAACGACATTGTTTTTATTTGAAAAAGGGGTGGACATTTAAAAAGATTGTGATAATATTAACGATGTAAAGACCACAAGGTCATTGAAAGGAGTTTATGATGCAAGTAAAAACAGTAGAGCAATTAAATAAAAGAATTGAGCTTGTTAGAGCGGCTCAGAAAGAATTTTCAGGGTTTAATCAAAATCAAGTAGATGAGATTTTTAGAAAAGCGGCAATTGCTGCCAATAATTCTAGAATTGATTTGGCAAAACTTGCACATGATGAAACCAAAATGGGCATTGTTGAAGATAAAGTTATTAAAAATCACTTTGCTGCAGAGTATATTTACAACAAATATAAAGATGAAAAAACATGTGGTGTTATTGAGAGAGACACATCATTTGGATTATTAAAGATTGCAGAACCAATTGGGGTAATAGCAGCTGTTATTCCTACAACAAATCCAACATCAACGGCGATATTTAAAATACTGCTTTCTTTAAAAACTAGAAACGGTATTATCTTGTCACCACATCCAAGAGCTAAACGAGCAACCATTGCTGCAGCAAAAATCATATTAGATGCAGCTATTGAGGCTGGAGCACCTAATAATATTATTGGATGGATAGATGAACCATCATTAGAATTAACTCAAACGGTTATGAAAGAATCGGATCTTATTTTAGCAACAGGTGGACCGGGCATGGTTAAAGCTGCTTATTCTTCAGGTAAACCTGCCATTGGTGTTGGAGCAGGAAATACACCAGCAATCATTGATGAAACAGCGGATATCAGAATGGCAGTTAACTCAATATTAATTTCAAAGAGTTTTGATAATGGTGTTATATGTGCTTCTGAACAATCGGTTCTTGTTCATGAGGATATTTATAGTATTGTAAAAAAAGAATTTGCAGCACGTGGTGCTTATATTTTAAATAAAAAAGAAACAGAGAGAATGAAACAAGTCATATTAGTAGATGGGCACTTGAATTCCAAAATTGTAGGACAAAGTGCTTACGATATTGCGAAGATGGGTGATGTAACGGTACCAGAAGCAACTAAAGTTCTTATTGGTGAAGTGACCTCTGTTGAGTTATCAGAGCCATTTTCACATGAAAAGTTATCACCGGTATTAGCGATGTACAAAGTGAAGTCTTTTGATGAAGCTTTAACTAAAGCAGAGCGTTTGGTTGAACTCGGTGGGTTTGGACATACATCAGTACTTTATACTGATCAAATGAAATCAAAAGATCGTATCGAAGCATTTGGTGCCATGATGAAGACTGGTCGTACAATCATCAATATGCCAGCGTCTCAAGGTGCAATTGGTGACATTTATAACTTCAAATTAGCACCATCACTTACATTAGGTTGTGGGTCATGGGGTGGTAACTCAATTTCAGAAAACGTGGGTGTCAAACACTTATTAAATATAAAGCATGTCGCAGAAAGAAGAGAAAATATGTTATGGTATCGAGTACCTCAAAAAGTGTATTTTAAATATGGTTGTTTAGGTGTAGGATTAAAAGATTTACAGGACTTAAATAAAAAGAAAGTGTTTATCGTTACTGATAAAGTATTATACGATTTAGGATTTGTTGACAAAGTGACAGATTGTTTAGAAGACATGGGTATCGATTCAAAAGTGTTCTATGACGTAGAACAAGATCCTACTCTAGCAACTGCAAGACGTGGTGCGAATGAGATGTTAAGTTATGAACCAGATACAATCATTGCATTAGGTGGTGGTTCTCCAATGGATGCAGCAAAGATTATGTGGGTGTTGTATGAGCATCCAGATGTTAAATTCGAAGATCTTGCGATGCGTTTTATGGATATCAGAAAGAGAGTATATCCTTTCCCTAAATTAGGAGAAAAGGCAATGATGGTTGCCATTCCAACTTCAGCTGGAACAGGATCTGAAGTAACACCTTTTGCAGTTATTACTGATGAAAAAACAGATGTAAAATATCCATTAGCAGATTATGAATTAACACCTGATATGGCCATTGTTGATGCTGAATTGATGATGAGCATGCCTAAATCATTAACGGCTGCATCTGGTATTGATGCATTGACGCATGCCATTGAAGCTTACGTTTCAGTACTGGCTTCAGAATTTACAAATGGTATGGCACTTGAAGCGATCAAACTGATATTTGATTATTTACCAACAGCTTATGAGAATGGGCTTGAAGATATTGAGGCTAGAGAAAAGATGGCTCATGCATCAACGATTGCTGGTATGGCATTTGCAAATGCCTTCTTAGGTGTTTGTCATTCAATGGCTCATAAACTAGGATCGAATCACCATATTCCACATGGAATTGCCAATGCTCTTTTAATCAATGAAGTGATTAAGTTCAATGCGGTGGATAATCCAAGAAAACAAGCAGCATTCCCACAATACAAATACCCTAATGCAAAATGGCGTTATGCTCAGATAGCGGATTATTTAAACTTAGGTGGTAAAACGGAAGATGAAAAAGTAGAGAAATTGATTGAAGCAATTGATACTTTAAAAGCAACATTAAATATTCCAAAATCAATTAAAGAAGCAGGTGTATCTGAGGTGAACTTCATGAAAACATTGGATGAGATGAGCATGAATGCTTTTGATGATCAATGTACTGGAGCAAATCCAAGATATCCGCTGATTAATGAAATTAAAGAAATGTATTTAAATGCATACAAGAAATAAGGAGTGAGTGATATGGTGATAAAAGTTTGCATTGGTAGTGCATGTCATCTTAAAGGATCTTATGATGTGATAAAAGGTATAGAAGCGTATATCAACGAACATGATTTGAATACAGAAATT
>Ga0209379_10002009_pt1 | contig 12687 bp, 9 predicted proteins | sample tdDd001_FD_187124 | JGI IMG/M metagenome (GOLD analysis project Ga0209379, IMG submission 187124) | Marine sediment microbial communities from the Atlantic coast under amendment with organic carbon and nitrate - tdDd00.1 (SPAdes)... | ecosystem: Environmental > Aquatic > Marine > Coastal >...
ATGGACAATGCCAGTAAAGGGAATGAGTGGAGAAACCACATTTCCTGCATCGGTAATGTGGTTTAACTTTTAACTGTTCACCAACCATTGCTTGAAGCGTCGACAAACTGTCTTTTGCACGGCCATCCTCCGCCTCTGCAATATGGTAGTCGATAAGGCGATAAAAGCCCTTCATGGTAGGATTTTTCAATAACTGTTTAGTCAACAGTTCTTGAGCAGCACCGACACTGTCATGATGAGCAACAAGCTGAGCCAACATTAACTCGGCCGACACGCCCGCTTTTTTACCTATACAGGTACGCAGGAATTCAACCAACTCTTCTTCTTGACCAAGATGATGGTAACACTCCGCAATGGTAGGCAGTACATCACTGACGAAGTCTTTGTCTTGCTCTAGTACGCCAGTCAAATACTTAATAGTGTGCTTATAGTCTTCAGATTCTAAATACAGTCGTCCCAACGAAATACTGGCGCGGACGCATTTCGGATCTTCCGAGAGTGCTTTCTTGAAGTGTTGAATGGCTTTATTAGTATTACCGTCAGCTTGGTCAAGCATGGCAAGCTCACACCAGAAATGGGCGATATTGGCACGAATTCGAGTGCGCTTTTTACCCAGCTTGGAAAGCTGATTGGCATAGAAAATTGCTTTATCCCACTCTCGGGTCTGTTGATAAATGGTGACAAGCTGCTGCAAAGCGCCTTCTTTATGATCGGGTTCTTCAACTAACTGCTCGAATATCTTTTCAGCACGGTCGAGAAAGCCCGAAGCCATGTAATCTTTAGCTAGCTGCTGAAGAGCGAGATTTTTCTGATCCAAGGTCAGGCCAGAACGTGAGATGAGATTTTGGTGAATACGAATTGCGCGATCCACCTCACCTCGAGAACGGAAAAGATTACCCAGCGCTAGATGGGTATCTATCGTTTCATTATCGACTTGGAGCAATTCAATAAAGTGATCAACCGCTTTGTCTGACTGGTCAGACAAAAGCAGGTTTAAACCCGTCACGTATTGACGGGATATTTGATGAGATTGCTTCTGCTTGTCTTGCTGAGCGCTGCGATGCCCCATGTACCAGCCATACGCGGCGGCTATCGGCAATAACAAGAAGAGTAGTTCAAGCATTAAAGTTGGGCCTTATCCTTATGCCTGTTTTTCTACTGCAGGTTTTGCAGGTTTCTGTGCTTCTATCGGCTCGTATTTTTTCAGTTTCTTTTTCAAACGACGAACTTGAAGCTGCGTCTTAAACTGAATGCTAGCAAAGATTACCCATGCCAATACGAAGCCAACCACAAATACAACACCTAACAATGTTGAAAGGTGGAAGTCACCTTTTGCAATTAAGTAGTTGAAAGCTACGATCTCTTGGTTTTGAGAACCTAAAGCCAGTGCAATTAAAAAGAGAGCTAGTACAGCGATAATTTTTATAATTTTCATATTACATCACCCTTAGAGGAGTAAGTAGGTAAGATTATGCAGGAAAATGTTTCTTCAGACCACGTATATTATACCGAAGTCACTTCTAGGTGCTAGATTCAACTCTACTTGCTCACTTTTTGGCTATAAAAAAGCGGCATACTGTAGAGTATGCCGCTTTTTCAAACCGTTAGTTGACAATTAACTGCCAATATTTACGCGTTCACGCAATTCTTTACCTGGTTTAAAGTGAGGAACGTACTTACCTTCTAATTCCACTTTGTCGCCAGTTTTAGGGTTGCGACCTACGCGAGGCTCGCGGTAATGAAGAGAAAAACTACCAAAGCCACGGATCTCGATACGATCACCGGTCTCTAGTGTAGAGGCCATATGCTCCAAAATATCTTTTACAGCATCTTCTACCTCTTTCGCTGACAAGTGTGTTTGCTCAGCGCAGAGTCTTTCAATCAGTTCTGACTTAGTCATAGTTGCCCTCTTAGAGTATTTTTATCACTCATTATAGTAAGTAATACTAATTCCAACAAACACTTGCTATCAATTCTAGACAAATTTTATGCAAAATGCGTAATGAAAAAATGCCTTTTACCAAGATAGTTTATCGACATTAGTATTACTACTTAGTTTGTAACAAGCATAAAAAAGGAGCCTTGCGGCTCCTTTTTAGCTTAAGCGAGTAAATTATTCGCCTTTAGCAGCTTTGAAAGCGTCAGCCATTGCATTACCAAAAGCAGCTTCGTCTTGCTTGTTGATAGATGCCATTGCTTCTTGCTCATCAGCTTCATCTTTAGCTTTGATAGATAGGTTGATTACGCGGTTCTTACGGTCAACACCTGTGAACTTCGCTTCAACAACATCACCAGCGCTTAGGATTAGAGAAGCATCTTCTACGCGATCGCGAGATACTTCAGAAGCACGGATGTAGCCTTCAACGCCTTCTGCGATTTCAACTGTAGCGCCTTTAGCGTCAACAGCAGTTACAGTAGCGTTAACTAGAACACCTTTCTTGTTATCAGCAACGTAAGCATTGAATGGGTCGTTTTCCATTTGCTTAACGCCTAGAGAGATGCGCTCACGCTCAGCGTCTACTGCTAGAACAACTGCAGAGATCTCGTCGCCTTTCTTGTACTCACGTACAGCTTCTTCGCCAGCAACATTCCAAGAAATGTCAGATAGGTGAACTAGACCGTCGATGCCGCCTTCTAGACCGATGAAGATACCGAAGTCAGTGATAGACTTGATCTTACCAGTAACTTTGTCGCCTTTAGCTTGTGCTTCAGCGAATGACTGCCATGGGTTAGCTTTACACTGTTTCAGACCTAGAGAAATACGACGACGTTCTTCGTCGATCTCAAGAACCATAACCTCAACTTCGTCGCCAACATTAACAACTTTAGATGGGTGGATGTTCTTGTTAGTCCAATCCATTTCTGAAACGTGTACTAGACCTTCAACGCCTTCTTCGATTTCAACGAAGCAGCCGTAGTCAGTTAGGTTAGTTACGCGACCAGTTAGTTTGTGACCTTCTGGGTAACGCTTAGCGATTGCTACCCATGGATCTTCGCCTAGTTGCTTAAGACCTAGTGATACGCGAGTACGCTCACGGTCGAACTTAAGAACTTTAACTTGGATCTCGTCACCAACGTTAACGATTTCAGATGGGTGCTTAACGCGCTTCCAAGCCATATCAGTGATATGTAGAAGACCGTCAACGCCACCTAGGTCAACGAACGCACCGTAGTCAGTAAGGTTCTTAACGATACCTTTAACTTCAGAACCTTCTTGTAGAGTTTCTAGAAGCTCGTCACGCTCAACGCTGTTCTCAGATTCGATAACTGCACGACGTGAAACAACTACGTTGTTACGTTTTTGGTCAAGTTTGATAACTTTGAACTCTAGCTCTTTGTTTTCTAGGTGAGCAGTGTCGCGGATTGGACGTACGTCTACTAGAGAGCCAGGAAGGAAAGCACGGATACCGTTTAGTTCAACAGTGAAACCGCCTTTAACTTTACCGTTGATGATACCAACAACAGTTTCAGCTTCTTCGTAAGCTTTCTCAAGAACGATCCAAGCTTCGTGACGCTTAGCTTTCTCACGAGAAAGTTGAGTTTCACCGAAACCATCTTCAACAGCGTCTAGAGCTACGTCTACTTCAGCACCAACTTCAACTTCAAGTTCGCCAGCAGCGTTCTTGAACTGTTCAGCAGGGATAGCAGATTCAGACTTAAGACCAGCGTCAACAAGAACGTAACCGTTCTCGATAGCTACTACAGTACCTTTAACGATGCTGCCTTGTTGGAATTCTGTTTCGTTTAGAAACTCTTCAAAGAGTTGAGCAAAAGATTCAGTCATTTATTTAATCTTCAATAAATTAAACGTCCACGGGTATCCTACCGCATGGGGTTATTAAATTCGCCAGTCATCATCCTTGCGACCAACGCTCTTAGTCTAGCCGAGTATCATTACTCAGCTAGCTTCGATTCGATATATTGTAGTGCCTTTTCTACCACTTCGTCGATAGTCATCGACGTAGAATCTAGCACAAGCGCATCCTCTGCAGGGCGTAGTGGCGCCACTGGGCGGTTACGATCTCGGTCGTCACGCTCTTGGATCTCGCTCAAAAGGTCAGCAAATCTAACATCTAACCCTTTATCTTGCAACTGTTTAAGGCGTCGATTTGCACGCTCTTCTGCACTTGCATCAAGGAAAATTTTCGCTTGTGCACCCGTGAATACAACCGTACCCATGTCACGACCGTCAGCAACCAGACCCGGAGCGGTCTCAAATGCACGCTGACGACGCAATAATGCTTCACGAACGCGTGGCAGTGCTGCCACTTTAGACGCAGCCATGCCGGTTTCTTCTTTACGAAGTTCACCTGAAACGTCTTCGCCTTCTAGAATCACTTTTACTAAGTCACCTTCAGCAACAAACTGAACGTCTAGGTGAGTAGCTAGTGGGACAAGCGCGTCTTCTGACTCAGTGTCTACACCGTGGTGAATCGCTGCAAGTGCAAGTACACGATAAATCGCGCCAGAATCAAGAAGATGGAAGCCCAACTTCTTTGCTAGCAACATACATAAAGTGCCTTTACCTGCACCACTAGGTCCATCTACGGTAACAACCGGAGTTTGAGAGGACATGTTCTTCTCCACCTATAATTTCTTTTTCAGCAATTTGCTCGGTTTTCGAGGCGCGTATTATACGGGTAATTGCCCTCTGGGGCGAGGAAAAATGTCCTGTAAAGCATTACACCTAATGCGCAGTTGGATTCACACTATTGGGGAAAGTTCCAATAAAAACGGCAAGAGTTTTCACCCTCGCCGTTTTTACTTTAAATAGCCGTATTATTGATTAAACAATCGGCTTTTGACCGCGCTCTGCAAGTTTCAGCACCACGCTATCAGCCACTTTGCTAGCAACGCCAGCAAGTTTATCCGCCAGTTTTTTCTTCTGTACGTATTGAACGGCCAACACTGTTTTCTCTTTGCATGCCACAACCACAAGGTCGTCAGAAGTACTGATTTCATCCACCAGCCCTAACTCTTTCGCTTGCGTACCAAACCAATGCTCACCTGTTGCCACTTTTTCAAGCTCTAGCGCTGGGCGACGCTCACGGATGAAGTCTTTGAATAGTACGTGCGTTTCTTCAAGCTCTTGCTTGAACTTATCACGCGCTTTGTCGGTGTTCTCACCAAACATGGTCAGTGTACGTTTGTACTCACCCGCAGTTAGCTGTTCGTATTCGATATCATGCTTTTTCAACAGTTTGTTGAAGTTAGGGATCTGCGCAATAACGCCGATAGAGCCAACAATCGCAAACGGAGCTGACACAATTTTGTCAGCCACACACGCCATCATGTAGCCGCCACTTGCTGCTACTTTATCGACAGAAATTGTCAGAGGCAGACCGGCTGCTTTGATTCGATCAAGTTGAGAAGATGCCAAGCCATAACCATGAACCATGCCACCACCAGACTCTAGACGAAGCAGAACTTCGTCACCTTCGCGAGCGACGGCTAATACTGCTGTCACCTCTTCACGCAGTGATGCTACTTCTTTGGCGTCGATACTGCCGTTGAAATCCAGAACGAACAGATGTGGTTCACGTTTGCTATCAAGAGAGCCTTCTTTGCTCGCTTGTTTGATTTCTTTCTCGCGAGATTTGTTCTTTTCTTTTTCTTCTTTCTTAACCGCTTTATCACGCGCTTTGATGAAAGCATCATCGTGCAAGTGATGCTCTAGTTGCTCTACCGCATCTTTATGACGCTCAGAAAGATTCGTAACTTCTAATTCGCCTTTTGCCGCGCCTGACTTACCACCTGCTGATTTTGCAATAATCAGCAGCACAACAACTGCCGCTACAACGGTGATAATCTTGGCTAAAAACAGACCGTAATCTAATAAAAATTCCAATGAGAGTTCCTCTATCTCATACCAGTGATAGTCATCAATATGTTACGTAGAAAAATCAGAGAGAAGGCAAGAAAATCAGTAACCTCTTGTGCTGATTGATAGCGTTCAAATAACATACCGGACAACCGTTCTGGAATTGGTATAACACATGAATTGGTGTATTGTAACCAACTTGTCACGATTACCAAGATTTTCCATTGAGAAACAGGCGCATTTCTACACAAACGAACATGAAGCCTGTACGTCGGAACTAGATACAATAATAAGGATTTACTACCGTGAACTACTCCGTTTCAGCAGATGCCCTAAAAGGTAAAGTCATTCTTGTCACTGGTGCAGGTAATGGTATCGGTCGCCAAGCCGCACTTTCTTACGCTCAGCACGGTGCGACTGTGATTCTACTTGGTCGAAACGTTCAAAACCTTGAATCCATTTACGATGAAATCGAATCTGCGGGCTACCCTCAGCCTGCGATCATCCCACTTGACCTGAAAGGTGCAACAAAGCAGCACTACATCGATATGGCAGAAACCATCGAAGGTCAATTTGGTCGCTTGGATGGCCTATTGCACAACGCCGGCGTTCTCAGCACGCTGTGTCCATTTGAGCAAATCAATGAAGAAGATTTCGACGACATCATGCAGATTAACGTGAAATCCGAAGTGCTGATGACTCAAGCTCTGCTACCTATCATGCGAAAATCAGACGCGGGGCGTATTGTTTTTACCTCTTCAACCGTTGGTCACTCTGGTCGTGCTTTCTGGGGTTCATACGCTATTTCTAAGTTTGCCGTAGAAGGCATGATGCAGGTATTGGCAGATGAGTTGAGCGACACGCCAATTCGCGTTAATGCAATTAACCCGGGGGCAACTCGCACTCGTATGCGTGAAAAAGCCTACCCAGGTGAAGATGCGAATACACTAAAAACTCCACTGGATATCATGCCGCTGTACCTTCATTTAATGGATCCTGCGGTCACTGATGTAAACGGCCAATGTATCGACGCGCAGCCAAAGCGTAAGTAACCAACTCAGGTTACCTCACATAATCGATTGAAAAGGCAGCAAACGCTGCCTTTTTTCGTATTTCTTTCTATAAAAATCTTGCGACTTTTCCCTACAGAAATATACTGTATATATATACAGGTATTTTATTTATGCAAGACATCATCCAACACTTAAAAAGCCAACATCTTGTTTGGCAAGCAAATTTAACCAAAGCAGACGACCATCAGTTCCTCCATAGTTCTGGTTTTCCTGAGCTAGATGCCCTGCTTGGCGGCGGCTTTCCTCCTCACGGTGTGGTAGAAATGGAATCCGTAGGCAGCATTGGTGAGCTGCGTTTGCTTGCACCTTACTTAAAAGCATCTCTTTCGAGAGGGGTAACAGCATTCATTCAGCCACCAGCGTTGATAAATTCATTGTTCCTCCACAGCATTGGCTTGGACATCAACCAGGTGTGGGTGATCACACCTGAACATCAGCGTGATGCATTATGGGCAGCGGAGCAATGCCTCAAGAGCGGCGTGTGTACCAACGTTTTGCTATGGCAAGATGAGCTAGAGATCCACCAAGTAAAACGCCTGCAAGTGGCGAGCGAGCAAGGTTCTTGCCCTCTGTTTATGCTCAAACCCAACATGACCAATCGTTTGTCTTTACCTGTTTCATTGAGTCTGAAATTGCAAGGCCATGAACAAGGTGTCAGCGTGGAGGTTCTCAAACGAAAAGGCGGCTGGAGTAAAGGTAGTGTCAATATCAACTTCCAGCACCACTACCCGCAATTAGTAATGCCAAGTACAACCCATATTCCATCGACCGTGGTCAATTTCCCATTAGCGAGCCAAGGTTAGCGATATGGCTTTGTGGATTTACTTGCACTTCCCTCGACTACAGTTAGATGCCCTCTTTGGTGATAACCAAGAGCAAGCAGTGGTAATTGTAGAAAGCCAACGTTGTCGGATCATTCAATACAATGAGATTGCTGAGCAACAAGGTATTAAGACCAACATGGGTTTAGGCAGTGCCGCGTCCTTGTGCCGAGATCTCCAAGTACACCCTTATCATCCGCAAACTGAGTTAAGCAAGTTACAAGAAATTGCCCAGTGGCTGTATTTGATCACGTCTGATGTTGTGTTGATGCCAAGCCAAGGTATTTTACTGCGCGCAACCCCAATGCTTAATCTGTATGAAGGGCTACAAAACTATTGGACTAAAGTCAGCGCTCATTTATCGGAGCTAAGATTAAGCTTTCAATTCGGATGTGGCTTTTCGCCTTTTGCTGCCAAGTTGATGGCATTGGCAGGAGCGAACTTCATCAGCGAAGACAAATCTGCCATGCAGCAAGCCTTATCGCCACTGCCCCTAACACTGACGGATTTATCCAGTACTACCGTTGAGAAGTTACAGCGTGTAGGTGTTACCACACTGCAAGGCTTGCTTGAACTGCCGCTACAAGACATCGCACGCCGATTCGACATTGATTTGGTGAATTACGTTGGTCGACTGACTGGGCAGTTCAAGCATCCTGTCGACTTTTATCATCCAACCGAATCCTTCCAAGTTTATTTAGAGCTACTGTTTGAGATCGAAAACGTCCAATGGATTGAAAAGCCACTGGCTAAGTTGCTTCGTCAGCTCGAAACCTTTCTCAAGCTACGCGATAAAGTCGCGTTTGAACTGTGCTTAACCCTCCACCAGCGAGACAAACAAGCACAGCACCTTCTGCTCACATCCGCGCAAGGCGATTACTTGTGTCAACGTTGGCAACAGCTCGCAAGTTTGAGTCTGGAATCCGTCACGTTAAACGGTCCTGTAATCGGTCTGACGTTACAAGTAAAACGCCAAGGTGAACCTGTAAGCTCTGCACGCGATTTCTTTGCCGGGCAAAAAGGACAAATGAACGCGTTAGAGCTGCTCTCTTTACTGCAAGCTAAATTGGGCAAAAGCGCGGTACTCAAACCCAATATTGCCTGCGATCCAAGGCCAGAGAAAGCCAGCCAATATCGCCCAGCTGACGAGCCGGATGTGCCGATTAACACCATACCTTCTCTGCTGCGCCCCGCGATGCAACTACCCGAACCTATCGCGTTACAAGAGCAAGTCTCTCTAGTGCATGGGCCTGAGCGGATTGTCTCTGGGTGGTGGGATGGCGATGAGATCATGCGTGATTACTACATCGCGCACACCAAACAAGGCCGCTGGTTATGGGTATTTCGCGATCAGCACAAGCATTGGTTTCTCCATGGCTATTTTTGTTAAATCGACGGTTATTTTTGTTAGGTCGTTATGAGTTACGCAGAACTGTTTTGTCAGTCCAACTTCTCCTTTCTCACCGGTGCTTCTCATGCAGAAGAATTGGTGTTGCAGGCGGCGTTTTATCGCTATCAAGCCATTGCGATCACCGATGAGTGCTCGGTTGCGGGCGTAGTGAAAGCCCATGCGACCATCGAGCAACATAAACTCGACATCAAACAAATTGTCGGCAGCATGTTTTGGCTCAATGCCGAGTGCCAAGTGGTACTACTTTGCCCCTGCCGTAAAGCTTACGCTGAGCTGTGCCGGATCATCACCAATGCGAGACGCCGCAGCGAGAAAGGCAGCTATCAGTTATCTGAATGGGACTTAATGTCAATTCGTCACTGCCTTGTGTTATGGCTTCCGACTCATCAGGAGAATGACCATTATTGGGGACGTTGGCTCCAGCAGCATCACGCTCATCGCTTATGGGTCTCGATTCAGCGTCATTTAGGTGGCGATGATGACGCCTACACCACACACTGTGAGTTACTGGCAAACGAGTTTCAATTGCCGATTACCGCTTGTGGTGGCGTCTTGATGCATGCTGTTGAGCGTTTACCATTGCAACATGTCCTGACAGCAATTAAGCATGGTTGTAGCGTCGACAAGTTGGGCTTTGGCCGTTTATCCAATGCCGAACGAGCATTGCGTCCATTGAACAAACTCTCTCGAATTTACAAATCCGAATGGTTAGTTGAAAGCGCCCACATTGCGGACTTGTGCGACTTCAACCTCTCAGATCTAAAATACGAATACCCAACCGAACTGATACCAAACGGTTACACCCCTACCTCTTATCTGCGAATGTTGGTCGAGCATGGTAAAAAACTGCGCTTTCCTGAAGGCGTACCCGCAGACATTCATCAAACCATCGAGAATGAATTAGCCCTTATTGAAGAGCTGCAATATCACTATTACTTTCTCACCATTCACGACATTGTAATGTTCGCTAAGCAGCAAGGCATTCTCTATCAAGGACGAGGCTCTGCGGCAAACTCGGTGGTGTGTTACTGCTTAGAAATCACCGCCGTCGATCCTAGACAAATCTCAGTTCTGTTCGAACGCTTTATTAGCCGGGAGCGAAAAGAGCCGCCAGACATTGATGTCGACTTTGAACACGAGCGCCGTGAGGAAGTCATTCAATATATCTACAAGAAGTACGGACGCGAGCGTGCCGCTTTAGCTGCCACCGTTATCAGCTATCGCTTTAAAAGCGCCGTGCGTGAAGTAGGTAAAGCGTTGGGGATTGAAGAAACGCAATTGGACTTCTTCATCAAAAACGTTAATCGACGTGATCGCAGCCAAGGTTGGCAAGCACAAATCATCGAATTAGGGCTACAACCAGAGTCATTAAAAGGCCAGCAGTTTATCCAGCTGGTGAACGAAATCATCGGCTTTCCGCGCCATTTATCTCAGCACGTGGGCGGCTTTGTGATTTCATCAGGCCCTTTGTATGAGCTGGTGCCTGTCGAAAATGCCTCGATGGAAGATCGTACGATTATTCAATGGGATAAAGATGATTTAGAAAGCTTAAAGTTACTGAAAGTCGATGTACTGGCACTGGGCATGTTAAACGCGATCCGTAAATGCTTTCAATTGGTTGAGAAACACCACCAGCGATCACTGTCGATTGCTGAGATCACGCGCTTACAAGATGATCCATACGTATACCGTATGATCCAAAAAGCGGACACCGTTGGCGTGTTTCAAATTGAGTCTCGCGCACAAATGAGCATGCTGCCACGCTTAAAGCCTGCTCGTTACTACGACTTAGTCGTACAGATTGCCATTGTTCGCCCAGGGCCAATTCAAGGTGATATGGTGCATCCGTTTCTAAAACGACGAAATGGTGAAGAGCCGATCAGTTATCCATCGGAAGAAGTGAAAAGCGTTCTAGAGCGCACTATGGGCGTGCCTATTTTCCAAGAGCAAGTGATCAAACTCGCGATGGTAGCGGCAGGGTTCAGTGGCGGAGAAGCCGACCAACTTCGTCGAGCAATGGCATCATGGAAAAAGAACGGCGATCTCGCCAAGTTCAAGCCAAAGCTTATCGACGGAATGCGTGAGCGCGGTTATGACTTGGAATTTGCAGAGCGCATCTTCGATCAAATCTGCGGCTTTGGTGAGTATGGCTTCCCAGAAAGTCACTCCGCCTCTTTCGCGGTGCTGGCTTACTGCTCCGCATGGTTAAAGTTCTATTACCCGGCTGAGTTCTATACAGCCCTACTTAATAGCCAACCGATGGGGTTTTATAGCCCTTCTCAACTGGTGCAAGATGCTCGCCGACATGGCGTGGAAGTGCTGCCTGTTTGCATTAATCACTCTTCGTATCAGCATCATTTGGTTCAGCGTCCTAATGGTCGCTTTGGTGTTCAACTGGGGCTTCGATTAGTGAAAGGCTTTAACCAAGAGAGTGCTTCTCGACTGGCCGAACGCCGACCAAAAACTGGCTATCGCAGTATCCAAGAGGTGAAACAAATCTTAAGAAACCGCCGCGATATTGAATTACTCGCCTCTGCCAATGCATTTCAGATCCTTTCTGGCAATCGCTATAACGCACGTTGGGCAGCGATGGATTCGTTATCGGACTTACCCTTGTTCACTCATGTGGAAGAGCCAGTGATGAGTTACCAAGCTCAGCCTTCTGAATACGAGAGTTTGATAGAAGATTACGCCAGTACCGGACTATCGCTAAGTCGCCACCCGATTACTTTGCTGGAAGAGGCAGGCAAGTTACCACGCTTTACTCGGATGAAGCAGCTGGTAGAAAAAGAGCACAAATCTTTAGTAACGGTCGTCGGTGTCGTCACTGGCAGACAATCTCCCGGCACCGCTGCTGGCGTGACCTTTTTCACTTTGGAAGACGATACGGGCAACATTAATGTGGTGGTATGGCGAGCAACCGCGCGTGCTCAAAAGCAGGCTTATCTCACCTCAAAAGTATTGATGGTCAAAGGTATTCTAGAACGAGAAGGAGAAGTGACACATGTAATTGCAGGAAAGCTCATCGACTACACACACAATCTTGCTGAACTAAAAAGTAAATCGCGTGATTTCCATTAAGAAATAATACCTTAATAGCTGTGCCACTAAAGTAAGGGCTAGACAAAAAAAGGGAGGTTATCCCTCCCTTCTCAAATCCGCTGAATTAATTATCAGCTTCCGCTTCCGTACGCTTTTTCTTGTATTCCCTATACAGTAACAAAGATAAAGTCATGACGACTTTAGATGTTAGCCATATCATTAAAAGGAACTGCCCTATGTTAGTAGGTGAAAAGTGACGTGGTAAATCTTACATATTTCATTGTGAAAAATATGTAACTAAAGCATAGCAAAAGCAGGGCAATTAATCACCACTGCTTATACGGTAAATTGTAACTATCCTTTATCCCTCAGGATAAACGACTTGGCGTAAGCGCTCTTGGGCAACTTCTACCAACAAATCGGGTTGGAACTTCGAAATGAAGCGATCACAACCTACTTTTTGCACCATTGCCTCATTGAAACTGCCACTTAATGACGTATTCAGAGTAACAAATAGAT
>Ga0209379_10002014_pt1 | contig 12672 bp, 11 predicted proteins | sample tdDd001_FD_187124 | JGI IMG/M metagenome (GOLD analysis project Ga0209379, IMG submission 187124) | Marine sediment microbial communities from the Atlantic coast under amendment with organic carbon and nitrate - tdDd00.1 (SPAdes)... | ecosystem: Environmental > Aquatic > Marine > Coastal >...
TTTTGCCACTGCATAGAGCAGATTGAAAGGATGTGTATCTGATATGAAGCAAGCGATCGGTAAGGTCGTACAAATTATCGGCCCGGTCCTTGATATACGCTTCGAATCGGATCAGCTTCCAGCAATCATGGATGCGGTTCGAATTGAGTACGGTGACATTAAGCTAACAGCAGAAGTTGCCCAGCATATCGGTGACAATACGGTACGTTGTATTGCCATGTCTTCTACGGACGGTTTGGTTCGTGGAATTGATGCAGTAGCAACTGGAGCGCCTATTTCTGTACCAGTTGGAGCGCCAACACTTGGACGTATATTCAACGTTCTAGGTGAAGCTATTGATGAGAAAGAACTAAAGTTCGAAGGCACGCCTTGGCCAATTCATAGAGAGGCACCGCCATTTGATGAGCAGGAAACAGCTTCTGAAATCCTGGAAACAGGTATCAAAGTTGTTGACCTTATCGCCCCTTATGCTAAGGGTGGTAAGATCGGCCTATTCGGTGGTGCAGGTGTTGGTAAGACGGTTCTTATTCAGGAACTTATCAATAATATTGCAACAGAGCACGGTGGTCTATCTGTTTTCGCTGGCGTAGGCGAGCGTACTCGTGAGGGTAATGACCTTTATCACGAAATGACAGAGTCGGGTGTAATCTCAAAGACTGCCATGGTATTTGGTCAAATGAATGAGCCGCCAGGGGCACGTATGCGTGTTGGTCTGACGGGTCTGACAATGGCTGAGTACTTCCGTGATGAAGAAAACCGTGACGTTCTACTATTCGTAGACAACATTTTCCGATTCACACAAGCAGGTTCTGAAGTTTCGGCCCTACTGGGTCGTATGCCATCTGCCGTAGGTTACCAGCCAACGCTGGCAACAGACATGGGTGCACTTCAGGAACGTATCACGTCAACGAAAAAGGGTTCTATCACATCGGTTCAGGCTGTATATGTACCTGCCGATGACCTGACTGACCCGGCTCCTGCGACAACGTTCTCTCACCTGGATGCAAAGACAGTACTTTCTCGTAAGATCACTGAAAAGGGTATCTACCCTGCCGTTGATCCACTGGATTCAAGTTCTCGTATCCTTGCACCGGAAGTTGTTGGAGAAGAACATTATCAAGTTGCTCGTGCTGTGCAGGAAATGCTTCAGCGTTATAAAGAGCTTCAAGATATCATCGCAATCCTTGGTATGGATGAGCTTTCTGATGAAGATAAGATCGTAGTAAACCGTGCACGTAAACTGGAGCGTTTCTTCTCTCAGCCATTTAATGTTGCTGAGCAGTTTACAGGTATGGATGGTGTATACGTACCGCTTAAAGAAACAGTTCGTGGCTTCAAGGAAATCCTTGAAGGTAAACATGACGACCTTCCAGAGGGTGCATTCCTGATGGTTGGTACGATTGAACAAGCTATGGAAAAAGCGAAATCCATGCGGTAATCCGGGTGGACCTGGATAAAGCATAGGAGGTGTTAATGTATGGCTACACTATACAATCTTGAAATCGTAACGCCTGACTGTAATTTCTTTGAAGGTCAGACGGAGATGGTTATTGTCCGTACAACGGAAGGTGACATCGGTATCCTTCATGATCACGAACCTCTCGTGGCACCTGTATCTATTGGCAAGATCCGAATTCGTAAAGATGGGAAATTTTTAGAAGCGGCATGTGCCGGTGGATTCCTAACTGTCGATGAAGGTCAAGTTGTCATCGTAACAGATGCTGCTGAATGGGCAGAAAACATTGATATCGATCGCGCTAAAGATGCGTATCAAAGAGCAAGAGGCCGTGTAGACGGTACTGACAAAGAAGTAGATGTTGCACGTGCAAAGGCTGCATTAAGTAAGGCGATGAATCGTCTTCATGTGGCTGGACACAATACAGATCAATAATATGATTTCTATCAAGAACCGCTGGAGTGTATACTCCGGCGGTTTTTTTATGTATAACAGCCAGGCACATAGTCGGATGAGCGAGAAAAGTCAAAACAAAAGACAGTTTATATGGATGTAATTGGAGCACTAATCATATATTGGGTGTATTGCCAAGTGGTATAATTACATTGTTTTGATTGGTAAAATTCTGTATATTTTAATGACAATTGGATAATAATTTGATGTAAATGATTGAAAAAGATAAAATTCAGTAAAAATAGTTGCAAATAGTGGAGTTTAAAAAACTTTTAATATATAATAAAGTAGATGTGGAGTTGAAAATGAGCAGAAACGAGCTCTATCAATTGTTTGAACAGGATTCGGACAATGTTGTTTTTTTGACCAAACAGGATGACTTAAATTTGAAGACATGCGGAACCATTCGCTTGAGATGAATATAAGAAAATAATCACCCATCGGTAATAGTTCGAGACGAGCATTCCGATGAACTGATTCACGTGACGAGGAGGTAACCATTGTCAAAGTTCGTTGTTGAAAAGAGTGAACCTTTAAAAGGAACCATCAAGGTTAATGGAGCAAAAAATTCGGTGTTGGCACTTTTGCCAGCTGTGCTTCTAACAGAAGAACCTTGTATGATAGATGAAGTACCGGCACTTAAAGATGTTGGCGTTATGTCGGAGCTTTTGACGGTATTAGGTGCAAAAGTAGAACGATCTGAAGATCAAATAAAAATTGATGCATCAAAATTAACGAGCCACGAGGCACCGTATGAGCTGGTTCAACAAATGAGAGCATCATTTTATGTTATGGGACCACTGCTTGCACGTTTTGGCGTTGCACGTGTTTCTCAGCCGGGTGGATGTGCAATCGGAGCGCGCCCTATAGATTTACATTTAAAAGGATTTACTGCTCTTGGTGCTGAGGTTGAACTTGGTCATGGCTATGTTGAAGCTAAGGTTGAGGGACGTTTAAAAGGCGCTGAGGTTTATTTAGATTACCCAAGTGTGGGTGCGACAGCAAATATTATGATGGCTGCAACATTGGCCGAAGGTCTTACAACGATCGAAAACGCTGCTGAAGAACCAGAAATTATTGATCTATCAAACTTCTTAAATAAAATGGGTGCAAGCATCAAAGGTGCTGGTACGGATACGATCCGGATTATGGGTGTTGAAAAACTGTCGGGTGCGATGCATGAAGTAATCCCGGATAGAATTGAAACTGGAACATATATGGTTGCCGCTGCAATTACTGGCGGGGATTTAATGATAGAAAATGTTGTGACGAGTCACCTTAAGCCGATCATTGCAAAGCTTCGCGAATGTAATGTAGACATCGAAGAGTACGATGACGCAATACGAGTTACAGGAAAAGCGGACTTATCGGCTGTTGATTTAACAACACTTCCGTATCCGGGCTTCCCTACAGATATGCAAGCGCAATTTATGGCTCTTATGGCATTCTCTGAAGGCACAAGTGTTATTAACGAGACTGTATTTGAAAATCGTTTTATGCATGTTGCTGAATTGAACCGTATGGGCGCGAATATAAAAATTGAGGGTCACAGCGCTGTGATTCAAGGTACAAAAAAACTTCAAGGTGCACAAGTAAAAGCGACAGATTTACGTGCTGGTGCAGCATTGATTCTCGCGGGTCTTGTTTCAGAAGGTGAAACTGAGGTCAGTGAAATCCGTCATATTGACAGAGGTTATGTTCGAATCGAAGAAAAACTGCGAGCTGTTGGCGCAAAGATTAGACGAGTGGAAGAGTAATAGTACGGTCATATGACTAAGCTGGGCTAAGGTTATAATCATTGACGCGGAAGGTGGATCGGGATGTTCGGATTTGGTGCTGAAATAGGAATTGACTTGGGTACAGCCAGCGTTCTTGTATATATTAAAGGCAAGGGAATTGTCTTACAGGAGCCGTCGGTTGTGGCAATCGACAGAAATACAGATAAAGTCTTGGCTGTAGGGGCAGAAGCACGTAAAATGCTTGGCCGTACACCTGGAAACATTGTAGCAACACGTCCTCTTAAGGATGGTGTAATATCTGATTATGAAGTGACTGAGCGTATGCTTCGTCATTTTATCAATAAAACATGTGGTCGCAGAAGATTCTTCAAGCCGAAGATCATCGTTTGTGTGCCAAGTGGTGTTACTGAAGTTGAAAAACGTGCTGTTATTGATGCCACTATAGAAGCCGGAGGCGGACGTACATTCTTGATCGAAGAACCAATTGCAGCTGCAATTGGAGCAGGTCTTGATATTACAAAACCTGATGGCAACATGGTCATTGATATTGGTGGTGGTACTGCTGATATTGCAGTTATTTCATTGGGCGGCATTGTTGTAAGCAAATCAATCAAGGTTGCTGGTGACAAGTTCGATGAAGCCATTATTAAGTATATGCGTAAAGCACATAACCTTTTGATTGGTGAGAGAACAGCTGAAGAGCTGAAGATAAATATCGGAACAGCTTCACCACGTCCAAAGGCTATTAAAATGGATTGTCGTGGCCGTGACCTTATTACAGGTCTGCCTAAAAATATTACAGTAACAAGTGACGAAATGCTTGAAGCACTTCATGAGCCGGTAAATGCTATTAGTGATGCCGTCCATGCTGTTCTAGAAAAAACACCGCCAGAGTTGGCATCGGATATTAGCTCGCGTGGTATTGTAATGACTGGTGGAGGCGCGTTGCTTCATGGTCTAAACAAGCTTTTAGAAAAAAGAACGGGCATTCCAACATATATTGCAGAAGAAGCAATTTCATGTGTGGCTAAAGGGACAGGTATGTCTTTAGAGCATCTTGATGTTCTTGAGAAGTCGATGATTACCAACCGCCGTAACGCCCGCGCATACTAGGCGTCGTCTTTTTTCCTTACTCTGCGTCGCTGAAATTTTAACAACTCAATCACGTACTTAGGTACGCTCATGAGTTGAGAAAATTTCGCTCCTTGATTAAGAAGAAAATACTTTCCCTAATGTTAAAGTTGCGATTTTTCCTTATCTTGCGACATTATAATTCAAAATCTGAACCTCTGCTGTTTTCAGCGGAGGTTTTTTATTTGTCTAAAGGGACGTTTTGCTATTTCTTAGAAACTTTTAATCTGGGGTTAAGAAAAATGAAAGGTAAATGGTGTTTAATAATAGCATAGAGATACTTGAAAGGAGGACGCATATGAGGACGTTGATAGTTTATACAAGCAAATATGGTTTCACTGAGAATGTGGCGAAAATTTTAGGAGACCATATTGAAGGTGACGTGGCTATTCATAAGTGTGATAAAGACTACTCTGTGGATTTAACTAAATTTGAAAATGTGATAGTCGGCTCTTCGTTGTATGTTGGTAAACCGAACAATGCAGTGCTTGATTTTTGTGAGAAATATCAGAGACTACTTATGAGTAAAAGATTGGGTTTCTTCGTCACAGGAACAACTGGAAAAGAAGCCGTTGAAGCACTTAGGCTTAATTTTCCGGAGGATATGGTAAAAAAATCAGAAGCAATTGGATGTTTCGGATATGCTTTGAATTTTGAAAAAATGCGTTTCTTTGACCGTCTAGTGACGAGGATTGTCCTAAAAAAAGACCAAAGCGAAGTAGAAATAGATAGTGAAGCAATCGAAATGTTTGCGCAGAAATTCAACAAGCATAATATGCGAAGCGATAGCAAATGACATTCAGAAAATAATATAGAAAAAAACAATTAAATAAATTAAAAAGCTAAACATTTCAGGCCTTCCGACCGATAATACATGTGAGATTACAACTGGAGGCTTATTATGATACGCGGCTTATATATTTCGGGCACATCGCTCGCAACTAATAATAGAAAAATTGATGCGATAAGTAATAACATCGCTAATATAGAAACAGCAGGTTTTAAACGTGATGATGTGACGACTGAATCATTCAATGCGGTTCTGCTCGCAAAGTTTAATGGGTCGAAATTCACAACAGAAGGACTGCCTGGCAAAATAGAGCTCACAGCTGAGGGTGATGATTACGAAGCGACAACGGAGAATGGTTTTTTCAGAATTCAAACAGATCAGGGTATCAGTCACAACAAAAATGTGAAATTCACAGCAGATGAAGACGGATTTATTTCAACATATTACTTAAATAGTGACAGAAGTAAGAACTGGAATCTTGGAGACAAGCTAATTGGTGCAAGTGGTAAGTTTATTGAAGTTGGCCAAGACGGCTTCGAGATTAACGAAAACGGTGAGGTTCTTGTTGGTGGCAATGTTGTCGACAAACTGGTATCTACATCAAACCGTGACGTTATTGGAACAATCAGTGCTGGTGTTAAGCTCAATAGAGTATTCACAGACTTCTCACAAGGTCAAATAATTCGTACAAATCGGCAGCTTGATTTTGCTCTTGAAGGTGATGGATTCTTTGTTGTTGATACACCTTTTGGTGAGTTGTTTACAAGAGATGGGCACTTTAAGACAGATGCATCGGGTAAACTGATGACTGCTGAAGGATATTCTGTAAAAGGCTTTGATGGGAATATTGAAATAGAAAGTTCTGACATCGCTATCAATGAATTCGGAGAGATTATATTTGATAACGAGGTTGTAGATAAATTTAAAATGGTTGATGTAACAAATAAGGGTGATCTTGTAAAACTCGGTGGTGGTTATTACCGAATGAAGAATGACCCTGTCGGATCAGAAAAAGATTTTGAAGGCAATATATATCAGTATTCTGAAGAACAATCCAATTCGGATTCAATCACAGAAATGATCAATATGATGTCGCTTCAAAGAAACTATGAAGCCAGTCAACGCGTCATCCAAACACATGACAATATACTTGATAAAGCTGTTAATGATGTTGGTCGGGTAAGATAGCAAGGAGGGTAACTAATGAAAGCTATGTGGTCTGCTGCCTCAGGTATGAAGGGGCTTCAATTAAAAATTGATACAATTTCAAACAACCTAGCCAATGTTAATACGGTTGGTTATAAAAAACAAAGACTTGAATTTAAAGATATGATGTATGAAAAACTATCTGCTGATAGTTTCCAAGATGGTGAAGGCAAGCCTGTTGTACTTGAAATAGGACATGGAGTTTTACCTTCAGCAACGGCTCGTTCGTTCACAAACGGGAACTATGAAGAGACCGGAAATGAACTTGATGTTGCAATCAATGGTGATGGCTTTTTCGTAATTAACGATCAAAATGGAAAAGCACAGTTCTCACGCGATGGCAGTTTCAAAATAAGCGTGAGAGATGATGTTGGATTTTTAACAACATCTGACGGTTATTATGTTCAAGGCGAAGGTGGCGAAATTGAACTTGGCGAAGACATTAAGACGATTGATATAGATGTAAATGGAAATATCTCTGTTACAAGAGGCGATTCAGATGAACCTGAAGTGATCGACAAGCTCCAATTTGTGAATTTCGCAAATCCAGGTGGTCTAGAGAGTTTAGGTAAAAACCTATATTCTAAAACGACGGCTTCAGGAGATGCAATTGAGCTTGAAGATGGTGAAGGTGGCGAATTGTGGCAAGGTTATCTAGAAACATCGAATGTTGATGTTGTTGAAGAAATGATTAACTTGATTACAGCTCAAAGAGCTTATGAAGTGAATTCTAAAACGATACAAACAGCTGATAGTATGCTTGAACTTGCGAGTAACCTGAAGAGATAGAGGTGAATATAAATGAAGATTGATAATGCATCATTAACCTCAACAGTTTCAAATTCTCAGATTTCAGATAAACGTGATGAAGAAAAAATTAAGTCGTTTAGCGATGCGCTGGATAGCGCAAAAGAAAGTGGCGATGATGATAAACTGAAAGAAGCAGCACAGCAATTTGAAGCATTTTTTATCAATTCAATCTTCAAATCGATGCGCAAGTCTGCTGATTGGGGCGAAGGCATGACCGAAAAATCTCATGCAAGAGGCATTTATGAAGGTATGATGGATGAGAAAATGTCTGACGAGATCGCAACGGGCCGAGGTATTGGGATTGGCGATATGATCTACAAACAAATGGCAAAACGTTACAATGCAGTCGAGACGTTGGGTGAAGTGGCGCCTGAGGCTCAAAATGCTTCTGAAAAGTCGGAAACCAAAGACAAAGAAAAAACCCCTGAAGTGAAAAGTTTAGATCTAAAAGGCTAGTTTTTTGACAATATAGATCAATCCTGTAAATGAATTGACTAATATATGCAAAATGTGTGTATAAATAGAATGAATGATATAAATCAAACCATGAATAGAGATATTCATGGTTTTTTAATTGGTCAATGAGTTGAGGTGCGTTAATATGAGAGAACATTTAGGCGTAGAATGTGAACATGAATTGTACTTTGAGTTCGAAATCAATGCGGCTGTAGATAAGGTCTGGAAAACACTCACAACGGAAGAGGGACTGAAAAGTTTTTTCTCATCTCATGTAAAAGTTGAACCTTACCCTGGAGGATGTTTTGAAATACTATTTGATATGGAAGCGCCTGTAGGTTCAAGAGGCTCCGAAGGCATGATTATTCTGGCAATGGAAGAGAATCAATTGTTATCTTTTACATGGAACTCATCACCGATTCTTCCGGATCTTCGAGATCAAATGACGACTGTTGTTATTCATTTGTATGAGAAAAATGAAAAAACGCTTATCATATTTAGAAATGTAGGGTATGGATACTCAGATGAGTGGCAAAAATCGAGAGCTTACTTTAAAAATGCTTGGGGAAGAATTGTACTGCCAAGGTTGAAATATGCTCTTGAAAACGAGCCATATGATTGGTTGAATCGACCTCATGTACCCGATGTTGAGTATAAGTAAAGTGTGTGTGTTAAATTCAGATTGGTTCTACTGGTGATTTTGGATGAAATCGTGTATAATATAGAAAAATAGGACCAGGTATTAAAAACTGGTATTAGTGGAGGTTGTTTATGTTAAACACGATAGAAATTCAAAAATTGATTCCGCACCGTTATCCATTTCTTTTGGTGGATAGAATTCTAGAACTTGAGCCAGGTACAAGGGCTGTAGGACTTAAAAACGTAACAATGAATGAGCCGTTTTTCCAAGGCCATTTCCCAGGAAATCCAATTATGCCAGGTGTTTTGATCGTTGAAGCAATGGCACAAGTTGGTGCTGTGGCTTTAATGAGTTTAGAGGAAAACAAAGGCAAATTGGCTGTTTTCGCAGGTATTGATAACATTCGATTTAAAAAGCAAGTGACACCGGGTGACACGCTTCGTATGGAAGTGACAATCGAGTCAATGCGCCGAGGAATTGGCAAAGGGTCAGCAGTCGCTTATGTTGATGATAAAGTGGCATGTAAAGGTACAATTATGTTTGGTCTGGTTGATCAACCAGAATAAAAAAATAGAAAAACAGAGTGTTGTAAGGCGAAAGTGTATTTCGTCCTGCAACACTTTTTTTTATGTTGATTTAGTTAGTATAACAACAAGATATCTTTAAAATTGGCAAAAATTTGGCAAGAATTTGGTAAAATTATCTTTTGCAATATGATATACTTGAAAGTGAGTGGTACGAACGTATTTGAATTAATAGGAATCACAAAACAAACTGAATATATGGGTCTGAAAGTGTCCCATGTATATGTTGAAACACATTGTGAGATTACGTTGTACTCTTAGAATATGAGTGATCAATCCTTATAAGGGTAAATAGATAATTGGAAAAAATAGTTTAACATAAACAATAACGTGACAATCACGTGAACTTATTATGAAAAGGGGTTTTGTAATGAACTACAAAGAGTTTTATAATTCATGGTTAAATAATCCTTACTTTGATGAAACGTTCAGAGCCGAATTGAAATCAATTGATACAGATGAAAAAGAAATTGAAGATCGGTTCTTTAAAGACTTAGAATTTGGAACAGGCGGAATGCGCGGCGTTATCGGTGCTGGACGAAATAGAATCAATAAATATATTATACGAAAAGCATCTCAAGGTTTTGCAAACTATTTGAAGAAGCAAGGTGAAGCAGAGTTGTCTGTGGTCATTGCCCATGATTCTCGTCGTATGTCGCCAGAATTTTCGCTTGAAACAGCGTTGGTCATGGCGGGGAATGGAATCAAGGCATACATTTTTGACTCGCTAAGAACGACACCTGAGCTGTCGTATGCTGTCCGTAGTTTAAAAGCAAATGGCGGCGTTGTTGTTACAGCAAGTCATAATCCGCCAGAGTATAATGGCTACAAGATTTATGGTGAAGATGGATGCCAACTTGTACCGCATAATGCGGATATGGTTGTTGACGAAGTTTCTGCGATTACGGATTACGAAACAATTCAGTATATGGACGAAGCTGATGCGAAAGCAAAAGGCATGCTGGTTGTATTAGGTGAGGCGCAAGATACACAATATGTAGAAATGATTAAAACCCATATCAAAAGAGATTTAGATTCAGCTGTGAAAGCAGATCTTAAAATTGTATATAGCCCGTTACATGGCACGGGTGCAAAGTCAGTAGAACGTGTTCTCGCAGAAACGGGATACACAGGTTTCATACCTGTAAAAGAACAAATGATTGCGGACAGTGAATTCTCTACACTTAGACTTCCCAACCCTGAAGAACCGGATGCATTTGATCTGAGTGTCAAATATGCAAAGGAGTCAAATGCAGATGTTATTGTTGCAACTGATCCTGATTGTGACCGTGTGGGTGTTATGGTGAACCAAGGTGGTACGTACGAATTGCTGAATGGAAATCAAACAGGAGCACTTCTTGTTGATTATGTATTATCATCGCTTGAAGTTATGCCGAAGAACCCTGTAATTATCAATACAATAGTAACATCAACAATTGGCGAAGCTATTGCGAAAAAATATGGTGTGGATGCAATGAGCACATTAACAGGCTTTAAATTCATTGGTGAAAAAATTCGACAGTTCGAAGAAGACAATTCACATACTTTCATTATGGGTTATGAAGAAAGCTATGGCTACCTAATTGGGACAGATGTTCGTGATAAAGATGCTGTTGTTTCAACAATGATGGTTGCTGAAATGGCTGCATACTACAAATCACAAGGAAAGACGTTGATGGATAGATTGCATGAAATCTTTGAAGATGTTGGATACTACCTAGAAGACCTTGTTGCCATAACAATGAAGGGCAAAGAAGGTATGGAAAAAATTGCTACAATCATGGATCACATGAGAACGTCTAGTCCGAACGAAGTTGCGGGCAATAAAGTGGATAAGATTCTTGATTGTATGGCCGATGGTACAGGTTTGCCAAAGTCAAACGTGCTTAAATATTATCTTGTAGATGGATCTTGGTTCGCAATTCGACCTTCAGGAACAGAACCGAAAATTAAATTCTATTTCTCAGCAAAGTCAGATTCGAAACAAGCTGTTTCTAAGAAAATTGATTCTATCAAGTCTGAAGTTATAAAAATGGTAGAGTCCATATAAATTCTAACAGAGCAAGTATGATCTAAATACACAAGACTGGTCGGACAATGTATGCATTGTTTTCGACCAGTCTTGTATTGATTTAAGCGAATCTTACTTGTAAGGCCACATAAGCATGTTATAATCATCATGATATAAGTGTTCCATACACTGATTTTTGAAATTGTGAAACAAAAATATAGAAGCCATTTTGGCGAGAAAGCACTTGGTAGGAATAAATGACGAATAAGATAAATTTAACTGTTCTTGAGGGCGGTTATGGAAAAAAACTGCATAGTGGCTATCATTTTATTGAAGCTCATGCTACAAATACACGACTCATGGGTGTTGTAGGCATCGTTGTGAAATGGCAAAAATCTGAAAATGAATATTTTCATGAACTTTATCATTTGGATTTTGAGTCATATGGAATTGATGGTTATGAGGGCTATGTGAATCCAACAGAAGAGTTCTTAGATCATCGAATTAGAAAAATGATGGGTGGTCTTGGGGGTACATTTGAAGTGCTGGAAGCACGCGAAGTGAGAGCGCTCCTTCAATCTGCAGTTCAAGTGGCACCTGAATGTCTTGGTGAGTTTCCGGAAATCGAAGAAGCATTTCCGAATATCGCTAAAGACATGAGTCTTTCTGATGAAAATTATGACGAGATTACAGCAAGGTTGACACCAGCGCTGAAAAATCAGTATGCCTTAATACATTATTTCATGATGAGAAGTATTGGCCAAGATTGGTCAGGGCGACGAGGTTTGTGGTTAGAAGTCGAAAGCAACTATGATACACGTGATATGACCTTGGTGCCGAGCACTCTTATTCGTGAGTCAATTCAGGAAGTGGATAAAAATACGTATCAAGTGACATCTTTGATTGATGGATACTCGGGATATGACATGGTTGTATCCGAGATTAAATTAAGTGATATTGAGGGTGAACTTAAAGTTGAGTCATTTGAAATGATTCGGAAAATGAAAATATCATCTATTGAAGCTGCAATGATGCTTAAAAAGAAGGAATTTCTATCAATATACACCGTGCTTGATGAAACGATTGAGATTGATCTAGAGAACAATTACCCTGAAATGATGGATAATGAACACGAAGCAGGGGTGTTGTATTCTCGGTTTAAACCCACGAATAGCCATGTCGAAGAGCAAGTCTTTTATTTAAGTGGTGATTTACTGGGATTGTATTACTTAACAGATGAAGGTCAAATGATCGTGAGCAGTTTTGATGAGGAAAGTTTAAACCAAATTGAAAATGAATTGTCAGTGTGGATTGGTGAGAAACTTATTGCGCCTGCAGGTCAGTTTGTAATAGACGTACCCATTCTGTATGATTTTGTAAATAGTGGATTTGGAGA
>Ga0209379_10002015_pt1 | contig 12669 bp, 12 predicted proteins | sample tdDd001_FD_187124 | JGI IMG/M metagenome (GOLD analysis project Ga0209379, IMG submission 187124) | Marine sediment microbial communities from the Atlantic coast under amendment with organic carbon and nitrate - tdDd00.1 (SPAdes)... | ecosystem: Environmental > Aquatic > Marine > Coastal >...
CGATAAGTTGTTGTTCAATATTGATAAGAGGGAGTATGATAAATATCATAAGGTTATTTTAGATCATCTGTATATTGATTTAGTAGAATATCCTGAAGACTCATTTGATAAAGAAAAATACACAGGGATTTATGACAATGATAGGGATAAGGAAAACATGTTTGTACAAATTGTGGATCATCAGTTAGTATGTGATTGGGGACAAATGAATATGGCTTTACAGTATATAAAACCTTATACATATAACTTAAGATCTTATCCTATATACTTGGAGTTTATTGAAGAAGAAAACAAGATTGTTGGAATCAATACTTATGGTAGACAATGTTTTAGGAGGGCTGGTTGCACATTTAAGCGTGTAGAAGAAACAAAGTATGAGATTAGGAAGTAATTGATTTCATTGATAATTTAAAAGCAAATTATAATTGATGTTGAAACCATGATTGAAGATTTAGCGTTTAGTGTTCCCTATTTATATGTACTCGTATTGATGAAGAATATTCTGAATGACCAATTCGATGATAAATGAAATCTAACACTGTAAAGTTTTACATTGTGTATAATTCACTACGGTGAGTTCGACGGCTGTCGTAATAAAAGAGTCTTAGTTAAGATAATAAGTGAATAATGATTGAAAGCTTCTCTTTTAGAGGAGTTTTTTAGTTAAAAGATTCTTACAAGATGTCGTATTTGAGTTTATGATTTGTTGTTAATCACTTTTATGTATGTGACTTCGGATAAGGTTTTGCAGCTTGGGAATTCTTTTTTTAATGTTCATAATAACGATTTAATATAAGGAAAAGAACAGTAGAATGATTACTTATGATATACTCTAGGTATATGGTAAACAGATAAGGAGGAACTTAAATGAGGAAAAAGCACTTAATAATTTATACAATTGTATCCTATGCTTGGTCATATTTCTTTTGGATATTGGCTATATTTATAGCAATGAATAACAATATTGAAGTATATTTAAATGAGACTTTTGTTGAGTCTATGTATACTGGAGCATTAATCGGTAAAGTAGCAACTGTATCAGTGATTGCCTTAATAGCAACGTTTGGTCCGATGATAGGATCTATAGTCATAGCAATAATAGATTCAGATTTTAAAATAGAGTTATTAAACCGGATTTTCTTATATCGTAAAGTAAAGTATTATTTAATTGTAATAGGTATATTTTTAGCAATAGGTTTTGTTCCATCTATACCATTAATTTTTAGTGCTGGAATAACGTCTACTTCTCCATACACAATACTTCTCTATTTGATAACATTTTTTGTTATTCAATTGTTTACCTCAGGTACTGAGGAAATTGGTTGGCGTGGGTTCATGCTACCAGAATTTTTGAAGGAAAATGATACTTGGAATGCAAGTTTTAAAACAGGAGTTATTTGGGCAATATGGCATGCACCGGTTGTCTTCTATATTTTCTACTTACAAGATATGCCATTATTTGCAATGATGTTTTCATTTCTTGGGTTTAGTGTAGGTATTGTTGCCATGTCAGTTGTTCATAGTTATTTCCTTCTGAAAACTAAAAGTGTATTATTTTCTGTGTATTTGCATGCAATGAGCAATACGATACCTCTTATTTCTGGTTTAGTAATATTAGATTCTTATAAAACTGCAGTATTTGCTCAGCTCTTAATTTGGGGTGTAGTGGCTATTATAATAAAGAGAAATCCTTCTATGTTTCCACAGAAGCAAAAAAAATGATTTAAATACTGTTCTTCAGACCCAAAAGATAGGCTGTGTCGAACTTTTATATGAAAGTCATAGTTTGTATATTATTCGCTACGGTGAGTCTGATAGTAATTTTATGGTGATATAAAAATAAAACTTGACAAAATTATTAGAAGGTGGTAATATTAGTTGTTGCTTAAATTTAAAGCAGTAATGTTAACTTTCACAATTTTGATTAGTACTATTTTTATGTAATCCTAATTATTGATGTATTTGTTTCCGATTATGCACGAGTTTAAGAATTAAAAAATTAGGAGGTACATATTATGAATGGTACAGTAAAATGGTTCAATCCAGAAAAAGGTTTTGGTTTTATTACAAGTGAAGATGGCAAAGATGTTTTTGCACATTTTTCTCAAATCAATATTGATGGTTTCAAGACTTTAGAAGAAGGTCAAAAAGTTACATTTACAGTTACTGAGGGTCAAAAGGGTCCTCAAGCTGAAAATATCGAAATCGCTTAATAATGAGTACTTAGCCTTATGCAGATGCATAAGGCTTTTTTATTTTGTCTTCAACCTACTATGTTAATCTATAGTTATATAGCAGGATCTAATGAAACTTATATAATATTCTATATCATGAGTAATTCTCTAAAGGTAGATTGACTTAGTTAAATGTGAGTACTTTATAATAATAAGTGATATTTAATATTATAATAAACAGACTAGAAAATGCTCTAGTCTGTATTTTTGTATAAGGTAAACCACTGGTTTAACAGGTAGTTCTAAACAGCTTTAGCTATGAGCCTTATTTTTACATTCTTCTGACATGATTAAGATGGTTGACCCACCATCTTAATCATAAAGTGGATAGGAAAAATGGATATAAACAGTTACCCGATATCAAATGGAATTGTACATACCATATTGTGTTCGTACATAAGTACAGAAGGTAAGTTATTTATGGCAAGATAAAAAACAAATATGGGTAAAATAAATCGAAAGTTATGCTAGATACTACTGAAAACGGTTGACAAACATTTCAGAAAGCCTTAAGGCTCTTATGTGTTCCATGCTATTATAGTTAATCGGTTGGTTTAGATTATTTCCAACCTATTGCCTATGATTACTTTCATTTTCAAGCCTTGTGTTGTAACGTATGTAGTGTCCTATTCATCTATGCTAATTATGACTGTCAAACTTAAAGGCTAATGATGTTAAGAAGTATTTATTTAGTGGTGGAATGATATTGTAGACCTCTCTTTGCAATAGCATCAGCTAACTACATCTAAGTAGGAAATCAATGTGGAGGAGGTTTTAGTTGTTAAATGGGGTAAAAGACTGCTCATTCTTCATTAAGCCATACGATGACAAATGTTATACTTATATCATATTAAAGATGAAAAACGACATGTCTAAAGAATCAGCATTTAAAGAGAATTACCCAAGTTGGGTAGTTCTTTTTTAGGTGAATGACTTTTGTTTCTAAGATTTGCTGTTTTGATGAAGTGATTTAGTAGCAAATTATGGGGTATGTTGACAATGAAGACGATTTAATTCGAAAAGTAAAGAAGTTGAATAAAGAGAGGAGTTGCAACATGAGTAATGGTAAATGTCCGGTAACAGGCGCAACTAGTTCTGGAGGTGGTAAAGGTACAAAGAATAAAGATTGGTGGCCTAACCAGATCAACTTAAAAATTTTGCAACAGAATTCTGAGAAAACAAATCCCATGGATGAGGCTTTCAATTACAAGAGTGAGTTTGAAAAATTAGATTATAACCAGTTAAAACAAGATTTATATGATTTAATGACAGATTCTCAAGAATGGTGGCCTGCAGATTATGGTCATTATGGTGGATTGTTCATTAGAATGGCATGGCATAGTGCTGGTACTTATAGGGTGCAAGATGGACGTGGTGGCGCCGGAACGGGTACACAAAGATTTGCTCCTTTAAATAGTTGGCCCGATAATGCCAATTTAGACAAGGCAAGAAGATTGTTATGGCCGATTAAAAAGAAGTATGGTAATTCAATATCTTGGGCAGACTTAATGATATTGGCTGGTAATTGTGCATTAGAGTCAATGGGATTTAAAACATTTGGTTTTGCAGGTGGTCGTGAGGATGTTTGGGAACCAGAGGAAGACATTTATTGGGGAGAAGAAACCGAGTGGTTAGGAGACAGTCGTTATTCAGGTGAAAGAGATCTTGATAATCCTCTTGCAGCTGTCCAAATGGGACTGATTTATGTCAATCCAGAGGGACCTAATGGAGTACCAGACGCAGTCGGCTCAGGTCAAGATGTTAGAGATACTTTTGCCCGAATGGCGATGGGTGATGAAGAAACAGTAGCTTTAGTTGCAGGTGGTCATACTTTTGGTAAATGTCACGGTGCTGGCGATGCTAAGCATGTTGGTCCGGAACCTGAAGCTGCTGACATTGCAGAAATGGGACTTGGATGGAAAAATGAGTTCGGCTCAGGTAAAGGTGATGATACTATTACTAGTGGTATAGAAGGTCCATGGAATTCAACGCCTACTAAATGGGATAATGGTTATTTTGATACCTTGTTTGGTTATGATTGGAACTTGGTTAAAAGTCCTGCTGGTGCGTGGCAATGGGTTCCGTCAGATCCTGATGCTCATAATATACCAACAGCTCAAGGTAGTAGTAAACAACCACCAATTATGACGACAGCTGATCTATCGTTACGAATGGATCCAATTTACAAACCTATATCTAAAAGATTTCATGAAAACCCAGATGAGTTTGCAGATGCTTTTGCAAGAGCATGGTTTAAGTTGACCCATCGTGATATGGGACCTAGATCGAGATACCTAGGACCTGAAATTCCAAAAGAGGACTTGCTATGGCAAGATCCAATTCCTCAAAGGGATTATGATTTGATTGATGAGAATGATATTGTTGCGTTGAAGAAAATGATTTTAGATACTGATTTATCAGTTTCCGATCTAGTAATAATTGCATGGGCATCAGCTTCAACATTTAGAGGTTCAGATTATCGTGGTGGTGCTAATGGGGCGAGAATAAGGCTATCACCACAGAAGGATTGGGAAGTAAATGAACCAGAAAAATTAGGGCGTAATCTTGCTAAGTTGGAAGAGGTTCAGGCAAAGTTCAATGATTCTCAAAGTAATAATAAGAAAGTATCATTGGCAGATCTAATTGTTTTAGGTGGATCAGTTGGTATAGAAATAGCTTCTGAGAAAGCGGGTCATAAAGTAGAGGTGCCATTTATACCTGGTAGAAATGATGCAATTCAGGAGCAGACAGATGTTAAATCATTTGGTGTGTTAAAACCAATGGCTGATGGTTTTAGAAACTATCAAAATCGGAAGTATAATCTAAAGGCTGAGGAATTGTTGATTGATAAGTCACAACTCTTAGGTTTAACAGCACCAGAAATGACAGTTTTAATAGGTGGAATGAGAGTATTAGGAGCAAATTATGGTCAATCTCCTTTTGGTGTTTTTACCAAGACACCAGGTGTATTGACAAATGACTTTTTTGTGAATTTACTAGATATGAGGATTCAATGGAAGCCCATGGAAGATAAAAGTGTGTTTGAAGGCATTGACAGAAACAGCGGCGAAAGAAAATGGATGGCAACAAGAACAGATTTAATATTTGGATCGCACTCTCAGTTGAGAGCTTTTTCAGAAGTTTATGCAAGTGATAAGGCTTTACCAAAGTTTATTAACGATTTTATCCTTGCATGGTGCAAAGTGATGAATGCTGATAGATTTGACTTGAAATAAGACATAAATTAATTGTTAAACAACAATAAATGGGCTTTCATAGGCCCATTTATTATCTAATAAACAAAAAAACTATAATAAAAATGACAACGATGATGATACCTGCAATAGTAGTAAAATTAGAGGTATAATTGCCGTCTCTGATATTTAGTGGATCGTTACCTAAGGTTTCTTCTATTTCCAAGTAAACCTACAAATTATCCTCCTCTATCAATAATTAGTGTCCTATATTTATTGTTTCATGAAAATGTATTTTATATAAACTGATAAAATATTTCTTTTTATTAGAACTAAGATTAGTAAAATTAAAGTCTGCATATCATGTTCTTGTATGATTATGATAGGATTTAAGTAGGATAGATAAAATGTGGAGTTTAAGGAGAAATAAATATTGGTTGAAATGAAAAAAGATGGATTATTAAGAGCCTTGAGTATAATGTTGGATCAAAATATTGTTGATGTTTCTTTTGAAACTAAAGAATTACAAGGTGGTACAGTAGGACATGTAGAACTGATACATGGGATGGCGACTGTAGAGGGGCAAGAAAAACTCCCTTATAAAATTGTACATAAAACTCAGAAGCAATGGAAAAGACATGCAGATCCTGACTCTTGGTTAAGGGAATATGATTTGTACACTTCGGATTTGGGGCAGTTAATGACTGAATCTTTGAGATGGCCTAAATGCTATCATTTAGAAAGAAACGATAATGAAGTTGAGTTGTGGATGGAGCACATTGAAGGGGTTACCGGACATGATTTGTCTTTAGATATGTTTGAAATTGCTTCAAGGGAGCTTGGACGGTTTCAAGGTCGTTTGTTAAAAGAAAAACCTTCAGTTTTACAAGATCTCCATAACTTAAGTCGCGAGTCAATGATTAAAGAAGTTTATCAGGCTTATGTGGCTTGGCCAGAAACTTATGATTATGTGAGATCTGATTCTTGCGACTTACCAAAGCACATAAGTCAGATGATAATCGAAAATGATAAAAAATCAAATTTCCTCTGGCAAGAGATTGAGAAATTACCGGTTATTTTTAGTCATAGGGATTATTGGGTAACTAATATATTCTATGTGGATGGTCAGATTCGTTTAATCGATTGGGACACAACAGGTTTTGGTGCAGTTGGAGAAGATATTGCAAGTTTAATTATAGACGAGACTTCACCAAATATGATTCATGATTACTATAAGACTTGTGTACCTGCATATATAGATGGTTTATCTGAGTTTATTGATATGTCAACTTATAAGGACTTGTACATCTATGAACAAATCTTGTTGTTCTTTGGATATAGGCTGGTTGAGGAGTATAAGTTTAGTAAGTCAGATGAAGCTAAAAAATACTGTTTAGAGGTCCTTGAAAAGCTACACGATTTAAAACGTATTAAGTAATATCTGTAGAGCACTATATGAGTGCTCTATTATTTTAAAAACTATGACATGATGCTGTCATAGTTTTTAAGGTATGATGTATTTGAGGTGATGAAATGTATAAAAATATTACATTAGATAATTTAGAACATGAACATGTATGCTGTTCCATATCTGGTAAGGACACAGGACTTATGCTAAAAAAAGAATGGCTAAAAGAAAGAATAAAAGAGGGACTAGTATTTAGAAAACTAGATGAAAGAGCTAAGATTTTTATTGAGTATTTGCCATCTGAATCTGCTTTTGCACCTGTAGAGGCGCCTAACTACATGTATATCAATTGCTTTTGGGTATCAGGAAAGTTTAAGAAGCTAGGACATGGTAAAGCATTATTAGACCATTGTATTGAAGATGCAAAAGAAAAAGGGAAATCAGGTGTTGTTGTATTATCTTCTAAAAAGAAGATGCCTTTCTTATCAGATCCAAAATATTTGAAATCTTATGGATTTAAAACGGCTGATAAAGCCTTAGATTATGAGCTATTGTATCTAACCTTTGATGACAGTAAGCCTAAGTTTAAATCATGTGTTGGTCAAGCTACTGGCCATGTATTGTATTATTCGAATCAATGTCCTCATACTCATAAGTATGTAAAATTAGTAAAAAAGATTGCTGAAGAATTAGAATTTCCATTAGAAATAATACATATACAAACTAAAGAAGAGGCACAAAATGCACCTTGTCCCTTTACGACATATTCTTTGTACTTAAATGGTCAGTTTGTAACCAATGAAATCCTAACAGAAAAGAAGTTCCTAGAATTAATCAAGCCGCTTATATAGCGGCTTGAGTTTTGTATCCTAACTTGTGTAATATTTCTAAATCTTTAGAAACTGTAAATCCTGTTGTTGTAAGGTAGTCTCCTGTAAGTATGCCATTGACACCGCATCTGTAGACTTGTTCTAAATGATCTTCTAACTTAATTCTCCCTCCAGCCAATCTAATTTCTACATCTTCTAGTACTATTCTGTATACTGCCAAAGTTTTCATAATTTCAATTGGATCTACTGGTGGTTGATCTTCAAGTGGTGTACCGTCTATAGGACATAGAATATTAATTGGAACAGATTGTACTTGAAGTTCTTTTAGTGTTAAGAGCATGTCTATACGGTCCTGTCTAGATTCACCTAGACCCCAGATACCACCTGAGCAGACTTCAAGACCAGCATCCTGGCAAGCTTTAATGGTGTTTATTCTATCATCATATGTGTGGGTACTACATATTTCTTTATAGAAACGACGAGATGTTTCTAAGTTATGATGGTATCTTTTAACACCGGTATTCTTTAATTTTATAGCTTGATCAAATGACAATATACCATGTGACGCACATAAATCTAATTGTGTTTTTGATAAATTTTGATAAACAGGTATTAAAGCATCTAAATCTTTTGCATCTAAATCCTTGCCACTACTAACAAGTGAATGCTTGTGGACTCCTTGCTTTTCTAATTTCTTAGCCATGGTCATAACAGCTGTATCTTCAATTAAGTCATAAGTAGGACTACTCGTTTTAAAGTGGATAGATTGACTACAGAAGGTACAATCCTCTGTACAACGACCACTCTTGATATTATTGATTGAGCACAAATCAAAATGATTGTCGAAATATTTTGTTCTAAGTGCATCTGCACGATCTATTAGTTCCTCTAAGGGTAATTCAAATAATTTATGTATTTTATCCATACGACCTCCCTGTATAGGATATAAGAATAAAAAAAGAATGTCAACCTAATAATTCTTTAGGTTGACATTTTGAAATGATTATCATAAACAAGTTTTAACATCAGTAAATACATAATTGTTTTAGGGATCATAAGCATACCAATCATAGGTAGGAAATCTACAAAAAGAATGACCGGTAGATAAAATGCATATGACCATAATATAAGAGTTGCAAACTTTTTAAAGAAGACATCTTTACTTTTATACATAGCAAGGATTAGTAAGTAGCCTATAACTACCAAAGGAAAGTTTCTAATAATCCCCCATGCATAGGTTGATTCTGAAAACCAATTATTTTGTGGCAATAATACGATGATAACGCGTATAATACTTAGGATGCTTATCCACTTAAGTGTATTTTGACTCTCATACTTTTCATGTAGAGCCAATGTAAAAAATAGATAAGTTATTGTAACTGTTATTGCTGTTGCAAACGAACCTAGACCTATCATTTTGATGTTTCCCATAGCGAAATTAATATCACCAATAATATGACCAATTGTTCTAAAACCAACATGTAAAGTATCACCCACTGCTAAAAATAAAAATGCGTAGAAGTAAAGTTTTTGTGTTTTACTAGGATGATTTTTTTTCATTTTTACGACATATATCCATATGATTAAAAGATAGGATACGTTGAATATAATTTCAAAAATTTTCATAAGTACCTCCATATATATTCTACTTCAAAAATGTGCTATAGTAAATTGAGGTGAAAAAAATGATTACAATAAATGAACAATTAGGATCTCTAGATGAGGCAATTACTTTAGGCGTACTAAAGGCAAAAGTAAATGTACATCCATCGTGTGATGCCATAATAAGGTTATTAAAAGAAGAGGAAAGGAGAGTTTCTGCTTTCCAACTAGATAACTATAGAAACGATGCTTTAATAGCATCGAGAGCTGTTTATAAACAGTTAGGTAAGGATCCTTCTAGATATAGAATATCATCTGATTCTTTATTTAGGAGATTAATTAAGAATAAGGGCTTATATTATGTTAACAATGTAGTTGATATTAATAATATCATATCATTAAGAACCTTATGGAGTGTAGGTGCATATGATTATGGTAAGATTCAAGGCCCTATTACTTATCAAGTTGGTCATGATGAACATTATGAAGGCATAGGGCGAGGTGTATTAAATATTAAATCACTACCAGTTCTAGCAGATCAACTAGGTCCATTTGGATCAGCGACATCAGATTCTTTAAGAACCATGGTCACTGAGGCAACTCAAGAAGTTTTGATGGTCATTCATGGTTTTGGTGATGCCAGACAAATGGATAAGATGCTAGAAGACATGAAAGAATATTTAGTCATGTATGCGGATGCATCAGAGATAGAATTAACTATGATTAAAAGTTCATAGGTAAGGTCCATATTTTATAGTAACGCGTGTACTGCTGAGAAGTTATGGTTATAACTTCTTGGCTTTTTTTGTCTTTAAATATATATGTTGATCCCATTTGCTCAACATATTCTAGTTCTGTGAATATCTCACTAATATCTTTTGGGTCATAGTCAGACATTGATATGAAATGATTAAAGTCATAAGACATAAAATCACTTTGGGAGATGTGAAGGGATATGATTGATCTTGGAATTAGCATTACATCTGAAAAAATAAAAAATACAAGAAGTATAAGTATCATGATGATTAGTTTTGATTTCATAAAGACCTCCTTCTATCTCTATCATATCAAGAAACTATAAAATTTGATATGTTTTTAATGAGAATAATATTCAATTAGCATATAATATAACTAGGAGGTGTCGTATGAAGAAATTATTAATTATTGTACTTGCTATTTTTGCAGTCTCTTGTAGTCCAGATCAAGTGGTTGACAATGCTGAGCAAGAACAAGTCAACGTAGTAGAAACTACTAATCAAACATCGGTTGAAAATGAAGAAGCCACTTCAGATGAAAATGAAGAAGCTACTTCAGATGAATTGCCTGTCTTTAATGCTGAATCCTTATCTCAATATAATGGAGAAGATGATATGAAGGCTTATGTTGCAGTGGATGGATTAGTTTATGACGTAACAGATGTTCCGGCATGGCAGTCGCCTCATGCAGGAAGACTAAAGCCAGGTAAGGATTACAGTGAAGAAATTAAAAGTTCGCCTCATGGAAAGAAAAACTTAGAAGGATTAGAGGTAGTAGGCACATATGAAGAATAAAACAAAATTTATGATATTTCATGCATTGCTCGTGATATTTTATAGTTACATGTATTTGAGTTCTGTATTTGATATGAACTTACCATTTATCACCCATGGTCAATTTGGGTTTTACATGTCTCTTCTTATAGTTGCTACTTTTCTAGTGTTCAATAAAACTTTGATTAAGAAGTTTAAACATTATTTAAACCTAAATAAAGGAGCGAAATACTTTAGGTTACATAAGTTGAGTGTAATATTATTAATAGTACACTTTTTAGGAGCGGTAGCAACTGGTATTTTAATGAGATTCTATAATACCTATTCGTTTCACTCATTGTCTAGATTTATTGTACCTGTTTTGATTGTCTTCCATTTAATCACAAAACTATACGCAAAACGTAAAATAAGCAATCTATAGATTGCTCAGATTGATGATAAACCCAGGTCATTTATTTAAAATGGACTGGGTTTTATTATTTTGGGCTCAAAAGCGTGTGAAAACACTGCTATTATGCAGCATTTACTTCCTCTTTTTTCAGTTTACTTATCATTTTCTTTAAATTCATACACGCAAAGATGAGGTAAACCTCATCGGTTACCTTTTCTATTCCTCTTAAACGTGTATACCTCATCGCATGCTGTTCCTTACCATCGGCAAATACTCGTTCAATTGTTTCTTTTCTTCCTGAGTAATATATTTTGCCTTCCGGTGTTCGACGATATCGATCTGCTCTTTCTACTGCCGACTCCCATATGTGACGCTGTATTTGCTTTGACGCATAAGATTCTGTGAAGCAATCAGTTTTCTTCTCACATTTTTTACAGGTTCCTCTTGCACATCTATAAGTAACTTGACCATCTTTATCAACTGTAGTTGGTTTCATAATTTCATTCATCGGACATATATATGTGTTTTCTTCAGGATCATATTTAAAACTAGATTTTCTAAACTTACTCTTTGTCTTGTTGTTATTTCTATAAGGAATAACTAATTGAATTTCCTTTTCTTCCATTACATGAGCAACTGCAGCACTCTTATATCCTGCATCTACAACAACAATCTCAGGCTTTTCTATTTTATCACTGATTGAATCAACCAAAGGAAATAACATATTTACATCATGGATGTTTCCTGGAGTTAGTTCGAAACCAATTACCATGCCATTGCTATCACAAGCTGTATGAGTAGTGTAAGCAAAACCTCGTTCTTTATCAGGTTTGAAGAACATACCTGATGAGGGATCAGTATCACTTACAGTTAGATTCTTTAGTTCTGTGATTTCTTTTTTTTTAGCGGCTTCTTACCAAGCTCTTTTCTCATTTCGTTTATTTCATTATCTAGTTGCTCTTGATAAAACTTGGCTTCTTTCTCAACCAATTCTTTATGATACTTGTTCTTGTTTGCACTTGCTTTTATATGTGATCCATCTATAAATATCACATCCGGTTCAACTAACTTGTACTCTAATGCAGTTTCTAAAATTCTTTCGAAAAAGTTCTGGAAGAAATGATTTTCTCCAAATCTCTTAGAATAATTCTTAACGTATGTAGTAAAATGAGGTACTTTCTCTGTGAGCGAATAGCCAAGATACCAACGATAAGCATTGTTAACTTCTATTTCTCGTAATGTTTTTCTCAATGATGAGATACCAAACATTTTCTTGATAATAGCTATTTTAACTAATACAACAGGATCAACACTTGGCCTACCATTATCTAAGCAATACTCTTTTTCCATCACATCATATACAAAGGATAGATTCAGATATTTATCAAGATCTCTAACCATATGATTTTGTGGAACCAAATCATCTAATATACTCATTTCCATTTGAACTCTTGAATCTAAAGACTTTTTAGTTAACATAA
>Ga0209379_10002016_pt1 | contig 12664 bp, 14 predicted proteins | sample tdDd001_FD_187124 | JGI IMG/M metagenome (GOLD analysis project Ga0209379, IMG submission 187124) | Marine sediment microbial communities from the Atlantic coast under amendment with organic carbon and nitrate - tdDd00.1 (SPAdes)... | ecosystem: Environmental > Aquatic > Marine > Coastal >...
AGCATCCTGGTAAGACTCGCAAACCGATTCAATAGTATAGTATTTAGCATCATCTGGTGATTTAGGACAATAAGAATACCATTTACTCATACCATCATCTTCATACTTAACCTTCACACCATCAAATTGATTCCCTACGGTTTGTTTTCTAAAACCATATGATAATACAGTAGAAGATCTCTTTCTGTATTCATGAACAGAATCTTTAGCTTTGTACTCTGATAAATTGTATATAACAAGTTGACCACTTGATATTTTTACTCCAAAAGAATGATCATCACATAGTTTAAGTAAAAATGCTGCATCTGATTCTTCTTGTAATACATATGAAAAAACTGGATTTACTTGACTGTCATATAATAAGTCAAGTCCAGCTTCATTAGAAATCTTTGATGCAATCATTTTAAAACTTTGGTTGGTCCATGATCTAGTTTTTTTCTCATCTTTAAACGAGCTATTAGTCGGCATAGAATTGCCATTAATCGTCATAACCGATGGTGGTCCACTGCATTCAGGCTCATCTATATCAAAAAACCCGCAATCCAAGGATTGCGAGTCTCCATCATGTCGCCAATTAAGTGTATGGATAATTGGTCGAAGTTTGTCACCTTCTTCAGGAAACCAATCATCCGACCAAATACCCTTTTCATCCTTTAAAGAAATAGATACATCATCTGCTACGCCATGAGCGTTATCAGTATAAGAAAATGAAACAAGGTCCTGTTGAATCTCTTTAGATGCATTGACCTCATCATAATAAAGTTCAATATAGGATCTTCTTACTTTCATATTATCCTCTCTTCCAAGGTGGTAGATTAGTTGATGCTTTTACAGTAACATCAGGAATAGTTAGCATGACACCACCACTAAACATTACAGTTTCCATATGTTCTTTATTGGCAAGCATTAAGGCTTCTATATGATCATAAGAATCATACTGTTCAAAAGAAATCTTGTCCCAGGTATCACCTAGGACTGTTCTATACTTTTTCATATACCTCCTTAACTGTCAAAAGCTAAACGTTGTTTTTTTCGTTCCATCTTTTTATACTGAGCATCAAACCCATCTCTACCTTTTTTCTCGACTTCAATAATATCATCTTTTGATGCATTGCCTTTGATGATAAAAGTCGGTTTGTATTCAATGTGATTAACATATTCTTGTTTCACATTGATTGTATCTTTTCTGAAATTGTTGATCATGTCTGTAAATGATCTAGGTTTTTCTTGTGGGTTATCATCACTTCTCTTTGACTTAAGAATAGCAAGCTGAAGAAGTTTTGATAGTTTAGAAAGTGGTAAAACTGCTTCTTGTTCTCGACCTTCACCAATCATGGCCAAAGTCGGACCAGTTGTAATACCGCCTTCTGCTAGGTATGGAATCTTAGGTATGTTAACACCTATGGTCTTTCCTCCAATCTCAGGTACCCAATCAGGCACCTCGAACTGAATTTTGTTAAGACCATCAATCATCCAATTTAGGATTTTCGCATAGACATTGATATAACCCTTGCCTACATCTACGATGCCTTCCCATAAGCCACCAAACCACTCTTTTATGCCTTCCCATGTCTTAATGACATTTTCATAAGCGGTTGTGAATCCAGCGCTTATTTTTTCACCTACACCAGCTCCCCACTCAGCAATAGCTGCAAATTTTTCGCCTAGCCATGCAGATATTTCATCCCAGTGCTTGATTACCGCATAACCAATTGCTATTAAACCAGCAATAGCTGCAATAACTAAAGTAACAGGCGATGTTAGAATGCTTATAGCTGTACCCAAAGCACCAACCGCAATAGCTGCCAAATTACCAGCTATAGCTGTTACAACCATAACCGCATTAGTTGCAATAAGATAACCCTTGTATAAGAGTAAGGCGCCACTAACACCTGCAATGATAGGCTCAATTAAAGACCAGTTGTCTACAAATAAATTAAATGCATCCATGCCCTTATCAACTACCCAACCAAGAACATCAGCAATGACTGGAAATCCCTCAGTCATTAAGTATTCAACAATTGGTGTTAGAGTTTCAAAGGCAAATACTAAACCTTCGCTTAAAGCTGTACCAATGCCTTCAATAACTGGTTGTATTGATGGCCAGTGTTCTGTGAACTTCGAGTATAAATCATTTGCAAAACTTATAACATTAGAAATGCCAGTTGCAATAAATGGCATACCATTTTCTATGATCCATGTTGCAGGTGGTTTGACTAATTCAAAAGCTTTTACAAGCCCTGATTTGACTTTACCCGCTAGATCTAATACATTCTGTCCGAACTTACTTAATCCTGGTAGGTTCTTTTCGACTGCCATACGAGTATTATTAAACCCGTTCATGAATGTCTTTTTAAACCATTCAACTTGCTTACCGATTATCTTTAGAACAGGTTTAAATGATGAAAGACCTTCAACGCCTTTTCCAACAAGAGATTCTAAGATCTCACCTGTTTTCTTGATATATGGCCAGACTTTTTTCATACCAGCCTTAGCCATATCAATACCATAACCGACAAACTTTGCAAACGCTGCTAGTCTTTCACCAATGGCTTCAAAGGTACCATCTTCTGATTTTTCAGTTAAAAACTTTGCAAGTGATTCAGCATTAACTTTAATCATGTGAAACAAACTACCATCAACAACATCACCTGACATGGAAACACCTGACATAGTTGCAAGTCCTGTTTTCCATACACCTGATATAGTTGAAACTAAACCTTTATACTGACTGGCTTGGTTTGCCATACCATTTGTAAAATTGTCTTGCATCAAAGAGAATAATGCTTCATTGAATTTTTCTTGATTCGTGATCTGTCCTTTTTTATTGACTAGATCCATATAACCAAGTCTTTTCTCAGCATGTGTAATGATTTTCTCTTTTGTGATACCAAATTCCTTAAGTCTTTCAAGTTCTCCATTTTGAGCATCTGCGACTGCTTCAACTGCTTGAATAATATCTTTATTCATTACAGCTGCCATATCGCCCACCATTGGGAGAACCTTTTGTGCCTTAAGACCATAGGATTCAAGTTTTACTGTTGCTTCAACTACACTAGCAGTTTCAAAAGGTGTTTTATTTGCAAACTTAGCAGACCACTCCATAAGTTCTGCAGCTTTCTTTTGGTCTTTCATAACTGTGTTTAAAGTACCTCTGTATGATTCTAAAGTAGAAGCACTTTCAGTAAAGGCATTAAATGCCTTTTCAGCTGTATGTAGACCAACATAAGCAGTAGCTGCAGCATTAACTGTATTAGTTAACTTCTGAATACTTTTGGTTGCCTTGCTAAATGAAGAGTTGAATGAGGATTGAACCTTACCACCAAGCTTAAATACGGATTCGTAATTTACTTTTCTTCCGATGGTAATAGCTCCTTTATGATTTCTGAAACTTCATACAAGCGGTCCAAACTAAGATTCATATAGTATTCAGCGCTTGTATTAGTATTTATGGCCAAATAAAAACAGTGCTTTAGAAGTATTCTAGCACTGCCTGGCTCATAACCTAACTTAGCAAAAAAGTTGATACTGCATTCTTAATTTTAGTAATGTCATTAGCTTTAAAAGCTTTTAATAGTTCTAATGGATAATTACAGCCTTGAGCCGCTAAAACAATACAATAAGTTGCTGTTAACTCACTTACAGGGGCAAAATTACCACCTGAGAAGTAAAGTTTTTCAGCTGCTTCTACATCCTTATAAGAAAGGTTTTTAAGATTTGATAGATCAAGTGTTTCAATAACATCACCTTCAAATTTATACTTGTTTGAAAGATTAATCACCAAATCAAGTTTCTCATCACTTTCTTCTTTAGAAGATTCGATTTCAATGATATCATCATCTTTATTGCCTATATCAACTACCTTTTCAGATGCATCTTTAGCTTTTACTACTGCTTCAGCAGCACTCTTTGAAATACTATCTTTTGAAAGAGGATCCACAAATGGGATCCCCTGATTGTTATTATTCTTCATTTTCACCTCTAGATTAAGTTTCTATGTGCTTCAAGGTAGTCTTTACCATTGATCACATAAATCATATTCTTCTTATCAAGTTCAAGAAGAACCTTACCACTTTTTTCTACCTTTAGATATTGAGCATCTAAAGTCACTTTTGATTCACCAACTTTACCAGGTGAAACTTTTCCTAAATCAATTGATTTTGAAGCACCACCAATTGTAACTTTCATACCTTCTAAAACATCATCACCAGTCACAGCGTTTTCAGATTGAATAGCAGTCCTTAAGATGATAGTCTTTCTACCTGGTGTAAATAAATCATAAGCATCATCATGTGCAATCCTAAAAGGAATCTCGATAGGTAAAGCTGGAAAATGACCTGGTGTCCAGACTTCAATCTCACCTGCCATACCTGCACCAGAAATAGATTCAGTGATGTGTTCTAAATTAGGTAAAGTAACTTCAGCGTTAACGCCTAAAAGTTTCTGACCTTTATTGTATAGATTCATATTAGAATACACTTTTGGAATATTACGCATTAAGCACCTCCAATTGCTACTAAACCACTTGGGTCAAACTCTCTTACATGCTCAATAGCTTTTGCAGGTGTATAACCACCTAATAAAGTTTTGAATCTTAACTTACCTTCTGCTAAATTTTCAGCTGTAGCAGTCGTATAATCGAATGAAATCTTTCCACCCATGATCATACCGTTAGACTGAAGGTTATTTAAGTACATGTTAAACTCATCTACAATCGATTCTATGAGTCTTTTGTTTGTAGGATCATCAACCTCGTTGATGAACTGAAGTACAAATTGATTACCAATGAAATCAAAAATTCTTCTAGTCATAATAAATCTATCTTTTGGATCAGTCGTACCAGGATAAGCACATGTTTCATTACCCCAAACTCTCCAACCAGACATATTGACAGCTGTTACAATACCAGCAGCGTTTAATACATTGGCTTGACCTGGTTCTAGGTAAATTTCATCACCATTACCTAAAACTGATGCCTCAAGTGGCATTAACTTATTTGATGGTGATTGATATGGTACATCTCCACCTTTAAAATCTAATAATTGAATCACATTTGCAAGAAATAGTGAATACCAGTAAATAGACCCATTACATTTAGCCTTTGGCCAAGCTAGTAATGTACCACTTTCTTTGTATCCATTATCATCTTTCCATGGACCTACTTTTGTATGATCTACAATAGATGGATCTACATCTGCAATAAAAGTAACATTAAAACAATCATGAAGATCTCTTGTTACTTTTTCAGCTGCTCTAGCAACACCTGGTTTATGTGAATGACCTGGTATTGTTAATAGACCTGGTACCAAAGAAAGTTTTGGATAGATCTGCTTAACTACTTCAAGACCAGTATACTTATTTGTTGCAGCATCATATGCACCAATAATATCTTCATCACTGATCATAGATGGATCAATGTAATCATAATCTAATGACACTTTTGTTTCTGCTTTTGCAAGACCAGTAGAAGTAAGAGTAACCTCTAACTTACCTACATCATTAAAATCTAATGTATAATCATCAGTTAATGTATAAGTCGTAGAACCAGCTTCATTTTTAACAACAACAGACTCTTTTAAGATACCTGTGATGTTTGATGTTGCAATCATGCCAGAAACATCTAAAACAACAGCAGCTGATGATTTCTTATGTTTAGTTTTATCAAGTACATTGATCAAAACTAGTGGCGCAATACCAAATTCTTCAAATGATAAATGAAGTGCTGCACTTAGTGGAAAATTATCAAACTCTTCACTAAACCCAAACAATGACTTACCTTGTTCAATGTTTAAAACTTCAACAGCTTCATTGAGTGGTGCATTATCAACTAAGTTGACTGGTGCAGCACCAACAACAACTTGTACAGTTGATGCCTTATCAGGATCAAATGATGGTGATGGATTTTCAAGTCCATATATACCATGTTTATATTCCAATTGGACCTCCTAACAATGTTCGTTTTCTTGAAGCATAATACCCTTATGCTCCCAATCAGTTGAAACCCAACCTACATAGAATGGGTCTAATTCTTCTTCATTAAGCGCCCAAAGTAACTTGTTGACCATTTTAAACCTTGGACTTATATTTGGATCAGAAAGTAAATCAAGTCGAATCTTGTTGATGATGTTGAGGGTATCTTTGTGACCTTGTTGGTCCTCACCTTCATCATATGTACAAATAATCATAACGATATTTGTTTCTGAGTTTTCATCTGGATCAACTGAATCCTCACCTTCAAGTATTCTTACAAGTATGTATGGAAAAATTTCTTCATCACTTTCATATCTGCTTTCAGGAATTTCTTGTGAAATAATATTCAGTGGTCTAAGTCCTGTTTTTCCATGATACTCAAGGCCTTTAAATGTTTCTTGAAGCCTCTTAATTAGATTATTTTGTAATTCAACAATCATTTACTTGTCTCCCTTATCCTTTTTATCTCATGATCAAACCTCTTATAATAGGCTTCCATTGCATCTTTTCTTACTTTTCTTCTGACTTCAGGATTCTTGAACGTTTGTGGTACTGCGACAGAAGTTAATTTCTTAATAGGTAACCTTTTTTCTGTCTTTCTTTCAAAGATATGATCATTTAACTTTTCAGTAATAAAAGCATGCCTGAGTTCTTTGGTACCGCCATCTTTTTTTACAGCCACCTTAATGGGTTTTGACTTTTCAGGATTTTGTCTGTTGATGTGTCCTGGTATGACTTTAAAATGCTTAAGTCCAAGTCTCTGACCTCTTGAAACGGTCACAGCTTTCAAAGCGGCACGTGTCGCTTTTTTCACAGTGATGGTTTCTTTAATGGTTTTTGCTTTTAGATGATATTCTTTTCTTGATTCTCTTGAAAAAGTAGTGTTTGCTTTGGCTATAGCTCTATTTAAAGATCTAGAAACAACTAAAGGAGCCTTATGTTTTAAAGCTCCTAATTGTTTCTCAGCTCTTTTTAGTTCTTTTGAAGTAATCATGAGTGAACCTCAAGAATGATTTCATATGTGAAAGCAGTAAGTGAGCATGATGTAACCCTGTATTTTACACCATTAAAGGACATAATGCCCCCGGTCTTTGGTTTGCCTGGTAGTTCATGCATCCTAACTTCAAACATCAACTCTGCTTTTCTTAAACCTTCACCCATCTTAAGCTTCATTGTCTTAAGGGTTTCAGGTTTCATTACCACAGTACAGGACTTACCATTTAGAGTTACACTTTCAGCAAATTCTTCTACATTAAAAAAGAGTGCTTGGTCAGCAGCTCTCACATCTTTAAGAGTTAACATATTAGCCTTCTCTCTTATTCTTCATCCTCATCAGTACCTTGAACTTTTCCTTGCTCACCTTCTGAGCCACTGGTGGGACTTTTATCATCCTTTTTTTCTTGATTAGAAGATTCTATATCTTTTGGATCAGAATCCTCTTCTTCATCTTCTTCAAGTGTATCTGGATCAACAGCAACACCCTTATTAATTAGGCGCTTGCCTTCATCTGCTTTGACTTGAAATTCCTTACCAATACCATAGCTTTTGCCATTATGATTGACAGTACCTTTAACTACTCTAACTTTCATAGCGCCTCCTATAATACATCAAGCACTTTCCACGCCTTTGTATCTTCTGGCACTGGAAGAGGTCTTGAAGTTAATCTCATCTTTTCAGTCTCTGAATCTTCATCAACAATGTGCTTTGGTACTCTCTTAGCTTCGATAGAAACAGGCACCTTATTTTTGAACATCTTAACAGCAGCATAATGCATCTTACCGATGTCTTGATTACCAACAATAACAGTACCACTTGGTAAGATCGGTTGTTCAACACCTTCTGAATCGATAAACCATTCTTCATATGACATTAAGTCCATATCAAGCTCTAATAAACGACCTAAGAAAGTGGTGCCATCTGGCTTAACTCTTGGTTCAATTGAACCTAATTTGATGTGACGTTTATCAAATGCATCTCTTACCTTAGGATGTGCTAAGAATGCAGTTTGTGCATCTACATCCATCATAACTATCTTTGGCGCTTTTCCAGTAGCCTTTAAAATAGCTGATCTGATTTCTTTTAACTTTGCTAATGGATTTGCATCTGCATGTGACCATAATTCAGTACCTGATAAGGTTACTTTATCATCTTCATCAAACTTGATTTCCTTCTTGAAACCTTCACCATCAATGGTAACTTTCTTAGAAAGAAGTACTTCTCTCATTTCCCACTGTTCAGTTCTTGTGATTCTATCATCTAAGTCAACTAATGTTTCAGCGACTAACTCTTTTTGCTTTTGAGCTACAGATTTTAACTGATACTCTTGTTCACCGAAACCAACAACTTCTAATTCATGAATGTTTGTTACAACTTCAGGAGCGATTTTAGGTATTTCAACAGATTGAGTTGAGTAACCTTGTTTTTCTACTGGTACACCACCAACATAAGGTGATACAAATGGTGCCATTAATCTCTTACCAACTTTAACATCAAACTCAATCTTAGATGTAGGATGTGTTTTAGATTTTGAGAAAAACATTGATAAAGCTGTAAGTGGTTTCTTTCTTTGATTAATTGCAGCTAACATAACTTTAAAATTCGTTGCTTTTACTGGCATTTAAGGTCCTCCCTATTTAAAATAAATATCATATACTCTTAACTCTTTTTCGTGATCTGCTAATGTACTAGCACCACCAAAAGTTAAAGCTGACTTGAAAAAGCAACCAGATTGGTAAGCTGCTGCTTTTACATCTTCAGTACTTGTTGTATCAACAGTTTCTGCTAATATCATACTTGCCTTTTCAGCCCCATCAGCAAGACCTTTGTTAACAGGTACAAATAAACCACTTGCTGTAATTTGACCTAAAACAGTACCAGCAGTTAAAACACCTTGATTTTTAGCAAGGATAATACCTTTTGCTACTGCAGCAGGTTGAGTACCAGCAATTAAATTAGTTGCATCATATTCTACAAACATAATACCTCCCTATAACATGCTAGCTAGTTCACTAGCCATATTCTTGATTTCCTCACCTTTTGTTGATTGATCATCATCAGCTGGTGTGATTTCATTCAAAACATTAGCATCATTTTGAATGCCCTCTAAAGTTTTAGTTCTTAACTTGTTTTGCGCTCTAGTTTGAATCATAGCAAACTCACCAGCATTAACAGGTTCTTCGAACATTGCCTTGTTTGCAAGTTCTTCTTGACCAGGGGCAGTCAATTCTTTGATGTTCTTGATTCTTTCTCTCTCAGCTTTTGCAACAGATTCTTTGATTTCGTTGTAAAGCTCAGGGTGTTTGTTTTGTAAATCTTGTAGGTTCACAATTTCCTCCTCTTGTTCATTTGATGGCTCTGAAGCCATAGGTTTTGGTTTTGGCTTTGACGCCATATTCATAAACTGCATTGGCATCTTATCAAAATACCTACAGTCTATATCTAGACCATTGAGATTCATATGATCTTCAGACATCATCTGAACATCCATCTGAATTTCATCATCCATTACATCTGCATAACCAGCTGCAATAGCATCTTCAGCTGTCATCCATGTTTCTGTTTCCATTGATTTTGCAATAGTTTCCTTATCAATGCCTGTACGGTCATGATAAGCTGCAATGATTGACTCCTTGATTTTTTCAAGTTCGCTAATAAACTTTTTAAGTTCTGTCGCATTTACATAACGACATAAGCCAATCATAGGATCATGAATCATCATCATGGCATTCGATGGAATAATAATCTTATCACCAGCCATAGCCACAACTGATGCAGCAGAAGCTGCTATACCATCAATAAAAACTTTAACAGTTGCATTATGCTTTCTTTTATAGTTTCTAATTGAATTCAGAATTGAATGACCTGCAAAAACATCACCACCATAAGAATTGATTCTTACATGTAATTCGTTTTTTCCACCTAAATTATCTAAATCCTTATTAAATTGTTTTGGTGTGACTTCATCATCCCACCATGTAGTATTAGCAAGCGAGCCATAAATAAGCATCTCACCAATATCTTCGTTTTCAGCACTGTTCTTAATTTCCCAGAATCGCTCAGCGCCTTCAGCCTTATTAAACAAAGCTGGATTAAACTTTTTTGGCATTAGTAACCTCCAATAGACCTGAGTCTTTCATCAACTCATTTTCTTTCTTGGCAGCTGTCATGTTATCCCTAAAGGATCCACCTGTTAAGCCCATAGTTTCTTGTTCTCTTGTTGAGAATCCTTCTTTAACTCTTTTAGCTGCAGCATTAACTTCTTTTAATGGATCTATTTGCCCTGGTGCAGGACCATTCCACTCAGCACCACAATAAGCCTTTCTAATAATAGGATCTTCTAAAAAACCAGGTGCAGAAATTCTACCCTTTGCTACTGCTTCTGTTAGCCATTCCTCATAGATAGGTTGACAGAAATCATTGGCAAACCAATCTCTCTTCATTCTGAAAGTTTTCCAACCTTCTAATAATGCTGCTCTTGATGCAGAATAAGATTTATTAAAATCCTTTAAAAGTAAATCAGCTGGTATCTCAAGTGCTGCACCTATTTGAATTGAAATAGCTTTGATGAAAGTATCAAAACCTGAGTTTGGTCTAGCAGGATTTGCCTCTTTAACACTTTGACCTTCAGCAAGTTCTACAATCGCACCTGGTGCTAATTTGATGTTAGATGGCTCATCGTCATCATCTTCATCTTCAGCTGGTGTAGTAGAATCATATGGATCATCATCAGCACCAAAGGCACCTAAGTTTTCATTATTCTTATTTTCAATGAAAACAGTAAAGAATGCAGATATAACAGCAGCTGTAATCTCAGCTTCTGTGTACCTTGTCATTTGCTTTAAAGCTTCAATGACTTGTGCAATCATTGGAAGTCCTCTTAACTGACCAACCCTCTCACTCATCATGAGGTGAATGATGTTTTGGCGTCCTGAATTCTTTCCAAACTTTTCAATACGTTTGTACTTTGACTGAAGACCTTTAGAATCACCAGGAAAATGATTCAATAAATGATAGGCTACCACATCACCATATTTACCAATTTCAACACCTGCTCTTATATTCTTTTTAGAATTATAATTATCAGGTGTCCTTATACGATCTGGTTCAATTAACATGACTCTGATATCATAGGGTAATTGGACTCTAGGAATCATGGGGAGCAACGAAAAAGTATCACCGTTAATGGCCCAACAAGAAAAAGCCAGTTGTTGAAGTTCATAAAAGTTATTCATACGTTGTGCATCACAATGAATAGATTCAGCCCACAACAGCCACTCGATTTCAGTTAGTCGCTCCCAAGCATCCGCTTGCTGATCAGACATATTAAGAAGTTCTCTTATTATCTTAGGTCGCATCTTAAGACCAGAACCAACCACATTTGTCCTTGAGGTTTTTACAGCACTAGTAGCAAGTGGCGCAGAATAAAATAGATCTCTTGAACGTTCTCTTAAATCATCTAAGTTTTCATGAATATCTTCATCAGCTGATCCAGATGAAGGATGCCATGATACCATTGAGTTTTTAGTCTTTGATGCACCATGTTCTGAATAACCCTTATTCATAACATCTAATGCTTGTCTTGCAGCGGTTCTTTTCAGTCCAGCCTTAGGATTAAAAAAGGACACTGCTTTATCGATTAAGTTCATGCATTAATCCATTGGTACAACATTCTTTATACGAATACTGCCCTTTCCTTTCAACTTTCTATTCAGCATACTCACTTTGTTTTCCCAGAACTTCACTGAATTTCTAATTTCACTTAGATTAGCCTTGGTTACAGTCTTACCATCAATGGAATAAGATTGACCTGCCATAACTTGAGCTTCAGCTTTGATCCAGTCATCTCTCATCATTTTTGCTTGTTCAAGCCTTTGTTTATTTGTAATGATCCTCACCTCCTACTAAATACCTGAAGAGTGCATTCGACTCTTCTTCTTTTTCTTCTTAGCTTTTCTCACTGGAACTGGTGTTACTTCAGTGCCAGCTAATCTATTCAAACTCTGCTCTACTGCATCAAAATTAGGATTAAGTATCTCTAACGCTGCAGAAGCATAGTTTCTTAGATCCCATGGTTCATTACGAGTTACTATTTTAGTCCAAACAAAGACAGCTTTACCTGCCTTGTATTTAGTCAGTTTCTTTTCTGAACATAAACCCTCAAAATACTTTTGATTGTAACCTCTAGATTCACCCTCAACTTGATCAGATGGAAAGTGACAGAAACCAGGTGGATAAGACTGGCCATCTTCAGGCACTTGAGCTTTAAGGTTTGAAAACATGATTTCCTTACCATTATCAACACCTAAAGTAAAAAGAACCGCTTCATAGCGATTCTTTCTAGAATATCCTCCGATATATGGCACATCATATGAGCCTTTACCCTTAATGGCATAAACTTTCTTATGTTCTCTTGGTCTAGTAAACTTATAAACATAGTCAGGTAAGTAACCTGAATCCACACATGTACACATAATTGGTATTTCGGTACCATTAGGTAACTTGTACTTTCTTGATAAAAAGGTATCTAATGCATTCCAGACTGTAGGTTGCTTAGGATCTCCATAAATCTGTTTGTAATAGATACCCCACGACTCCTTATTTTTACCCCATCCAACAATTTCTATCTCAAGACGATTATCTTGAACATCAACACCAGCAGTTAAAAGTAAAACACCAGCTGGTAGTTCAGTATGAT
>Ga0209379_10002018_pt1 | contig 12659 bp, 9 predicted proteins | sample tdDd001_FD_187124 | JGI IMG/M metagenome (GOLD analysis project Ga0209379, IMG submission 187124) | Marine sediment microbial communities from the Atlantic coast under amendment with organic carbon and nitrate - tdDd00.1 (SPAdes)... | ecosystem: Environmental > Aquatic > Marine > Coastal >...
ATCTGATCTGTAATCGTCTTATATAAGCCTCTTACAAAACCTTCCTGATCTGCCCATGAGATTGTATTGTTTTCCACATAGTTATTTAACTGAACATTTTCAGCTAACTGCTTCAATAATTTATTCTCAATAAAACGTGTGTTGGGATGAATGTCTACAGGTGTAGGAACCAATTTGTTGCGACCAGCCTCAATTTTCTTTTCGGCTATAAAGGCAACATCTACAAGTAGTAGAAGTAAATAATGATATAAATCGTAAGCTTTTCCAATACTGAAAAACAACTCTTTTTCGGCTTTTGCTAATGAACGATCATCATTCTTGTAATAAGCGTAAAGCATTTGTAACACTTTCACACGCAGCAATCTTCTACTAATCATACTTTTAAAGAACTTTGTTTATTACTCTGATTCATTGAATACAACAGCGACAAAACCACAAAAAAACGAATTGTTTATTGCAATACTTCTCTACTTCTTCAACAAATCTTATTTTTAAACTCGCTGCAAATGTAGGTATTTTTTTTAATCAGCCAAAGCTACTCCTCCCTCTTTTAGGTGGATTGATGGAAAAGACAGCATTTCGGCTGATTGATTGTACAAGAGAAAAGCAAGAATGCACGAAATATCATTTAATCTGAATTTTCAACATCATTAGAAAAAATACAGTTTATACTGAGATTAATACCATTCTAAAAAATTAAGCAAACTAAGAGGTTAAATAAAGATCTACACGTCAACTATTAAACAAAACTATTATGAAATGTTCAGAATTATTTCTTCTCAAAAGTCAAGAAAGTGCATATTTTTTTTTATTTTTGAGATATCAATAAACAACAATCTCATAAATTCATTCTGAAATGGAAGGTTACGGTAAAAAAGAAGAATTCGTAAAGAAGAATCGTGAAGATATTTATTCTAATGCGGTTAGAGCTGGGAAGAGAACTTATTTCTTTGATGCAAAAGCGACTAGAAACGAGGATTACTACCTTACTATTACTGAGAGTAAAAAACGATACGATAAAGAAGGGAATTATACGTTCGAAAAGCATAAGATTTTCCTTTACAAAGAAGATTTCGATAAATTTTCTGAAGGTTTAATTGAAGCTGTTGAAATCCTTAAAAAAGCCAACAACTCAGTATCTGAAAAAAAACCTGATATAATTGAAGAGATCGAAACTTCCTCTGAAATAATTGAAGGACTGGAAGTTGAATCTTTTTCTCAAGTTGAATTTGAAGATCTTACTGAATAAATTAGACAAATATATACAACATACAAGAGCTATCGATTAATCTTCGAATAGCTCTTTTTTTTTGCAGATTTTTCACCTCTTTACTCCTTCAATAAAATCTGCAAATAGATATCAATCTGCGACTTTCTAAATAAAAGACAGGGCAAACTGTTTTAAAACCTAGAACACAGCAACACAATACCTATATGTTGTGATTGTTTTTAACTACATTTTCATCTAGATTTGTACTAAATTAAAATAGATTAGCAACGAGCTCCAAATGGCTCTCGAATAACTTGGTCTATTTTTTTTGAAACCGATCAATTTTTAGTATCGGCATAAGTTTTACGGTGAATACCAATTTAATATTCACTCTTTACATTATTGATACGCACCAAAATATGAAGCTTTCTGAATTAACCGATAATCAAGAAGGTATTATAATAAAAGTACAAGGATACGGCGCATTTCGTAAGAGAATTACGGAAATGGGCTTTATTAAAGGGAAAAAAGTAACTGTTATTAAGAACGCCCCCCTTAAAGATCCTGTTGAATACAATATTATGGGCTATCAGGTTTCCTTGCGTAGAAGTGAGGCTGCCCTAATCGAAGTTATTACTAAGGAAGAAGCTGTTGACTTAAAAATCAATAATTATGAAGGCATTATCGACGATGAAAAATTAAAATCTTCTGCTCACGAAAAGGGTAAAAATATTCATGTTGCTCTCGTTGGGAATCCAAATGCTGGAAAAACAACGCTCTTCAATTCCGCTTCAGGATCAAAAGAACATGTTGGTAATTATTCCGGTGTAACTGTTGACTCAAAATTAGCAAAGGTTCAGCAAAACGGATACAATTTTGATGTTGTTGACCTGCCTGGAACTTATTCTTTAACCGCCTACACCTCCGAAGAACTTTACGTTCGCCAATATATTACAGAAGAATTACCTGATGTGGTCATCAATGTTGTTGATGCTTCGAACTTGGAACGAAACCTTTACCTTACAACTCAACTTATCGACATGGATGTTAAAGTTATTTTGGCTTTAAACATGTATGATGAATTAGAAAAAAATGGTGCTCGTTTTGATTATAAGGCTCTTGGGAAGATGCTGGGTATTCCAATTATTCCAACCGTTAGTTCTAAAGGGAAAGGTATAAAAGATTTATTTGATAAGGCCATTGATGTATACGAAGGGAAAGATCCAATCGTTCGCCATATCCATATCAATTATGGGCCTATTATTGAAAAGTCAATATCTAAGTTACAAGCCTATATTAGAGCTGACAGAAATTTAACAACCGTTGCTTCTCCTCGATTTTTAGCTGTGAAACTGCTCGAAGGTGACGACAAAGCTTTGGAGTATATCGATTCATGTTCTAACTCAAAAGATATCCATGACACTTTAAATGCTGAAGGTAAAATCATTGAATCGAACTATAATGAAGTTTGCGAAACAGTTATTACTGATGCAAAATACGGATTTATTGATGGTGCACTAAAAGAAACCTATACCGAGAATCCAATTAAGCGAAGACGAAAGACAGCTATTATAGATACATTTCTAACGCACAAACTCTTTGGCTTCCCTTTGTTTTTCTTTTTCATGTTTCTAACATTCTATGCCACATTTAACCTGGGAGAATACCCAATGGATTGGATCGAAACAGGGATAAGCTACCTGGGTAATTTTATGCAGAGTATTATGCCCGATGGTCCACTTAAGGATCTAATAGTTGATGGTATAATTGGTGGTGTTGGTGGTGTTATTGTATTCTTACCTAATATTTTAATTCTATTCTTTTTCATTTCCTTTATGGAAGATACGGGTTATATGGCCCGTACAGCTTTCATCATGGATAAATTGATGCATAAAATTGGCTTACATGGCAAATCGTTTATTCCATTGGTTATGGGATTTGGATGCAATGTACCAGCTCTAATGGCCACCAGAACCTTAGAGAATAGAAACGATAGAATCCTTACGATGTTGATCACACCATTTATGTCGTGTTCGGCTCGATTACCTGTTTATATTCTAATTATCGGAACATTCTTTCCTGAAAATTCAAGTCTGGTTCTTTTTGGAGTTTATATTCTTGGAATACTATTAGCGGTTATTTTCGCAAAAGTATTTAAGGCCAGTTTCTTTAAAAGCAAGGAAGCTCCTTTTGTTATGGAATTACCCCCTTATCGAATTCCAACCTTAAAATCTACAATTATTCATATGTGGTCGAAAGGTGGTGAATATTTGAAAAAAATGGGGGGAATTATACTAGTCGCTTCTATTATCATATGGGCATTAGGATATTTCCCACAAGAAGTAGATTATTCAAAGGATTATGAGGGACAATTAGCACAAAATGAAGTCCTATTAAATAATGCTCTAACTGTTGCTAGTCCAGCAGAACAGATCAATCTTCGTACAGATTACAACAAATCAACAGCACTGATTAAGAATCAAATGCTTGAAGAAAAGCAAGAACAATCCTACATTGGACAGATAGGGACCTTTATAGCACCCGTTTTTCACCCGATGGGATTCGATTGGAAGATGACCGTAAGTATTCTAACTGGAATTGCTGCTAAGGAAGTTGTTGTTAGCACAATGGGTGTTCTGTACCAAACCGGTGCTGAAGTTGATGAAAATAGTGAAGGCCTAAGAAACAACCTGCGAAATCAGAAATTCACAGGATCATTTAGAAATGGAGAACGTGTATTTGATACAGCTTCTGCCCTTGCCTTTCTAATTTTTATATTAATCTATTTTCCGTGTATCGCTGTGGTAGCAACTGTTACAAAGGAATCAAATTGGAAATGGTCGGCTTTTGTAGTAACTTACACAACTACCCTAGCATGGATCGTTTCTTTTATTGGCTATCAAATTGTAAATCTTTTATAAACGAACTATGGATTTCCAACTGTATACAACATACCTTATCATTTTAGCGGCTGTCAGCTATTCTCTTTATCATTTATATAAAGTGATAAGACCTGCCAAGACAAGTTCGATATGTGGTGGATGCGCGTCTTGTGATATCAAAAAAGAATTGGCTAAGAATAAAATTAAAATCGAAGGTTTAAAAATGGCTGATACTTCTATAAAATAAAGATCACCCAATCATTTAACCTAAAGAATATTTCTCTATTACCGGATAAATTCAAAGTATAAAAAAATGGCTCTTAGTAAAAACTAAGAGCCATTTTTATATCTAGATACTTTTGAGATTATGCTCCCAAAGTAGCAACCATTACAGCTTTAATAGTATGCAAACGGTTCTCAGCTTCGTCGAATACGATAGATGCTGGAGATTCGAATACGTCTTCAGTAACTTCAACGCCGTCCATTCCAAACTTCTGGAATACCTCTTCACCTACTTTAGTCTCTCTGTTGTGATAAGCAGGAAGACAGTGCATAAATTTACTTGCAGCATTACCAGTAGCAGCCATCAATTCAGCATTAACCTGGAATGGCTTAAGAATTTCAATTCTTTCTTTCCAAACCTCATCTGGCTCACCCATTGATACCCAAACATCAGTATAAAGGAAATCACAACCTTTAACACCAGCTTTAGCATCAGAAGTAATTGTAATTTTAGCACCAGTCTCTTTTGCAATCTCTCTACACTGAGCAACTAGTTCTTCCTCTGGTTGAAGGTTTGCAGGGCCACAGATTCTTACATCCATACCCATTTTAGCAGCACCTACCATTAATGAATTAGCCATATTGTTACGAGCATCGCCTAAGTAAGCAAAAGCAACCTGATTCAATGGCTTATCAGTGTGCTCCATCATTGTTAAGAAGTCAGCTAAGATCTGAGTTGGGTGGAACTCGTCAGTCAAACCATTCCAAACTGGCACACCTGCGTGCTTAGCCAATTCTTCAACAACAGTTTGTCCAAAACCACGGTACTCAATACCATCATACATACGACCCAATACACGAGCTGTATCAGCCATAGATTCTTTAACACCAATTTGAGAACCTGAAGGCCCTAAGTAAGTTACGTGAGCTCCTTGATCGTAAGCAGCAGCTTCAAATGCACAACGAGTACGAGTCGAAGACTTTTCAAATATCAAAGCGATATTTTTACCCTTCATTGTTTGTACTTCAGTACCAGCATATTTTGCTCTTTTAAGATCTCTTGCAAGATCTAACATGTATTGCATTTCCTTTGGAGTAAAATCCAATAACTTCAAAAAGTTTCTGTTCTTTAAATTAAAACCCATGGTATTTATTTTTTTTAGATTATGCTCACAAAATTAAGCCTAATCTGAAATTTAAAAAAGTATTATCTAACGAATTTCTAAAAGAAATTAGTCTTCGTATTCCATTGTAATCTTAGTTCCGTAAGATTTGTCTTCAAGCTTAGTTGCCTCAGTAATTACTGATTTTCCACCACCGTTTTCGATAAAGCTTAGACAAGCACGAATTTTAGGAGCCATAGAACCTTCAGCAAAAGTACCATCCGCTAAATAACCCATTGTATCCTTATGGTTCAAGAACTCAAGTTTCTTCTCATTTGGACCTTTAAAATCCTTATATACGAAAGGAACATCAGTCAAAATATAGAATTCATCCGCTTTCACACGAGCACCAATCAATGCAGAAGCCAAATCCTTATCGATTACAGCCTCAACTGGACAAAGGTTTCCGTTTTCATCTTCTGAAACCGGTACACCACCACCACCTACGGTAATAACGATATTTCCCTGACGAACTAAGTTCTCTACAACTTTCTCGTTCATTACACGAATTGGCTTTGGTGAAGGCACAACACGTCTCCAACCACCGTCAGCTTTAACTTCCTCTTTAAAGATCCATCCTTTTTCAGCGATCAATTTATCAGCTTCTTCTCTATTATAGATTTTACCGACACGCTTAATTGGATCAGCAAAAGCAGGATCATTCTTATCTACAACTACCTGAGTAACCAAAGTCACAACATCTTTCTCAATGCCGTTTGCTTTTAATACGTTACGCAAGTTTCTCTCAATCATGTAACCAATTCCTCCTTGTGAGTCAGCCACATCGATATCTAAAGGCATTTGAGGAATGTTGTAAAGTTGTTCTCCTGCATCATTTCTCATTAATATGTTCCCAACTTGCGGGCCATTACCATGAGCAATAATAACATCATATCCTTCCTTTACAAGGAAAATTAGATTTTCAAGAGTATCAAGAGTGTTTTGGCTTTGTTCTTCAACCGTTCCTCTTTGATTACCTCTTAACAAGGCATTTCCACCTAATGCTACAACTGCTAATTTATTCATTTTAGGTATTATTTATGTTGTTTGAATAATTGAGCTACAAATCTAGAACTTTTATCAAGATTTCAATGGATTTCACCAATATTTAAAAACATTTTTACTGACTCTTATTCAGCACCTTATGCAAGCACATTTTTACTGTAAAATATAAATACGGCTAAAAAATTGAAATTCAACACACAGACTTTTTAAAAGAATACACTCGTTTGCATTTACAATAAATATTTACTGTTATGTTCAGACCAATCTTTTCTGCGAAAACCGATTGTATTTTTCATATTTTATATAATTATGAACAGAATAAAACACTTTTTTTTGCTCTTATAAGAGAAATGCAGGAAAAATAATTTCGTTTAAAGAATTCATAACATTAGAAACAAAACCTAATATTGATCGTTTTGAATATAAATATTCATTCAAACTAAAGAATGTGTTTTACAAAGTAATTAGCTACTTTCACATTGAAATAAGATAAATTCATGTAAGAACTAAATTGTAAGCTTGATTAATTATGGCTTTTATCTATTTTTATTAAACCTTAACACACCTTTATGAAACATACAATCCTTATAATAATCATCTTACATCTTTTTGCTTCATGTTCTAACAAGTCGGAGAAAAAGAAAACGGAGGCGGAAGGGATTATTACATACAAAGTAAGTTATGAATCTAACGAGGATACAAATCCAATACTAGCACTTCTTCCTACTCTGGTGGAGTATAAATTTAAGAACAATAATATTTCAGTTCTGTCCGAGGGATACTTAGGATTTTTCAGCACTAAATTTATTTCAAAAATTGACGAACCCAATAGTTCAATTCTTTTTAAGGTGCTCAATAATAAAATGAATTATGAATTCTCCAGCGATGAAATTCCTTTTATATATAACCATAAGATTGCAACTAAAATAAAATATCTAAAAACAGATAAAGTTATTGCTGGCTATAATTGCAAACTAGCCAGAGTCTATATTCAGGAATTAGCTGATCCTATTGATGTTTATTATACCCAGGATATCTCTTTAGAAAAACCCAATCGAAATACACCATTTGAAAAGATAGATGGCGTTCTGCTTGAGTTTGAAACAACTATGAATAAAATAAAGGCAAAATTTTCTGCCCAAAATGTTTGCATGACACCAGTTAATTCGGAAGAATTCCTTATTCCTACTGACTATATTAAGTCTGACGCGAAGACAATTCTAAAATATGTATTAAGCTTTAATTAAGGGTAATTACATTCTTACTTTATAATATTGAGTTTAATTTTTAATACGACAAAATCAAGCTATAATAATCTCCTACCATTCTCTTTGGTAATTAGGCCTACCCACAAACAACATTTCTTAACAAAATCCGTTCTCTTTAGTAACTAATAACATAGAATCCGCTAGGAATTTCTATGCCACCAATCATGTGGAATTACGACCTATTTTTATTACTTTCACATCAGATTATTAGCAGGAAAAACATATTCAATGGCAAAAAAAAAGAATACAAAAACAAAAAAGAAATGGTTTACTAAACCATCTTTTTTAACTGATGAACGTTTTAGATTCATTCTTGGGATAAGCGCTAGTTTATTCACCATATATTTAGGATTAGCATTTGTATCCTTCTTTTTTACAGGAGGTGCTGACCAATCAAAATTAGATATTCGCTTACTTGAACTCCTTGCCGATTCGGGTATTCGTGTCGAAAACTGGACAGGTAAAACAGGTGCATTTCTTTCAAATTTGCTCATAAATAAAGGTTTTGGAATAGCAGCCTGTTCTATTTTATATATCCTTACCGTATTGTCAATACGCTTATTTGGACTAAAAATTCAATCTCTTAAAAAGAGTATTCTTTATACCCTGCTATTTAGTATTTGGGGATCAGTATTGCTTGCCTTTTTGTTTGTTGACTCTGCTAGCACAAGCTTTTTGTATTTAGGAGGAGCTCATGGCTATTTCATAAGTGAATGGTTAATTTCTCTAATCGGAAATGTAGGCACTCTCTTTGCTATTATTATCTGTTTTTTCACTCTCGTGGCTTTTGGTTTCAATAATGCTGTAAGTCAGATGAAAAAGCCTTTCAAAAGAAAAGCAAAACCAGCCGTTAGTGAATTAGAACTTGATCAGGATGAAGAGGATGATACTATTGAAAACGAAACCTCGATCCAGGAAGAATTAATAAATGAGGCTAGTCAAATTGAAGAAATAAATCATGACCAGTTTGAAGTTGAACTCGAAGAGGAATTCACACCAATTCCTAAAGAAGAGGAAATTCCAATTAATGAGACCAGTGAAATAGAACTTGATATTGATTCTGATTTTGAACCTGTCCCAAGCACAAAAAAACAAGATACTGAAGACAGTGATGTTGAGTTAACCATTGAAGCAACACGTATCAAAGAGGAAAGCGTTTCGATCAAACATACTCCAATGGAGGATTTTGATCCTACTCTTGATCTTTCAAACTATAAATACCCTGGCATTGATCTTTTAGAAGATCACCATCTTCATAACTCAGAAGTAAGTAAAGAAGAACTTGAGAGTAATAAAATTAAAATTGTTGATACACTCCGCAATTATAAAATTGAAATTACTCAAATTAAGGCAACCATTGGTCCTACTGTTACACTTTACGAAATTGTACCTGCTCCAGGTGTACGTATCTCTAAAATCAAAAATCTCGAAGATGATATAGCCTTAAGTTTAGCCGCTTTAGGAATTCGTATTATTGCACCTATTCCTGGCCGTGGAACAATTGGTATTGAGGTGCCAAACCGAACACCTGAGATTGTATCGATGAAGAATATCATTGCTTCAAAGAAATTCCAGGAATCGAAACATGCACTTCCGGTTGCTATGGGTAAAACCATTTCAAATGAAACCTATACGCTTGATCTAGCTAAAATGCCTCACCTTCTGGTTGCTGGTGCTACAGGACAAGGTAAATCGGTTGGCTTGAATGCTATTATTACATCCTTACTTTATAAGAAGCATCCATCGCAACTTAAGTTTGTACTGATTGACCCTAAAAAAGTTGAATTGAATATCTATTCAACAATTGAAAAACATTTCCTTGCAAAGCTTCCTGAGGAGGAAGAAGCAATTATTACAGATATTCACAAGGTAATTGCGACATTGAATTCACTTTGTGTTGAAATGGATGCCCGTTACGATTTACTTAAAAAGGCTCATGCTCGTAATATTATTGAATACAATAAAAAGTTTGTTACACGTAAGCTAAATCCAGAGAACGGACATAGATACTTACCTTATATCGTTGTTATTATTGATGAGTTTGCCGATTTGATTATGACGGCTGGTAAGGAAGTGGAAACGCCAATTGCCCGTATTGCCCAACTGGCTCGTGCAATTGGTATTCATATGATTATTGCAACACAACGACCATCAACAAATATTATTACAGGTGTTATTAAGGCCAATTTCCCGGCACGTATTGCTTTTAAGGTTGCCTCAATGATTGACTCTCGTACAATTCTGGATAGTCCTGGTGCTAACCAATTGATTGGGCGTGGAGATATGTTGATATCGGTAGGTAGCGATCTGGTTCGTGTTCAATGTGCTTTTGTTGATACGCCAGAAGTTGAAGCCCTAACTGAATACATTCAAAAGCAACAGGCGTATCCAACTGCCCTTATGCTTCCTGAATATGTAGCTGAAAGCACTGAGAATACAGCAGAAATTGATTTACAAAAACGTGATGCACTATTCGAAGAAGCAGCCCGTTTGGTTGTTGGTTCTCAGCAAGGATCGACTTCTGCAATTCAGCGTCGTTTCTCTATCGGATACAACCGTGCAGGTCGTATTGTTGATCAGCTGGAGGCTGCGGGTATTGTAGGTCCTTTCGAAGGAAGTAAGGCTCGACAGGTTTTAGTTGCTGATGAGTATTCTTTAGAAAAATTATTAACTCAGGTCCTGGCATAAACTGGCACAATAATTGCCTGAATAAAGACATCTATAACACATCAAAAGAATAAATTTTAAAATATGACAAAGTATATTTCTCTTATTATCATTACATGTCTAAGCTTGAATCTTTCTGCACAGGAGGATAAGGCTAAAACAATTTTAGATCAGGTTTCTGCAATTAACAAAGAATACAACAGTATTAAGGCTGAGTTCAGTTTCAATATGGATAATGCTGAAGAAGATGTTCACGAAAGCTCTGATGGTAATATCATTCTCAAAGGGAATAAGTACCGCTTATACTTGATGGATGTTTATACCTACTTTGATGGCAAAACCATCTACCAACATCTTGTTGACGCTGAAGAAGTGAATATTAAAGAGCCGGATGAAGAAGACGAAGAAGCGGGTCTAAACCCAACAGAAATCTTCACCTTATACGAAACGGGCTTTAAGTATAGCTATGTTGAAGAACAAACGACTTCGGCAGGCAACTTTCATGTTATTGATTTATTTCCTTTGGATGAAGAAAGACCTTTTTCAAGAATCAGACTTCACATCGACACAAAAAGTTTAGAGATGAAGTCACTGGTATCAATCGGAAAAGATGGCAATAACATCACGATTAAAATTAAGCAGTTTGAACCTAATATCGATTTCAAGGATTCTGATTTTATCTTTGACCAAGCCGCAAACCCAGAAGTGGAAGTGGTTGATATGAGATAAAAACAAATAAAATAGAATTACCAGACTGCCCCATTCGAATAGAATGGGGCAGTTTTATTTTAAATTAGCACCAATTCAAAAAAAAGAAGAAATCTTCACGCGGCTATTTAACAGCCAGCAGCAAAAATCATTATCTTCGAGGAGAAATAACATCCTACTATGCGAAATCTACTTATATATCTGATCCTAGCGTTTTTATTTGTTAATCCTACAAATAAAGTACAAGCACAAAACAATTCAGATAATATTAAAATCAGCCTACTAACCTGTTCTCCGGGTATAGAGCTTTACTCATTATTTGGACACTCGGCCATTCGAATTCAGGATCCTTCCAGAAAATTAGATCTCGTCTTCAACTATGGTATCTTTGATTTTAACACACCAAACTTCTATCCCAAATTTGTTAGAGGAAAATTAAAATACAGTCTGGGAATTGGTACATTTAAGCGTTTTAAAAGAGCCTACCAGTACGATAAACAGTCAGTAGCAGAACAGGAGTTAAATTTAAGTTCAGCATCAAAACTAAAACTACTTAAAGCCTTAGAAGAAAATTATCGTCCTGAGAACCGTTATTACACTTACGATTTCCTGTACAAAAATTGCTCAACAATGATTCGCGATGTCATCAAAAATGAGATTGCAGATCAACTTGAATATAAAAATGCAAACCTAAAAAGCGATCAAACTTTCCGGGACTTGCTTGGCTTGTATATGACCGAAACACCATGGATCTACACAGGAATCAACTTAGCTTTAGGCCTATCCTGCGATGCTAAGGCTAGCAATCATCAGAAAATGTTTTTACCTGATATGCTGAAAATTGGTTTTGACCAGGCAATTGTTGCGCAGGATGATTCCTCAACCAAGCTTGTTGCTAAAGAAAATGTCATTCTTAGCGAAAGAGCGCCCCAAACACCTACCCCATGGTATAAACACCCAGTGTTTGTTTTTGGTCTAATCGCTTTTATTGGATTAGTTCTCACATTGAGTTCTATAAAAAATAAAAAACGATTTGTACTACTTGATATACTTGTATTTGGCAGCACTGCAATATTTGGTTTGGTCATTATTTTTCTTTGGTTCTTTACCGATCACCTGGCTATGAAACTAAATCTTAATATTCTATGGGCTTTACCCATTCATTTACCTTTCATCACTATTCTATTCAAAAAGAACAGACCTTCTTGGGTTAAAAGCTATTTCAAATACCATTCTATTTTCATTCTGTTATTGATAGCTGCCTGGCCAATAATACCTCAAGTTTTACCTTATACCATTTTGCCCTTTGTATTTTTAATTCTTGTTCGTTCAATTTATAATGCAACTCGTTCCTAATAAATATTTGAGTTATAAGATGACTGATTTAAGTAAATACAGCCAGGAATTCACAATTGGTTCTTTTGATAGTGATTGGCATGGGAATGCTAAATTGACTAGTATCTGCAATTACCTTCAAGAAATTGCAGGAAACCATGTTGATGAGATTGGGCAAGGCATGCACGATCTTAACCAA
>Ga0209379_10002019_pt1 | contig 12653 bp, 7 predicted proteins | sample tdDd001_FD_187124 | JGI IMG/M metagenome (GOLD analysis project Ga0209379, IMG submission 187124) | Marine sediment microbial communities from the Atlantic coast under amendment with organic carbon and nitrate - tdDd00.1 (SPAdes)... | ecosystem: Environmental > Aquatic > Marine > Coastal >...
GTGGTCAATTGCATTATTAAGATACTTCAATCCTATTGGTGCTCATGAAAGTGGTTTAATAGGTGAGGATCCAAACGATATCCCAAATAACTTATTGCCATATGTTGCAAAAGTTGCAACTGGAGAATTGGCATGTTTAAGTGTCTTTGGTGATGATTACAATACACCTGATGGCACAGGTGTAAGGGATTATATACATGTAGACGACTTGGCTTCAGGACATTTAAAAGCACTTAATTACATTGATAGTTTAACGGGAATAGAAGCCTTTAATCTAGGTACGGGAAAAGGTTATAGCGTTTTAGATGTTGTTAAAGCATTTGAAAAAGCATCTCAAAAGACAATTAAGTATCAAGTTGTTAATAGACGTGAAGGAGATATTCCGACTTGTTATGCCAATGTCGATAAAGCAAAACAACTTCTGAATTGGCAAGCGTATAAAAATATAAATCAGATGTGTGAAGATGCATGGCGATTTGCATGCAATAAATCAAATCATAAGGAGTAAGTGATGGCCATCTATCAAAGCAAGATGATTATGAAAGGCTCTTTACTGGATGTAGAATCTCCAATTCCTGTATTAAGAGATTTGGAAGAACATAAAACTTTGGAAGTCAATAATATGCCTGATGAGTTATCTGATTCTATAGGACACTATTGTGGCTACAGAGTTCTTCCCTATAAAATGCAAAACCATTATAAAAGAAGTAAAGACGATATTTCTTTAAAGACAATCATACTTGAGAATAATCATATAAAAGCGACGTTTCTTCCTGAGTATGGTGGGAGACTGTATTCCTTATTCAATAAAGATTTAAATCGAGAACTATTGAGTGTAAATCCAGTTTTTCAACCGGCAAATTTAGGATTGAGAAATGCTTGGTTTTCAGGCGGAATTGAATGGAATATGGCTCACTTCGGTCACTCGTATCTAACCTGTGATCTTGTCCATTTTGGCATGTGTCTAAATGATGCGGGTGAGGAAGTCTTAAGACTTTATGAGTATGAACGTACCAAAAAATTATATTACCAAATTGACTTTTATTTACCTGAAGATGCTGATTATTTGGTCTCGTACACTAAAATTTTTAATATTAATAAAGAAGCATCCCCTCTTTATTACTGGTCAAATACCGCAGTCAGTGAATTGAATAATGCCAGAGTGTTTTCATCTACAGAAGATGTAATTTACATCAAACCATACTGTAATGAAAAAGGAGAGATGATCAATACTTTTTCGTATGGACAAGTGCCGTATTTGGAAGGTATTGAAGGTGATGTGTCATATCCAAGAAACTTTGACAGATCAAATGAACATTTCTATCAGACAAAAGAAGATACAATTTATCCTTGGGAAGCGGTTGGTTATGATGATGGCTTTGTATTCTTTGAGTGTTCAACTCATGTTCTAAGATATCGTAAAATGTTTTGTTGGGGTAAACACAATGGTGGTACAAAATGGCAGGATTACTTATCAGAACCTGATAAAGATAAATATGTAGAAATACAGGCTGGTATATTTCCATCACAACTTCATAGTCAACCCTTAGATGCTGAAAGCAGTGTTGGCTTCATGCAGATTTTTGGTGGTAATCAAGTAAAAAACCCAAGTAATCTTTATCAGGATTTAGATCAATCGTCACAGTATGTCAGTCGTGTGATATTTGATAAACTCTCTTCCAATACACTTAAAGTGTTAGAAAACAAGATGATTGTACAGTCTGATCACGAACTTTTAGAGATATTACATCATGGAAAAGGCTGGGGTAGTTTAGAATCTAGAAGACTTGAAGTTGAAGGAAAAGAATTTAATATTAAGAGTATGAGATTTGAACAAGAGAGTTTAACTGAGGAACAGGACTTTTTCTTAAATATATTACATAACGATGATAAAAAAGCATATAACCTGAACAATACACCCCTATCTTATATGGTTGATCTAAATTGGGAAAAGTACTTGGTTAATTCTTCTTTGAATGGTTTTGGAAACAAAGAAATGATTAATTTACATCTAGCACTTATGTATTCAGAGAACAATCAAAATGACAAAGCGATTGATATAATGAATTCTGCTATGGAAGAATCATATTCAAGTCTTTACTTTATGACACTTGCAGCTCTTTATAAAAAACTTCAAATGAATGAACAAGCAGATGAGTATTACAAACTTGCTTATGATAAGCTGCCATTGATGTCAGTTGCATATTATAAAGAAGATTTTCTTCATGAGTATCTAACATTTCTATTTGAAAATGAAAAGTATGAAGAAGCCTGGAAAGTTTATACATCACTTGATTTTGAACTGACAGAAGAGCTTAGAATCGATGGTGCAAAAATAGCATATGAACTAAATAAATATGAGCATGTAACAAGTTGTTTTGATCTTAAATTAGAAAGAATTCGTGAAGGGAATAACACTTTAGTGGAACTATGGTTTAAGATGAAAGCTATTGAGTTAAAAACTTCAGATTTAGAATCTGTTAGGAAAAACTATATACCACCAAATAACATTGATTTTAGGATGGTATAAAAGTTTAAGTATATTAAGAGTGGAAACATGACTATCAAAACGCCTTTTAAGAGTACTCTTAAAGGGCGTTATTTTATTGAGAACACCTTTTGCAATTAGTGAATAACTAGGAGTCATATTGTAAGAAAAATTGGGTATTAATATGTTGATTCCTATTATAACCCAAGTATTTAAGATATAGTTATTACTATGAAGGAGAACTTATTGATGAAAAGTAAAACTGAACAATCAAATAGCATTAAGAATCCTTTTAGTATCAGAGATAAAATAGGATATCTATTTGGAGACTTTGGTAATGATTTTACATTTCTATTGGCATCTGGCTATTTATTTATATTTTATACTAAAGTTTTAGGTATTGGGGCAGGTGTTGTAGGCACCATGTTTGTAGTAGCAAGATTTGTTGATGCATTTACTGATGTAGGTATGGGACATATTTGTGATAGCTCAAAGATGACAAAAAACGGTCGATTTCGACCTTGGATAAAAAGAATGAGCTTACCAGTTGTACTGGCTAGTCTATTGATGTACAACCCTTTTATTGTGGATTGGTCATACAATGCAAAGATTACATATATGTTCATAACCTATATTTTATGGGGAAGTGTTTTCTATACGAGTATCAACATTCCGTATGGGTCAATGGCTTCGGTTATAACTCAAGATGTTTCTGAAAGGGCTTCTTTGTCTATCTTTAGAACATTAGGTGCCATATCGGCAGGATTACTAATTGGTGTATTTACACCATTGATGATTTATGTTGAAGGTGATAATGGGATTGCTGTAAGTGGCGAAAGATTCTTTTTCATAGCATTAATTTTTGGAATCCTTGCGTTTATCGCTTATGGAATATGTTTTAAGATGACGACTGAAAGAGTTGAAATAAAAATTACATCTAAAACAAAACAAAATAATATTATATCAGATTTAAAGTTTTTAATTAAAGATCGTGCTTTTATCATAGTTATTTCGTCAGCATTACTTACTCTGATTGCAGTATTAAGTGGCGCTACTTTGAATCAGTATTTGTTTTTAGATTACTTTGGGAATACCAAATTGTTACCATTTGTAAGTTTAACAATGACGATTGGAATGTTATCCATAGCCCCTTTTGCAAGTCGGATTTCAAAAGAAGTTGGTAAAAAAGAGGCAAGTGCAGTAGCTCTATTAATCACAGGTGTTATTTATTTGCTAATTTATGTCTTACAAATAAAAAATCCTCTGATATATATTGGTTTAATCACATTAGGATTTGTCGGTATGGGTTACTACTCGATGGTTAGTTGGGCTTACTTAACAGATGTTATTGATAATTACCAATTGAAAACAGGCAAAAGAAAAGATGGTACGGTTTACGCGGTTTACTCATTTGCCAGAAAAGTAGGACAAGGATTAGCTGCTGGTATTGGAGGTTGGACTTTGGCGATAATCGGCTATGACGAAATTGCCTTAACACAATCTAAGAGTGTTCAAAATGGAATTTTTACAGTAGCGATGTTAGTCCCTGCGGTTTGTTATATTGCAACAGCTTTACTGTTATTCTTCGTTTATCCATTATCAAAGAAAAAAGTAGCTGAGAATCAAAAGAAAATTGAACACTTAATGAAGGTAATAGAAGAATAAGAGACGTTGGATAGATTATATTAAAAGTGTAGAGATTATCCTGTTTCTAATCAATCCCAACTTGTAAAAAGTTCCTAAATTAATAGGAACTTTTTTTTATGTTGCCATTATTCTTATGGTTTTCCTTTTGATAATGAGCAGGTGATATGCCGATTATCTTCTTAAATGTTGTGCTGTAATGTGATGGATTACTAAAACCAAATAAATAAGCTATGTTACTTAAGGTATATTCCTTAGAAGCAAGGAGTTCAAGCGACTCCTCAACTTTAAGCTTTTGGATATAATGTGATACGGTCATCGAAGTTTCTTTTTTAAATTGGCGACTTAAATGTTCTTTACTGATATTCAAAACTGAGGCTATATCACCTAGACTAACTGGTTCAGTTAAGTGTCTTCTAATATGTAAAATAGCTTCTTTAACTAGAATTGAATACGACTTCAATGAATATTTGTTAACTGCTTTTGTATATTCAAGTATGATATCAAAAGAAAGAGCGGATGCTATTTTAGCATTCACTTGTTTTTCAATGAGCACAGCAAATTTATGCGACATGCTATGTGCTAGATGTGGACTAAGTCCGCCTTTTAAAGCCGCACGCATACATATTGAGTTAAGTGTTAAGTCTAAGTTCTTCGCTTCTCTTAAAGGATCAAAAGGATTACGGGGAGGCATATGGAAGCCTCTAGCAACAAAGTTCTCAATAGCTCTAACTTCACCAGATTCCACGACTTTTAACATTTCCTCTTCAAGCTTCATATTGTTTTTTACAAACTCATATTGTTCAAACTTGCTGCCTAAGTTATTTGTTTCAACTGGCATAAGGTTATTAACAATATTTGTTTGCTTCACTGGATTTAGATCATGATCAAGTACTGATTGGAAAATGGTAGAGACACTTAGTAGTTCATGATTATTGAAAAGTGGTATTGTGTTAATGAAATTTAGAAGTATTTCAACATTTTCACTTGAGAGCTTCATTTGGTATCCAATATATTTAACTTCATCAACGTGCATGGCTTTGTCGGTAAAAGGTCCGATTATGATTTTAGTTTTTGTTTTAAACTCTCTAAATGCAAGAAAGCACAGATGAGTTGGTAATTTAATGAAATATGACATCTTTTCTTCTGTGTTCTTATCCGATTGATAAGCCTCTTCTATAGCGGTCTTGATGCTGTCATTCAAAAAATGAGGAATATTGTAGATTGTTAATGCTTCGTGTTTATTAGAGGCATCTGAAACATACATGTTAACTTTAGCAAGTGATATAAACATCTGACATTTTTCTATTATCTTTTCCATTAGCTTCTCCCGATTTTATTCTGACAATTCAAATTATATCAATATTATATATGAATACATCAATAATGTAAATGTTTCTGATTTGTACATCAATTATAATGAGAGAAGGAAAACGTTTCTTTAAAAAAGAGTGTTCACGTGTGCATAGAAGGAGAAGTTAATGAGAAAAGTTAATATTAATGCAGATTGGAAATTTACAAAAGCTGTCTGTGAGTTTTCAGAATTAAAAGATCAGAGTTTTGAACATGTAACGATTCCACATACATGGAATGGCATTGATGGACAAAGTGGAGGAAATAACTACCACAGAGGTCTATGTTGGTATCAAAGATCACTTAATCTTGAAAAAGTTGATGGTGATGTTTATATAGAATTTGAAGCAGTGAACAGTGTAGCACATGTCTATTTAAATGAAACGTATTTAGGTAAACATGAAGGTGGTTATTCAGCTTTTAAATTCAATATCACAGATGTGATGACAGAAGGTGAAAATGTTTTAACTGTTGGAGCAGACAACCGTCACATCGAAGAAATATATCCACTCTTTGCAGATTTTACATTCTACGGAGGCATTTACAGAGATGTAAATGTGATTTATAAAAATTCGCTTCATTTTAATCAGATGGACTTTGCATCAACTGGTGTTTATGTTTCTCAAGAGAAAATCACAGAACAAAATGCTGAGTTATCAGTTAGAGCATTAATTGTTAACAATTATAAAGAAGAAGCACAATTGAAGATTACTATGTTTGATAGCAATCAAACTGAAGTCTATACAGGTATTGAAACTGTTAGTGATGAAAATCAGAGTGAAATGATACATGGGTTTAATATTGAGAATCCTATTTTATGGCATGGTAAAGAAAATCCATACCTTTATACAGTTAGAGTTGAGTTAATCAGCAAAGATGTAGTATTAGATAGTGTTGAAATTGCAACAGGTTTAAGATACTACGAATTCGATGCAGAAAAAGGTTTCTTCTTAAACGGGATAGAAATGCGCCTTAATGGTGTAAGTCGTCACCAAGATAGAGAGAATGTAGGTAATGCACTTACTGAAGCTCATCAAATAGAGGATATGGAGCTTATTAAAGAAATAGGTGCAAACTCTATTAGATTGGCTCATTATCAACATAATAAATTCTTCTATGACTTATGTGATAGAGAAGGCATGATCATATGGGCTGAAATTCCATATATCTCAAGAACATCAGAAACTGATGAAACTGCAAGTAATGCGATTAGCCAGATGCATGAGCTGATCAGACAAAATTATAACCATGCATCAATTGTGATGTGGGGTGTTCAAAACGAAGTTGGTATGATGGCTGAGAAAAAGCCACTTGCTCAAATAACAAGAGAAGTAAACGAAATTGCAAAAGCAGATGATACGACAAGAGTAACCACTCAAGCTCAAGTTATGATGATTCCAGTGGATGATCCATCTCATGATGAAACTGATATCGTTGCTTACAATAAGTATTATGGTTGGTATTTAGGAGAGACCGGAGAGTTTGACGGATTTGTTAACGACTTTAAGAAAGCGAATCCAAATAAAGGTCTAGGGATATCGGAGTATGGTGCTGAGGGTATTTTAACTTATCATACAGACACACCTGAAGTGAAGGATTATACAGAAGAATATCATGCGTTATATCATGAAGATTGTATGCGTATCTTTAATTCATATGATTTTATCTGGGGAACTTATGTATGGAATATGTTTGACTTTGGATCGGATTTAAGAGATGAGGGTGGCGTACAAGGTAAAAATAACAAAGGTCTAGTGACATTTGATCGTTCGATCAAAAAAGATGCTTTCTATTTCTATCAATCAATATGGAGTGACAAACCAATGCTTCACATCACTTCTAAGCGTTATGAAAAACGTCACCTTGAAGAAATAGAAGTTAAAGTCTATTCAAATCAAGAAAATGTTAACTTGATGATTGATGGTGACTCAGTAAAATTATCATCTAAAGACAATACAATCTTTAAATTTAAAGTAAAACTTACTGATGGTAGAAATAAAATTACTGCCACATCAGGTGATCTTAAAGATGAAGTGACTTTTGAAAAAGTAGATGAAATAGTCGAAAGTTATTTATTACCAGAATCAGAAAAAGACAAAGGACTATTAGCTGATAATTCAAATGTAATGAACTGGTTTGAAATGGACCTTGAAGAAGTCGGTGAACTACAATTCCCAGAAGGTTATTTATCAATTAATAATATTGTTTTAGATATTATTAAAACACCTGAAGGTGAAGCTCTGATTTCAAAGTACATGGGTGATTTTACAGAACATCCAATGTTTGAAATTGCTTCAAAACTTTCTTTAAAGGCAATCTTTGATTTCCAAAAAGAAGCATTCCCTGAAATTGCTGTTTTCAACATCAATAAAGAACTTAATAATATTAAAATATAACTATTAATAGGAGGGACTTATGGAAGCAACGAAACAGATCAACAAAGCGAAATGGTATCAGGTTTTAGGATTTTCAGGTAACAATGCAGCAACGAATGCCATGTTTTTAATGTTATCACTTTATTTCATGGTGTATTGTACAGAAGTTTATGGTTTTTCACCACTACTTGTAGGATTTATAATGACAGGTACAAGATTATTCGATGCAGTTACAGATCCTTTGATTGGTCTTGCAATTGATAAAACAAACACAAAGTTTGGTCGTTTTAGACCTTGGATATTAGGTGGAGCAATTTTCTCAGCTGCTATGTTTGTCCTGATGTTTAGTGGTATCAAACTAGGTTCAGATACAGCGAATCTAATCCTTGTTACAGTGTTTTACTCGCTATGGGTAATAGGATATACAGCTCAAACTGCATGTACTAAGAGTGCTCAAACAATTCTTACATCAGAGCCAACTCAAAGATCGATGCTTAATGCGTTGGGTACGATGAATACACTTATTATTTACATGTTCTCAATAGCTGCACTCTTACCAATTGTTTATGCTTCGGGTGGTATTCAAGATGGCATGGCATGGAGAAAAGCTGCGATGATTATTGTTGGCATACAGTTAGTACTTACACTGTTTGTTATTTTATCTCTTAAAAGCAAAGATGTTAAAGACAACTATATGAAATTAGGCATTAAGGAACTGCCTAAGTTCAAAGATTACTTAAGTATTTTTAAAGAAAACAGAGCATTACAAATGCTTGTTGTAGCAGCATCTACCAATAAGATAACACAGACAATGCAAAGTGGTCTTACAGTTTTATTTTACGTCTACGTTGTTCAGAATCAAAAACTTCAAGGTACAGTTTCAATTGCTACATTACCTCTTATGATTATTGCAACTTTCGTCGTTGTAGGATTGGTTAAGAAGTTTGGTCGTAAAGAGATCTTTACTTTGTCATCATGGGGTGGCTTCGTTTACGGTATAATCGCTGTGTTCTTAATTTCACTAAATCCAAGTAGCATGATGTGGTTGATTCTTGTTATGGGTATTAACACGATTCTAATCGCAGGGGCTGGTGATGTTAACATCATTTCAATGATTGCAGACTCTGCTGACTATGAGTACTATAGGAATAATAGATTTGTACCAGGTATGATCGGAACTTCATTTAGTTTTATTGATAAAGTAATCAGTTCTTTTGGGTCACTTATTACTGGTGCTATCTTAACAGGAATAGGATTTGTAAGTATTACTGAAACACCACAAAGTTCAAAAATGTTCTGGGGTGTACTGATTATGTACTTCGCTTTCCCAGCAATCGGACATCTTTGTTCAATAATCGGTATGAAATTCTACCCACTTGATAAGAAGTCACATGAAAAAATGTTAGTTGATTTAGCAAACAAAAAAGAAGAAGTAGCTTAGAGGAGTAATTATGAGACAAAAATATACGATTAATAACGATTGGAAATTTTTAAAAAAGAACGTGGCAATCACAGAGTTAATGAACGAAACATTTGAAGACGTGACTTTACCACATTCTTGGAATGCACTTGACGGACATACTGGTGGCAGCAATTACCATAGAGACTTATGTTGGTATTACAAGTCACTTGATGTAACTAAAGCGGATGGTGAAAAAGTATTTATCGAATTTGAAGCTGCAAACAGTGTTTCAAATGTTTATTTAAATGGTGTGCATCTTGGTGAACATAGAGGTGGATATTCTACATTCAGATATGAGATTACTGAGCATTTAGCTGAAGAGAATCATCTGATCGTATCGGTAGACAACAGTCACGATGAAACGGTTTATCCATTGATGGCTGACTTTACATTTGGTGGCGGACTTTATAGAAGTGTAAATATCATCAAAGTAAAAGCAAGTCACTTTGATTTGATGGATCACGGTTCAAGAGGTGTTTATGTGACACAGGAATCTGTTTCTAAAGATGAAGCAGTTCTTACAATCAAAGGATTAATTGTATCAGAGGAGCCTATGACTATGGGTGCTAGACTGATAGATCATGAAGGCAATGTCGTTGCTGAAGGTGGAGCTCTTGGTACAGGTGAAACTGAATTTAAATTAACTGTTAAAAATCCTACTCTTTGGGATACAACAGCACCATACATGTATGATACTCAAATTGCACTTCTAAACGGTGAAGAAGTGATGGATTATATAACTGTTAAGACTGGTCTTCGTTACTATAATTTTGATGCTGAAAAAGGTTTATTCTTAAACGGAGAGCATGTGAAATTAAAAGGTGTTAGTAGACACCAATGTTATATGGACAAAGGTTGGGCGATTTCTGAAAAAGAGCAAATTGAAGATATGTTAGTAATTAAAGATATGGGTGCTAACTCGATTAGACTTGCTCACTATCAACATAACCAATTCTTCTATGATCTTTGTGATAAATTCGGTATTGTCGTATGGGCTGAAATTCCATATATCTCATTAACAAGTAAAACAGATGAGACTGGAAGCAATGCAATCAGTCAGATGAAAGAATTGGTAAAACAAAACTATAACCACCCATCTATCTTTATGTGGGGTGTTCAAAATGAAATTACGATTGCTGGAAAGGTTAATAACATTGAAGGTATCGTAAATGAATTGAATACATTAACAAAGGAAATGGATCCTACTAGAGTAACAACACAAGCTCAAGTTGGTCATTGTCCTGACGAAGATTCATTAAATAAGATTACAGATATTTTAGCTTATAACAGATACCATGGATGGTACTATGATACAGTTGAAGATTATGCAGTATGGTGCGATAATTTCCATAAAGCATATCCAGAAATTCCACTTGGTATTAGTGAATATGGTGCAGAAGGTATTATGACTTACCAAAATGATGATCCAAAACAAAGTGATTATTCAGAGACTTACCATGCACATTATCATGAAGTAACACTTCAAGCATTCTCAGAAAGACAATATATTTGGGGATCGTATGTATGGAATATGTTTGATTTCTATTCTGACCTTCGTGATGAGGGTGGTGTAAAAGGTAGAAACAACAAAGGTTTAGTAACTTTGGATAGAAGTACGAAGAAAGATGCTTTCTATTACTACAAAGCGACTTGGAGTAATGAGTCATTCGTTCATATTACTGCTAAACGTTTTATCAACAGACATAAAGCGACTATGGATGTAAGAGTTTATACAAACTTGGAATCAGCGACTTTATATGTTAATGATCAAATGATTGAAACAAAGAATTCTGAAAAGCATATTGTTACTTTTAAAGATGTTGCTGTGAAGGACATTACAAAAGTAAGAGTGGAGTCTGGTATTCACACTGATGAAGCTGCCTTTAGAAAAGTTGACAAGGAAGATCCTAGTTATATCTATGTTAAAGAAGTAACTGAAGGCGGAGATGTAACAAACTGGTTTGATCTTGATATCGATGAAAACCTAACTGAGTATATTTATAATGATGGTTGTTACTCGATGGAAGATAATATGAGAGATTTATATGAAAGTGACGCTACAAGAGCGGTACTGAATAAATATATGCCTGATTTTAGTGCTCATCCACAATTTGAAATGGCACAGAACTTTAAATTGAGTTTGATTATGACTATGATGCCAGGAGAAAAAATGCCAGATGTAGTTCAAGTAAATTTAAATAATGAATTGTCTGCAATTAGTAAGTAATTAAGTGGGGAGGGAGAAATCCCTCCTTTTTAACAATGTAAGTACTAATATTTAGAGTATGAAATGAATTAGAAAGTGTATAAGACACATTTCTAATAGGAGGAGACAAAATGAAAGCTATAATGATCATGTTTGACTCACTAAACAAACATTTCTTGCCGTGTTATGGTAATGAATGGATTAAAGCACCAAACTTTGAAAGACTAGCAAAAAAAACTGTAACCTTTGATAAATTCTATGCTGGTAGTCTACCATGTATGCCAGCCAGAAGAGAGCTACATACAGGAAGACTTAACTTTTTACATCGTTCTTGGGGACCATTAGAACCCTTTGATGTTTCCATGCCGAATCTGTTAAAAGAAGCAGGTATATACACACACCTTATTACAGATCATTTCCATTACTTTGAAGATGGTGGTTCAACTTACCATAATAGGTACAACACTTGGGAAATGGTAAGAGGTCAGCAGGGGGATCCTTATATTGGTATGGTCAATAATCCTGAAATACCAGCTTGTCAAAATCCTCGTAAAATCAATCTTGATAATTGGAGACAGGACTGGGTGAACCGTACGGTAATTGATACAGAAGATAAACAACCCATGCCAATCACTTTTAATATGGGCCTTGATTTTATAGATAGGAACAAGGATGAAGACAATTGGTTTTTACAATTAGAAACCTTTGATCCTCATGAACCTTTTTACACCATGGAGCATTATAAAGAGCTGTATCCTCATCTGTATGAAGGTGAACATTATGATTGGCCTAATTATGGAAAAGTAGATGATGATGACGATACAAAAGAACATATGAAGCTTCAATATGCAGCGCTTATTTCCATGTGTGATGCCTATCTTGGAAAAGTACTTGATAAGATGGATGAATTGAATCTATGGGAAGATACGATGCTTATTGTTAATACAGACCATGGTTTTATGCTTGGAGAAAAACAGTGGTATGGAAAGAACATTCAGCCATTTTATAATGAGATAGTCAACCTGCCATTCTTCATCTATGACCCATCTTCTAAAGAAGAAGGTACTAGAAGAGAAGCACTTGCTCAGACGATAGATATTGCTCCGACGCTTTTAGATCATTTTA
>Ga0209379_10002020_pt1 | contig 12652 bp, 10 predicted proteins | sample tdDd001_FD_187124 | JGI IMG/M metagenome (GOLD analysis project Ga0209379, IMG submission 187124) | Marine sediment microbial communities from the Atlantic coast under amendment with organic carbon and nitrate - tdDd00.1 (SPAdes)... | ecosystem: Environmental > Aquatic > Marine > Coastal >...
TAAGGGCTGGATAGACTGGCAGCCTGCGGTAGGGCGAGGGAAGCAGTCAACACTTGTTTTTCATAGTTCTGACAGTGAATTACAGTATATGCATGCCAGAAAACTGGTGGCAGAAGGGAAGCTGGAACCTGCACTTGAAGTCTTGGAAAACAATGCAGATAAGCTTGTACAACTCATCCAGGAGCAGCTTGGCCATACTACTGCACAAGGAAAGCAGATTGTACGTTTGCCGTATTACCGCGCCTTCAGTAACCTGAATCCGCTATGCCCCTTACGCCGTTCGGAACAACATTTAGTCAGGCAGGTTTTTAACGGCCTAACTCGTATAAATGAGGAAAAAGAGGAAGTCGAAGGCGATTTGGCCCACCATTGGGAGGCATTATCCCCCCGACACTGGCGTTTTTATATTCGCCCTGCAGTCAGGTTTCATGATGGCAAGCTACTCGACAGTCAGGATATCGTTGTGACTCTCGAACAAGTCAGAAAACAGCGCTTGTTCAAGCATATACAAAGAGTCGATTCACCTTACCCTAATACTATAGATATCTACCTCAAAAGTGATGACTACCGGTTACCTGAGCTGATGAGCAATGTTCTTGCCGTTATTCAGCAAGCGGATGCAGAACATGATAAGGACAATGAGCTATTTCCTGTCGGAACGGGGCCTTACCGTGTGATTCAGAATGACAAGCAGCGCTTTAAACTCGAAGCTTTTGATCAGTATTTCGGGCTGAGAGCGCTTATTGATGTTGTTGATATTTGGATGTTGTCAGAGGTGGCTTCTTGTTACTTACAGCCAGCAGCTGACGGCAGCCAGTTGAGTGGAGTGAGTGTTTCTACACGTTTGAAATTAGATGAAGGGTGTAATTACCTTCTATTCAATCGCACTACTGGGTTAGCAAACAGTGATGAATGGCTGAGCTATTTTCGAAGCAAGTTAACGCCTCTGAATATATTGCCTTTGCTCGACAAAGACGAGATCGGTGATTTCCGCCTTACTAATGCTTATGGCATTCTCCCCGGTTGGGCTCATGTACCGCTCAGTGCCGAAAACACGTCAGTGCCCGCTAAACGAAATGTTACGCTGGCATTTCCGCATCAACATCCTGTCTATCCTCATGTTGCAGCGGCGATGCGAAAGATATTGGCAGCTGATGGTCTGAAACTGAAGGTGTTGGAGCTGTCAACGATGGAAATTTTATCGGGCAAGCATGCTGAAAAGATTGACATCTGGTTGGGGGGAATGAGCCTTAGTAACTATCGTGATGATGCAATTTTGTCCTGGTTCTATAATTTTGACCATATTGCCAGAGCCATGCCTAAGAATGAGTTTGATGAACTCGAGCACGACGTAGCACATTGGCGAGCGGATCAGGCACTAGAGTCTCCTTGCCAGAACATCGGGGCAAAGCTTGTTCAAAGCGGACAGATTCTACCGTTGTTCCATAACTGGCTAGGGGTTGATAACACTGGCTCGATTCAAGGAATGCAGTCTAACTCGATGGGGTGGTTTGACTTTAAATCAGTTTGGATGAAGCCGGAGCACTAACATTCTGATAGGTTTCATCAATCCAGCATCAATGTTTAATACGATATTGACTCTTTTGACGACGGTTGCAATTGATGCTTGACTGCTTGAGCGGTACAACAGAACAGGCCACAAGGCCTATTCTGTTGTATATGGCTCAAGGTTTTTTTTATATAGCTTAAGGACTTTCCGGTTCCCAGTTTTGATCGGTAAACCACTGGCCGATAGGGCGCCATACCACATCTATCATGGATTTGTACCACGGGGCTTTATTTGCACTCTCAGCCGCAAGAATCGGTTGCTCAGTAAGCAGTTCTTCATTGAGGTACCATTCTATTTTGCCCACCTGTGCTCCCTTCTCGACTGGCGCTTCGAGATCATTATTGTAGAAAATCTTGTGTTCAATATTCTTACGCTGGCGCCTGGGAACGGTGATTGTACCGCCATCGGCGACTTCAAGCGCAATGGTAGAAGGTGAACCGTACCAGACTTTGAGTGGGGATAATTCTTTGTCGCTGAACTGCGGGGAAATATCCTGAAAGAACCGGAACCCCCAGGTGAGTAGTTTTTTGCTCTCGGTCCGGCGTGTATTCACATTCTTCGTTCCCATCACGACGGCAATAAGCCGCTGACCATTTTGCTCTGCAGATGAAACTAAGCTATATCCTGCTTTTTTGGTGTAGCCAGTCTTTACCCCATCGACATTCAAGGAAGTGTCCCATAAAAGCGCATTGCGATTTCCTTGCTTTATCTTTTGGAAAGTGAATGATTTTTCCTTAAAAAAAGGATAAATCTCAGGGAGTTCGTTGATCAGGGCACGGGTTAGTAACGCGATATCATGGGCTGTTGTATATTGATCTTCAGAATCGAGGCCATGAGGGTTGGCAAAATAGCTATTTACCATGCCTAATTTTTCGGCAGTACGGTTCATCATCTCGATAAAGGCGGGTTGATGACCTGCAACATGCTCTGCAAGTGCGACAGTGGCATCATTTCCAGACGAAATAATCACCCCTCGGTTAAGGTCATTGACCGAGACTTCATCACCGATATTGAGAAACATCTTGGAGGAGCCAGGAAATTTTTTCCCCCATGCATTCTCACTGATAGTTACTTTGTCATCAGCGGTGATATGACCAGCCTCCAGCTCCTTTCCGACGACATAGGTTGTCATAATTTTAGTCAGACTTGCAGGTGCTAATTGTGTTTGTTCATTTTCGCTGGCAATGATTTGTCCGGATTGATAGCTCATGAGTACCCATGCCTTGGCGGCGACCTCTGGGGGGCTGGGCATAGGCTCTGCTTGAATTGAAAAGGCAAAGCTGGTGGTACAGAGAACAGATACTAAGAAGAGGTGTTTGCTAATTGTCTTTAATGTCATAGCTCTAAGACCTTCAATAGCTTGCTAACAGCGCTATATCTAGCTTAGTAAAAACTTGCCAAGAGCAGGATAAATTTTACACCAGCCTTACCAGTGCGGTAAGGCTGATTGCATTTTAGCGGCCAGTTGTTGTAGCAGAATAGGCTAGATTGAGGTTGTTTTGTCCCTCCATGAAAACCACGTGTAACTCTATTACACGAGTACTTTCCTGCTGCCATTTGATGTCAGATTGACGCTGACAAAACTCCATCATGGCAACAATCATCCGATCTAGTTTTTTCAGGCACCAGCGTTTCATACTTGAGTCTAAGCTTGGTTTACAAGTCATATCCTGCAATTTCGCGTAGGCAAATTGTAAGTAACTAAAGGCCTTTTCTATCTCATTTTGATCTTGATAGTAAAAGCTCAAGCGGTGGCAGGCATCGAGCCAGTACGCGAGAGCTTCACTGTGTAGCTCGTTCTCTATAGAGCCGAAAATTTCTTCGGGGGCATGACTGACTGCATTAACTAAGATATCGACATCAGAATGTTGCTGGGGGCGATACCATGATTTAACCTTATCCAACCATGGTCTGAGTTCATTCATGCAACATTTTCCTTTTCATTCTCCCAGTTTACGACAAAATGGTTTTCATCAATTTGCCGATACCCATCGACTTCATTGAGGCTGAGTGAGCGAATCTTGTCAGCGCTTAAAGAGTAGTTTGGCTCAGAATCAACAAGTTGGTGAAAAGGAAGATCAGGATCTGGGACCGCTGATATCAATAACCGGGTATATGGGTGAATTGGATTTCTTAAAATAGAGCGAGTGTCTCCCCATTCGACGATGCGACCACGATACATAACAGCAGTTTCCTCAGCAATATAATGTGCGGTAGCCAGATCATGAGTGATATAGAGAAAACCGATCCCCATTTTTTCCTTCATCTCTTTCATTAGATTCAGGACACCTAGGCGAATCGATACATCCAGCATTGAGGTTGGCTCGTCAGCCAAGATCACCTCGGCACCAACAGCAATGGCTCGCGCTAGATTTACTCGTTGGCGCTGGCCGCCGCTTAGCTGGTGAGGGAATTTTCTTAGGTCAGAAATAGGCAGCTCGACAAGGGTGAGCAGCTCTTCCAGTTTTGCCCGCAGCTCTTTTTTATTACTCACTTGTTTGTGAATTAGCAGAGGGCGGGTGAGGTGGTGCTCAATGGTGTGGGTTGGATTGAGCGAGCCAAACGGATCCTGAAAGATCATTTGTACTTTACCGCGGTATTCGAGCAGTTCTTTCCTCGATGTAATATCGGTAATGTTCTTCCCGTTGAATAATATTTCCCCACGAGTTGGTGAATGCACCTTGGTAATTAGCCTGGCACAGGTGCTTTTACCGCAACCGGATTCACCGACAAGCGCGAGAGTACGGCCTTTGTACAGCTTGAAGCTGATATTATTAAGTGCCCGAAAAACCTCTTTCGAGCCCATGCCTCCACCCAAGAACTCTTTGACAACACTTTTCACTTCGATAATTGGCTGGCTCATGCACTGATATCCTCTGTTACTCGAATATGTTTTGCTTCTTCATGAATGTTCGGGAATGAAGCCCATAGTTGCTGGGTATATGAGTGGCTCGGGTTGTTTCGTATTTCCCTTGCACTGTTAATTTCAACGATTTTACCCTTTCGCATAACAGCAACCCGATCACATAGTTGGGTCATGAGTGCAAGATCGTGAGTGATGAAAAGAACAGAGAAATCGAACTCTTTGCGTAGTTGATAGATTTGTTGCAAGATTTCGCGCTGAACAACAACATCTAGTGCCGTTGTTGGTTCGTCCATAATGATGAGTTTGGGGTTGAGGCTTAGCGCGATAGCAATAACAAGCCGTTGCCGCATGCCACCACTGAACTGATGCGGATAGTCTGATAATCGGTCTCGGGGAATGTTCACAAGGTCGAGAAGCTTTTCTGCGCGGATACGGGCTTGTTCGTTGCTGTAACCTAGATGGTGTCTCATTACATCGGCAAATTGTTCCTTCACAGGAAGTACCGGATTGAGAGAGTTCATGGCACTCTGGAAAACCATGGCTATTTCTTTCCAGCGAATAATGCCCATTTCCCTCTCACTGAGTTTGAGCAGATCGAGGTTGTCAAAATGAATTTCACCATGTGTGATGAGCGCTGGTGGCTTATGTAGACGATTAATAGCAAAAGCGATGGTACTTTTACCGCAACCCGATTCTCCAGCAAGGCCAAATATTTCGCTTTTACCTATATCAAAGCTGACGTTATCTACTGCACGAAAGTCACCTTGATCGGTTACATAAGTGACTTCCAATTCTCTAACGCTTACCAATGGTTCGGGGTGAAATGCCTGTTCCACGGTTCTCTCCCTAAGACATAAACTAGTTAATTCGTAACGAAAATTATTATCATTTGCGTTTGATGTAAAGAGAATAAGTAGAGAAAGTGATGAAGCCGACATAAATTTATTAACTGTTTCATTAGTTGCGCGTTTGATTACTCACTTTGCTCTATAACTGACAATTGTTAAGGGTATGTTGCTTCTTTTGGTTGGCTTATCGGGATGCTTCACGTTAATAATTGGTGCCTATGTGTACACTTACAGATAGGTCTTTTTTCTCAAGGAGCAGAGATACAGGATGAAAGTTCAATCGCTTGTATTTACTTTAGCTGGATTACTGGCAGCGACACCGGCAATGGCCGCGAGCTCTGGCATTGATTTGACCCAGTCCACCGTTGGATACGTGGCTTTGTTGGTTTTTGGCTTAGCGTATTGTTTGGTGATGGGTGAGGAGTATTTGCAGCTTCGTAAGTCTAAGCCTGTTTTGCTAGCCGCTGGTATTATCTGGTTGATGATAGGGGTCGTGTTTAAAGAGCAAGGCCAAATCGAGATCGCAAAGAGTGCGCTGGAACATAACTTATTAGAGTATGCAGAACTGCTACTGTTTCTGTTGGTTGCCATGACATATATCAGCGCAATGGAAGAGCGCCGTTTATTTGATGCGTTACAATCTTGGATGGTGAGCAAAGGGTTTAATTTTAGAACCTTGTTTTGGTTAACCGGTATTCTGTCATTTTTCATATCACCGATTGCCGATAACCTGACAACTGCACTGCTAATGTGCGCCGTTGTGATGAAAGTGGGTGGCAATAATATCCGTTTCATTAATCTTGCCTGTATTAATATTGTTGTTGCTGCCAATGCTGGTGGTGCGTTCAGTCCCTTTGGTGATATTACGACGTTAATGGTCTGGCAGGCTGGTTTGGTATCATTCATGGAATTTACTGATTTGTTTATTCCGTCCTTGGTGAATTACTTGGTTCCGGCGCTGATTATGTCATTGTTTGTGCCGAAAACTCAGCCAAACACCACCGGTGAATACGTTGAACTAAAACGTGGGGCTCGCCGAATTGTCGCCTTATTTATACTAACTATTTCTACTGCTGTTGCTTTCCATGGCTTGGTTCATTTTCCGCCGGTGATCGGCATGATGATGGGGTTAGGCTACTTGCAGTTCTTTGGCTATTATCTCAGAAAAACACTACCTCGTTCGTTGGCTAAGAAAAAAGCAACTGCATTGGCCAATAATGATGAAGCGGCACTGAAGCGTCTTGGTTCTGTGGTTCCGTTTGATGTCTTCAAGCGTGTTTCGCACGCTGAGTGGGACACCTTGCTATTTTTCTATGGCGTTGTGATGTGTGTCGGCGGACTTAGCTTGTTGGGCTACTTGGGGTTGGTTTCTGATATTCTGTACAGTCAATGGAACCCCGTATGGGCCAATATCATGGTGGGGATACTTTCGGCCATTGTCGACAATATTCCGGTGATGTTTGCTGTTCTAACCATGCAACCAGATTTGACCTTAGGAAACTGGTTACTTGTTACCCTTACAGCTGGTGTCGGTGGTAGTTTGTTATCGATAGGTTCTGCTGCCGGGGTTGCATTGATGGGCGCGGCACATGGTAAGTATACATTTTTCGGCCATCTAAAATGGATGCCAGTCATTGCGCTTGGGTATGCGGCAAGTATTTTGTGCCATCTGCTGCTGAACCATCAGCTATTTTAAGTTCGATTATGATGACGATGTGAAAGTCAGGCAATGCATTGTCATCTTTGATTTTTGGGGACCGATTTTGATTAAAGGCGCTTTAGAGCGCCTTTATATAACATGTGTTCCTAGCAGAAGAGGCTGTTACCCAATAGCCTTCTTTAATGCCGCAATAAATATATCGATATTATCGCGACTGATATCTAAATGCGTCACTAAGCGCATCGGATTACCTGCGCTTATTAATATTCCTTTTTCTTTTAGTCTCTTTACTATTAGGGGTTGATCAATAGAAGAGTCAACGTTGGCGAAGAGCATATTGGTTGTGACATGTTCAATGTTTACCGTAAAACCCTTTATATCAGTTAGTTTCTGAGCGAGGTACTTTGCATTTGCATGATCGTGACTAAGGCGTTCGATGTTTTCTGTCAGTGCAATTTTACCCGCAGCGGCCAGAATACCAGCCTGGCGCATACCGCCTCCTAGCACTTTACGCCAACGCCGAGCTTTTTGAATCAGCGTACTGTCACCGAGTACGAGCGAACCAATTGGCGCCCCAAGGCCTTTTGACAGGCAGATAGTCATAGAATCAAAGTGCTGGGTGATTTCAATAATATCAACGTCTAATGCAACTGCTGCGTTATAAACTCGAGCACCATCAAGGTGGAGCTTGAGATCATGTTGGTTCACAAACTCTCGTGCTTGCTGCAAATAGGCGAGCGGTAATACCTTGCCATTGATTGTATTTTCAATGCTCAGCAGCTTTGTACGGGCAAAATGCGGATCGTCTGGTTTGATGGCGGCGGCTAGTTTTTTAAAGCACAAAGTGCCATCTTTTTCGTTTTCAATCGGCTGGGGCTGTATAGAGCCAAGCACCGCCGCACCGCCACCTTCGAATTGGTAATTATGAGCTTGTTGACCACAAAGATATTCATCTCCACGCTCACAGTGAGACATCAGTGCAAGCAGGTTTGCTTGCGTTCCAGAACTACAAAACATCGCGGCTTCAAAGCCGTGTCGCTTTGCTGCCCATTGCTCCAACTCATTAACTGTTGGGTCATCTCCGTAAACATCATCACCAACCATTGCTTCCGAGATGGCCTGGCGCATTGCTAAAGATGGCTGTGTGACGGTATCAGAGCGAAAATCTATCATAACTGCTTCCTCGGGATTTTTGCTTATTATCGTATATACCGTATTCTGACGAATGATTCGTCGTATAGTGATTGTTAGATGAGATAGTGTGATCTAAATCAACCTTAATGGTGAATGATTGTGTTGTTTTTGTGAATTTTTATCGAGGTCTCGATATCTTGGCTAAAATATAATCAGGTTGGGTTCACAATGGAGGCCGAGATAATGTTAGCTGAATATCGGCAGTTTGTTCTGCCAAGGCAGAGAGGATTACATGCTGAGATAACAGTTATTCCGACTGGAGAGTTAAAGGTTAATATCAAGGAGAAAAATAATAGCCTGAAGGCTGAGTTTGATGAGCTATATTTTCATTCAGCCGGAAAGGAAACTGAATTGGTTTGTCGTGACCAATTAGGAACAGAATCAGTTCGCTGGCACTTGCATCTTGCTAACGATGATGCAAGAGAACTGGCAAGGTTGATTGAATCTGCAGAAGAAGAATTTGAAACCTTGATGCGTGATCTGTAGCAAACCGTTCTGGTCTAACTGTATACCAGTTTGATTGTACAAAGCCTTGTCTATAGCAAGGCTTTGTATTTTCAAACCTTTATTTTAGAAGCTGATGTATTTGGTGGGTAAAATATTCATAACGTTTTGGTAGTGGGCGATACTTTTTCCTGATCAGGAATAGCTTTTCATAGACAGGTTTGTTTAGCGAAACAACATGTATGCCGGATTGTTCAGGAAAGCTATTCACGGCTTTCTCCGGCAATACGGTATAACCCAACCCTAGAGATACTGGTAAGAGTATTTGGTTTAGTTGGTTTATATAACCAGCAACATTCAATGTTTCAATACTATTAAACTTGCTATCAAAATTAGCCTGAATTATTTGGCTGACATAGTGTTCACCGTCAGGGTGGTTGATAAATCCAAGACGATTAAGTTGCTCCATATTAACTTCACTATTTCCCATTCCAGCAGGAACAACTAAGCATAAAAGCTCTACACCAACGGCTTCTTGCTCTAATTCTGCTGACGACACTTTCTGCGTAATTATGCCAAGTTCTATTTGGTTGGTATTGAGGTTATCAAGAATGCGCTTATTCGGCGCGGCTTCAAGCTGAATTGTAAGATCGGGGTGTTCCTGTTGATGTCGTAAGAAGTGTGGATACAGGTATGTGGCCAATGCTCCTGAACAGGCGAGTCGGCACTCTCCAACGAAAGGGTCATCATTTTGCAACTCTTGGTATAACGCTGACTCTTCATCACGACGGCGGCAGCCATAGCGATAGAGCGTTTCGCCTGCGGGAGTTAGCTCAAACCGCTTGCCGAATCGCTGCAGTAAAGGCGTGCCGGTCTGCAGTTCCAATTTTTTTATGTGCTGGCTGACGCCGGGTTGAGTCATGAATAATTTCTCAGCCGTTTGGGTGAAATGTCCCACCTCGACCAAGGTGATGAAGGTTTGGAGCCATTGGGTACTTATCATGATGGCGCTTGATAACAAAAAATTATTAAAGTAAGAATATTTGATAAATTTTATTTTTCAAGAGAAATTCCTATGCTTAGCACAGTTGAAAGAACAGTGATGAAGACAAGAGGAATCAATTTATGTCTACGCATCATCCACGTACATTTTCTCATATTGGTATTTCAGCCCCGACCTTAAAGCGGCCATTACTATTTATCCGGCCAGTACCATGACGGCTCGTCGAGCATGCCCTGACCGCGAATAGTAGTTTGTCCCAGTTCTTTGTCCAACTCGATAGCATGACAGTCTGGATGTTGGTTTAAGGCTGCAATAAGCCGACTCGCGTGGGAAACAACCCATACCTGAGAATTTTCAGAAGCGTGAATGATTAGCTTGGCTAGTGCAGGCAACAGATCTGGATGAAGGCTGGTTTCTGGCTCGTTCAATACCATCAGGCTTGGAGGGCGAGGTGTAAGCAATGCGGCGATCAATAATAGGTAGCGTAGTGTCCCGTCGGAGAGCTCACCGCCAGTTAGAGGGCGCAACAAACCTTCTTGGTAGAATTCCAATGAGAACCGGCCATCCTCGTGCTGAACGATATTAATACTTGCACCGGGAAAAGCATCGTTAATGGCCTTGTCGAGTGCTGTTTTATCGCCTATTTCGCGGATGGTCTGTAGGGCGGCGGCTAAATCTCTTCCGTCATGATGGAGAACGGGCGTGCGTGTTCCCAGTTGTGGTTGCCGGGCTGGCGCCTCTTTATCAGTGCGAAAGTGATCATAAAAACGCCAGCTACGAATACGCTCCCGCATATGAAATACTTCAGGAGCAGCTGAAGGATCTGCGATCTGATCAAACATACTATTAAAATGGCTGATATGCTGAGAGGCGACTTGCCAGCTTCTTTTCTCGCGAATTTTAATGAGCGGGCCTTTCCTAGCCACTAACTGGCTTGCTGGTCGAAAAAACGGTCCGCTCCAGATGCTTTCTTGTTTAATTTCAGGGTCGAGTCGAAAAGCAGATCGGGAAGGCTCTGGTAGGCCTAGAGAAATCGAATAGCCGAAATCATCTGTGGCAAAACCAAGCCGAAGTCGTTTTACTTCTTGTCGGACGACGCTTTGTATCGGCACTTCACCGCGTCGCATTGAGGCTGAAAGGTTTTCCGGTCCGGCCCAGAAAGTAGAATCAAGCCCCCCTTCAGATGCCAATGAATTCACTACGCCACCTTGTGCCGTTTCTGCCAATAGCCTCAGTGCGCGGTACAGATTAGATTTCCCGCTTCCATTGGCTCCGGTAATAACATTAAGCGGCCCAAGTGGCATAGTCAGCTGAAGAATTGAACGGTAGTTACTTATGGATAATGTAGTGATCATCACAATACCTGTATAAATGAACAGTGCTAGTGATGTTAGCAGTAATAATGATAGGAGGGCAACTGTCCTTTCTGAATGTAGATAACAATTCTGTTCATGCTTGATTCATTTTCATTCAGCTAGACTGCACAGCATAGAAATGAAGAAAACTAGAGAGAGTGAGGCAGAATATGAAGAATTTTGTTGCTGGAGTAATCGCGCTTGTTGTTGGTTTCTTTACTGTGACGTTGGCAGCGGTCATGGGGTTGTTCATAGGTATTGCAGCACTGATTGCCCGTCCATTTATCAAGAAGAAAATGGACGCTGCGTATGCAGAGGCGGTCAAACAGCAAAGCCAGAGTGGTGCTCATGCGGATAGTTCGACAGTGATTGATGGCGAGTTTGATGATATTACTGACAAGCCTCAAGGCCCAAGCCGCAGCCAAGCTCAAACAAGTGCTGGTCAATTTAATCAATTACCTCAGTCGTCATAGCACAAAAATACAGAGTGCCGGGGCAGTGCCCCGACATGAAACAAAACGCCAGCGAAACTTCTCGCTGGCGTTTTGTTTTTATAGGCTGTTGTAACAGACTTGTGGCGTGTTATCAGATCCTAAATTTGCTAACTTCCGTATTCAAGTGTTGAGCAATGTCATTGAGTTCCTCAGATAGCTTTTGTGCATCTTGTGCTTCTGTTGAAAGCTGATCAGAGACATCATTGACGGCCTGGGTATTTCTGCTTATTTCATCAGTAACCGCACGTTGCTCTTCGGCAGCGCTAGAAATTTGAGTCGCCATGTCGGAGATATGCTGAATAGATTCAGTAATACGCTCAAGCGCATTGGTTGCATTATTGGCATCATCAACACTGCTTGTCGCCAGCGACTGGCTCTGCTGCATGGTATCAACGGCACTGTGAGTATTACGCTGCAGTGTTTCAATCATACCTCGAATTTCTTCAGTCGAACTATGCGTACGCTGTGATAATACGCGGACTTCATCAGCAACAACGGCAAAGCCTCGTCCCTGATCGCCTGCACGAGCAGCTTCGATAGCCGCATTAAGGGCAAGTAAGTTCGTTTGTTCTGCAATATCTTGAATGGTCGACAAAATGGCATTGATACCCTGAGCGTTATTCTCTAGCTCTTTGATAATGCTTGCCGCGTCTTCGACATGATTAGCAAGGTGGGTGATTGACTGCTGATTACGGCTTATCACCTGTTTGCCTTCATTGCAGCTATCCTGAGAAGCGACCGCGGCCCCTGCTGTTTGCTCGGCATGGCTGGCAACTTCTTGAGCTGTTGCAGACATTTCATGAATTGCTGTCGCAATCTGTGAAATTTCATTTAATTGCACGCTCAAGGCTTCACTGGTCTGTAACGCCAGATCATGGCTGCCTTTAGCTTGCTGAGAAAGATGTTCAGATGAGCCTGAAATACCAGTTATAGAAACATGCAGCTTTTCGATGAATGCGTTTACGTGTTTGCCAAGGCGACCAATCTCGTCATCTTGATCAAAGCTAAGCCGACGAGTTAGATCACCGTTACCGTGCGAGAGGTCTTCCATTGCCTCTGATAGCGTATCGAGTGGCTTTAACGCGCGCGATATAAGGAACGTTGCTACGCCTAGCACCAAAATAAGTTGGACGATGACACTGATTATGGCATCGACTAATGCTTCACTGACGTGGGCATAAGCAACAGATTTGTCGAGAATTAAAGAGAAGTACCAGT
>Ga0209379_10002026_pt1 | contig 12621 bp, 12 predicted proteins | sample tdDd001_FD_187124 | JGI IMG/M metagenome (GOLD analysis project Ga0209379, IMG submission 187124) | Marine sediment microbial communities from the Atlantic coast under amendment with organic carbon and nitrate - tdDd00.1 (SPAdes)... | ecosystem: Environmental > Aquatic > Marine > Coastal >...
TGGTGTTAAGTTTTCAATTTCATAACCAGGTCTATGAAGTAATACCTTCTTCAACCGACCAATTTCTGAATTCACTTGCAATTTGATCTTATTGGACATTTTACACCTACCTTAATCCCATCCTACTCATTACGTTAATGTTTATTGACATTTTTTGGCAATATATTCACTAATCGTGTTTCCATTCATAGTATACAATTTTAAGAAAACCTTTTCAACCCCCTATTTTTCAACTTTTGTACGGATTTCATCTATTTTATGCAAAGTACGAATATTCATACACTGCATAGACTTCCATAATATGTATATTAGAACAGGAATCAACGCTTGCAAAGGGAAAACATTTTCCTGTATACAAGCTTGTGTATAATTATACTTAATAAAGTATAATTATTTTTGTGAGTTTTCTGAAAATTATAACTTTAGAAGCAAATCACTTTAAATGCTCAAATAATAGAAGAGCCTCAGAGTCCCTGCATCAGCTACATCATAACACATAGCAACAACAATTACCCATCAGCTCTTAAATTTAATCTATACAGCACCATCCATAATCAAGCGCATTTCTTCATGTGAAGTTATCAATTCATCAAACGTACCAATGCCTTCTAGTTGACCTTCTTTCAATAAAACAACCTGATCAGCCTTTTGTAAAATTCGTTTTTGATTAGAAACAACGACATACGTTCCTTTTCTATTTTCAAGAATTCTTGCCCACATCTGTGTATCCGTTTCAATATCAAGCGCACTAGAGATGTCATCAAAAGCATAAATTTCAGACTCTCTTAATAACATTCGTGCTACTGCAAGCCTCAATTGTTGTCCACCTGAAAGTTTTACACCGTTGGTACCAATAGGGGATTCAAGCCCTTCAGCCAATCCCGCAATATCAGGTGATAAAACAGAACAATGAATTGATTGTTCTTCTTGATCTTTTGTCGGCTGAATGCCTAATGTCATATTGTCTCTCATACTTGCACTAAAGAATCTAGGTATCTGTGGTGTATACGCCAAGAAAGGTGGCTTCATCATGACACCAGCATCTTCAATAACTTGATTGTTCCAATACAGTGTACCTTCATCAACATTTAATAAACCCGAAATAGTTTTTAAGAGTGTTGATTTACCAGAACCAATTCTTCCTGAAATCACAGTTATAGAATCTCTCTTGATACCAAAACTCATATTTTGAATACCGTTACTGCTATTTGGATATGTATATGAAACATCTTTTAATGCCATTCTCTCAAGAGGATCTAACACCATATCGCTTGCCTCTTTTTCAAACTCAACAACCTCATGAGCTTTAAAACTTGGAGAGTCAATTAATGTCTTATTGGTGATATCCTTATGAATATTATCAAGATGGTCAAATGAAACTTGTATCTGTTTATATCTCGTAAAAGCTTCTCCGGCAAACATAATAAAGAACGAAATAAAATTCATATAGTAAGTAAATATCACGAAGTTACCAAGTGAGAAGGTTTCTCCTTTATTTGCAATTGCCATGAACAATAGAATAACACCTGTCCCAATATTAAATAAGTTTTCATAAAGTGAGTTTAATATCTGAGAAAACACATTATCCTTTGTTGCATTCAAAGCTCTCTTTTTATTTAATCCTTTAAGATGTTCTAAAACACTATCCTCAGCGGCATTTACTTGAACCGCTTGGATATTTGAGAATATTTCTCCAATAGCAGATGAAACATCTCCAGTTGCATGACGATTGGCCATTCGATATTTGGAAACATGTCTACCTGAGCGTTCCATGATATATACCATTAGTAATATCGGTGTAAAGACAATGATTGTCATCATAACATCTATAGAACAAAGAATGAATACAGCAGCAATAGTCAAAAACGATGATGTCATAACATTCAATAAAGCGCCATAAGCAAAGTTCTCTATTTGATCAATATCTTCTTTGGCTCTATTTAATACATCTCCTGTGGCCATATTTAAGCTTTCTGCTCCAGGCTTCTTTAAAATACCATATAGCAAATTCATTCTTAAATCAGCACTTAAGGAAAATCGACCTTTTGAATTATAATAAGAGTTAAAAACAACAAATACGATACGACCCATCAATAAACCCAAGAATATAAATACGGTTGTTAAAACAGGATTATTCACAGGATCTAGTGTCAATTGTTCAAACACTTTTTTAATAGCCAAACCAGATACTACTGGAAATGTGGACAGCACGGAATAGAAAAAGAATGTTTTTAAAAATAATCCTTTTCTGTTCTTAAACAGTCTTATGACATAAGTTAATGCTTTTAATTGATTCTTAATCATGATACCAACACCTCCTCTTGGCTCATTTCAACAAGTTTACTGAAATGAGAGGTCTCAGTTTTTATCAACTCAACTCTTCGACCTTGTTCTAAAACATTTCCATTTTCAAGTACTAAAATTTCATCTACATGATTAAGCGTCCATAATTTATGAGCGATAATTATACCGATACGATCTTTCATTAACTTCGTAATCGTCAATTGTAACTGTCTTTCTGTTTCGGGATCCAATCTTGATGATACTTCATCCAAAATAATAATGGCTGGATCCGATAGGAAAACTCTAACAAAGGCAAGTAATTGTGCTTCACCTGCTGAAAGACCAATGCCACCTGTACCGAGTTTTGTATCTAAACCTGATTCAAATTTCTTAAACCAATTTTCAATCCCCATCTCTTTGATTGCATTTCTTAATTGGTCATCAGAGATCTTATCATTATAGAAGGTTAAATTATCGCGAATTGTTCCACTGAAAAACTGTACTTCTTGAGTGACATATGCAACACGCCTTCTTAGATCTTTAAGAGCCACATCCTTTATTGGTGTAGATCCCAGTTTGATATGACCTTCATCAATATCATAAAGCCTTAACAACAACCGTGCTAACGTCGTTTTACCACTACCGGTTCGACCGATAACCCCCATTGTTTCTCCAGGAACCAACTTCAATGAAAGATTCTGAAGCACTGGTTCATCAGTCACATAACCGAATTGAACATTTTTGAGTTCTAAGTCAAAAGTCGGTTCAAGAGGTGTACATAAAGGTTTTTCTTGAATTGTACTTTCTCTTTTAAGTAATTCCTCTATACGCCCCATGCTGACTGATACCGTCTGTATTTCCTGTACCTGACGCTGTATGGCTTGAATAGGACGTAACAGGAAATTGGTGTAGGCATAAAACATATAGATTGTACCAACCGAAATATTGCCTTGTTTCCATAACCAAGTACCTAAAACAAGAGTGATACCAAAACTGGTTAATTGCAGAAACAAACTCAACATAAAGAACGCACCACCAGACAAACCTGCTTTGATACGAATAGGCAACCATCCCATCAGAATCTTTTGATAATTTGAGTACACATGATTCGATGCACCATTTGCTTTTATATCTTCTGTGTTCTGTATAATTTCACCATATAAACCGAAACTTTCACCCGCTTTTTTCCGATTGGCTTTCCAATACTTCGAGCTATACTTTTTAATTTGAGCAAATAAAACGAAGGCAATTAAAACAAAAGCTGTTTGTGCAAGTCCAATTCTAATATCTTCTATATAATACATTGATAGAACACCAACAAGTAATAAACCATTACTAAATAAAATGACGGCCATTCTTGAAAAGAAGTTAAATAGGACGTTTACATCTCCCTCAATAATTTCAATCAGTTCTCCTTGTCTGATGCCTTTAAAGTAATTCATGTCCAATTTTAAACAATGTGCGGTTAAATCTTCTTTTAAAGCATTGGTGGCTTGCCACCCTATACTTTGAGCCACATAAGTAGATACAATTGCAAGTAGTTGCTGAAATGCTGCAAGACCAAAGAATATACCAGCCATCATCAACAACTGGTTACCTGGATTACTACTCACAGCGACATCAATAAACCTTCTGACGATCTGCGGATTTACAATTTGAATGACAATACCAGATATGATACAAATGGTTAATAGTAAAAACCATTTTATCTGATGTTTTAAATATTTACTAAATAGAATGTAAGACATATGTGTTCGAATGGATTTTAGCTTCATGCATGCTCTCTTTCTTTTTAATAGTAGTATCCTTCTCGTTTTCTGACGATAAATGGCTTTGTCGACAGAAAATGCTCCTTCCAGCGTATCATGTATATTGAATCATTTCAATATTTTGGATATAGTTAAAACAAGTATATTTATTCTAGACAAGAAAAAAAGACTCTAAGAGTCTTAATTTTTAATCACCATCTAAAAGGTTACCGAGTGCACCAAGAACACTACCTTCACCTTTACTACTACCACCATGTGATGGGGCATTTTTATAAATTCTATCTGCTAATCGACTAAATGGTAATGACTGTAGCCATACTTTTCCAGGTCCAGTCACTGTAGCAAAGAATAAACCTTCTCCACCAAAGAATGCACTTTTTATACCTTTTACCATTTCAATATCATAGCCTACAGACTTTTCTAAAGCTACCAGACAACCTGTATCTACTTTTAACTTTTCGCCGTCTCTAAGCTCTCTTTCAACGATTGTACCACTGGCATGAATAAACGCTTTTCCGTCACCTTCAAGTTTTTGCATGATGAAACCTTCTCCGCCAAAGAATCCAACACCAATTTTCTTTTGAAATTCAATACCGATGCTAATACCTTTTGCACAACATAAAAAAGCATCTTTTTGACAAATAATCTTCTCACCGTGCTCTGATAAATCAAGAGGTACAATCTTACCTGCATAAGGTGCGGCAAATGAGACATTTCTCTTCCCAGAGCCTTCATTTGTAAAGGCTGTCATAAATAAACTTTCACCAGTAATCATACGTTTACCAGCACCCATAAGTTTACCCATAAATCCACTATTAGAACTTTGTTCTGATCCATCTCCAAAGATAGATGACATTTGAACCGGATAGTCCATGTACATCATAGCTCCAGCTTCCGCAATAACGGTCTCGCCTGGATCTAATTCAATTTCTACAAATTGCATATCATCTCCATACAATGTGTAGTCAATCTCATGTGACTTCATAATATCTCCTTTCAATATGTAATACGATTAATAATTGGTTACATTATATCACTTGCTATTTATGATAACAAATTAGTATTAAGATATTATTAAGGGACCTCCAAATGAAGGTCCCTACAATTTATTCTTCTTCAACTCTTGTAAATGTTTGTTCTTCATCACCAGCTGAAAATGTTAACGTGTCTCCACTTACTTTAAAAGTGATTTCTTCATCGCCCTCTTCATTTTTGATGATAATTTTATTGCCTTTTATGGTGTACTCAAATGGCATCCCCAAGATCTCCATATGATCTTCAGTAATAGTCATTAGTATTTCAACACCTAAATCTTCTGCACCATCTAATCGCCATGCACCATATAAATCATCATTGCCACATGCCACCAAAGACATAATGATTAACGCAACTAGTAATAAACTTACTATTCTCTTCATCTTCTACTCCTTCTCAAGTATAAGTTTGCCTTCATCAAGGTACAATATCAGCTGATTATCTTTTAAATCATAATCATACTCAATGGTTTTTGAACCCAAATACAAGACTAATTTCTTGCTTTTAATTTTATATGTACCTTCTACCCCAAAGAATTCAACGGAATCATTATTAAATACTATCTCAGTCGAACCATTTGGATTAATCCATTTACCAGAGATATCTGGACGACAACCAACTAAAACAATACAGAAGATTAGCAAGCAAATTTTTTTCATATTAATTCTCTAATTATTCTTTATAATTTTCTTAAAATATAACTCAAAATCATCTAAGTCAGGAAAACTCAATACCAATTCATCATGTTCAATAACATAATTCATAACTTGTTCTTCATCATCAACAATAAGAGTTAATTGAGTTTCATCAGCTTTATACTCCACTGTAGTACCAGCAAATGAGCATGTACCATCTTCTTCAAATGTTATCATTTGACCAGATGATTCATCAAACCAAGAGCCTATTAATGGATCCTCTTCTGAACATCCAACCATAAATAGTGCAAAAACAAATACCAATATTAATATTTTTTTCATGTGTCCCCCTCCAATACGTATTAATCTATTATATCATATGGAGTAGAAACAAACTATTTTATCTTTGAATATGCTACTGCTATTTGTCCACCTACTTTTGCATTATTAAATACCAATGCAATATTTGTATCCAAACTGCTACCTTTTGTCACATCTTTAATACGACCTAATAAAAATGGCGTGATATCTTTACCTTTAATATTTTGATCCTCACATGCTTTTAAAGAATCCTGTATCGCAGTTGTAATAATTTGTTCATCCATTGCCTGCTCTTCTGGAACTGGATTGGCGATAACAATACCACCTTTGAGATTCATATCCCATTTTGCTGCCATAGTTTTTGCAGTACTCATAGCATCGTCTAACTGATACAATACTTCGAAGCCACTTTTTCTTGTATAGAATGCTGGAAAATCCTTCGTTTGATAACCCAGTACTGGGACACCTTGTGTCTCTAAGTATTCCAGTGTTAATCTAATATCTAAAATTGATTTTACACCTGCACAAACAACTGCTACATCTGTCTTTGCAAGTTCTTGTAAGTCTGCTGAGATATCAAAGCTTTCACTTGCACCTCTATGAACACCACCAATACCACCGGTTACAAAAACTTTAATACCAGCCATTTCAGCAATAATCATAGTTGTTGCAACTGTTGTCGCACCATGAAGCCCTTGAGCAACGATATATGGTAAATCACGACGACTTGCTTTTAAGATATCACTAGATTGTCCAAAAAACTCTAGTTCCTCATTCGTCAGTCCAACTTTTAATTTGCCATCTATAACAGCGATAGTTGCTGGAACAGCACCTTGCGCTCTAACAATCTCTTCAACTTTTCTAGCCGTTTCTACATTTTGAGGATAAGGCATGCCATGAGAAATAATCGTTGATTCTAATGCTACTACTGGTTGATTGTTCTCTAATGCTTTTTTTACTTCCTCATTAATATCTAAATATTGTTTCATTTATGCCTCCAATAATCTTTCATTTATGCTTTCACTAACGGTTGTTTTACTTTCAACTGTGAATTTTGCCATCTTTAAACCATATTCTACAGATTTCGAAAAATCATGTTCATTTACAAATCCATAAACCAATCCTGCAACAAAAGCATCTCCAGCACCTGTTACATTTTCGATAACGGCTGGAATAGCATCTTTTTTATGAAGTTTCCTGTCATAATACGTCACACCATTTTCACCTTCTGTCACTATTACATGTTGGACACCTTGTCTGATGACATCAGTCATCATCTCTTCAATGTGCTCCCCATCACTGAGTTCCTCTAATTCAAAAATATTGGGTGTAATACAATAAGCGGTTTTTAAAGAAGGTTTTATCTTTTTTGCTTTTACTGTGGAAACCGGATCAATAAATAATTTCTCACCAAAATACTCTGACAAATACGCAAGCACTGAAGACGATACATTACAATCTACAACAACCGCTTTAGCACTATCTAAATAATGATGATAATCCATTATCATTTCTTTTGTTAATCGTTCTACAATTTGCATATCGGAAACGGCAACATCTAATTCACCCATCTGATTGAGTACTTGCATGTAAACTGATGTTCTTTCACTGATGTACTTCTTGCTAAGAGACATATCAATTCCTACCGATTCACAGTATTTGATCATACGATCACCATAATAATCATCACCGAATGCTGTGATTAATTTCACTGATAAACCTAAGCGTACTAGATTTTCTGCAATGTTTCTACCAACACCACCAAATGTTGTGCTGATTACACCAGGATTGGAATCATACCGTGATACCTGATGATCCACATGACCAGTTAAATCTATATTGGCCCCACCAACAACAATAATATCACCTATGCCTTCAGTGAGTACATATCCTTTACCTTTAATGAATCCTTTTTTTATTAAATTTGATATATGGACAGCAACTGAAGACCTTGTGATGTTCAGTTCTTTTGCCAAGTCATTTTGTGAGATCATAGGATTTTTCCTAATCCAATCCAATATCTCTCTTTCTCTATATGTCATTTTCTCTCCTTAACTTTTGCTTATAAAGCTAACATATGTTTATATTAGCATAATCGCAAAAAAAAAGAAAGGTTAAACCTTTCAATTCTTGTCTAATTCAACTAATACACATGCGTGGAAAACGACTTCTAAACCATTACTCTCAGCATAATCAATTACTTCTTCATTAAATGCGCCTGGTTGGAACCATATATACTTAATACCCATTTCAATCGCATCTTTTACAACGACCATCGCTCGTTTTGGTGATACAACAACATTTACACAATCAATTGGTTCTGTTACTTCTTTTAATGAAGGAATTGTTTGAATACCTTCAACTTCTTCATAAACTGGATTAACAGGAATCACATGATAACCAAATTTTGAAAGTTTATTAAAGATCTTATTACCAAACTTTTCTGGACTTGGATGTGCTCCTACAACTACCCAGTTTTTCTTTTCCAACATACTTGCAATTATTTTTTCCATATAACCTCCTAACCCCCTGTACAGGGGCAACTTAATTGTAACTAAAAGTTTCTTTTATTACAATACCCAACATAGGATTTATTATGCTAATTAATGCAAAACAGGAGGATTCGTGGTAAAATAATATGATAATAAATACATAAAGAGGAGGATTCTCTTGAATCATAAAGCTGTTATATTAGGAGCCAATTATTATATTGGATTAAGTGTTATTAGAGGACTCGGAAGAAACAATATTCCTGTTGTTGCTGTCGACTATCAAGAAGAAGGTACATATGGATTTCATTCTAAATATGTCTCAGAGAAACTCATTGCACCTCACTATCGAAAAAATACAAAAGAATATATTCAATTTCTAATAGATTATGCCAAATCTCAGGATCATAAACCCGTTCTGTTTCCATGCGCAGACCCATATGTTGAAGTGGTCGATGCACATTTAGATGAACTTAAAAAGTATTATCTAATCAATCAAGAAAAACAGGGTCTATTTACTGATTTAATGGATAAAAATACCCTGCACGATATAGCTTTAGAACACGGTGTTAAGGTTCCTGAAACCATTCGCATTGATGAAGAGGACTTTTTAGTCAAAGTCCAAAAATTAGCCGGTTATCCTTGTATCGTTAAACCATCTGATTCTCCAGCATTTGTTGATGTCTTTAGAAAAAAGATGTTTAAAGTCCACAATGTATCAGAGTTAGAGGAAGCGATAAAAAAGGCTAAAGAACATCAATTGGAAGTCTTTGTTCAACGCATCATTCCAGGGTTTGACGATCATATGTATACATTTGATTGTTACTTAAATCAAAACTCAAAAGTAACACATTATATGACGTGTAATAAAAACCGTCAATACCCTATTAATTTTGGTGCTTCAGTATATACCAAACAACTCCATGTGCCTGAACTTTATACCATTGGCGCACCGTTTTTAGAAGCTGTTGGATTTAAAGGTTTTGCTGAAATAGAATTCAAAAAAGATGCTGAAACAGGAGAATATTATTTAATTGAAATCAATGTCAGAACAACCAATCTAAATGCACTCTTAGAAAAAGTGGGTTTGAATTTCCCTTATATTGCATACCGTGAATTAATTGGACAACCAACAGAAAATCAATTTATCGAATACTCGACTCATCGCACCTTTGTTTATGCATTTGAAGATGTTTTAGCTATAAAAGGGTATCTCAAAACAAAGCAATTAACAGGGTGGTCGGTGTTCAAATCACTCTTTAGAAAAAAAGCTTATGCCATCTGGGCACTAGATGATACAAAACCTTATTTCAATTATATGGGTCAGTTATTTAGTAAAGTAATAAAAAAACTGAAAAGGAAGTGATCATATGAACCTTGAAACACTCTTATCAACACTAGATATTATTGATAGAAAAAATGATAAACCTATAACAATAGAAAGTATTCAGTATCATTCTAAAAAAGTGACACCTGCTTCATTATTTGTTTGTGTAAAAGGCTATCAGACAGACGGTCACAATTATTTGGAAGATGCGATGAACAATGGAGCTATTGCTGCTGTCGTTGAGGATTTTCAAGACTTAGACATACCACAATATAAAGTAAAAGATAGTCGTTTAGCATTGGCTTTGTTAGCAGATAAGTTTTACAATCATCCTTCTAGTCATTTAAAAATGATTGGTATTACTGCAACCAATGGTAAAACAACAACCTCTTTTATGATGAATTCTATATTAGAAGCACATCAATTAAAAACAGGTCTTATTGGTACAGTTGTGGTTAAAATCGACGAGGAACAAGAAGCGGCCGTTTTAACAACTCCTGAGTCACTTGATTTGCATGGGTACTTTTCAAAAATGTTGGAGAAACATGTCACACATGCAACCATGGAAGTGTCTTCTTCTGCTTTAGAACTTAACCGTGTCGGCGGCGTTGATTTTGATATTGTTACACTCAATAATATTAGCAGAGAGCACATTGATAACCATGGTTCATTTGAAGCCTATTATAATTTTAAAGCTGGTTTGATTCGAAATGCCAAACCAGAAGCTACAGCAATACTAAACCTTGATGATGAAATGAGTGCTAGATTAGTCCATGAAACAAAAGCAAAAACAATTACGTATGGTGTTAATGATACCTCTGGAAATGTTTGGATTACAGATTTGGATTTATCAACTGGCCGTGCAAGATTTACAGTGCATTCCAATTTAAACTATGCGCCTTTTAAAATTGAGTTGTCTATTCCCGGTTACCACTGTGTTTATAACTCTTTAGTAGCTATTACTACAGCAATGGTTTTAGGTATACCAACTGAAATCATTCAAAAAGGAATTAGAGACTTTATGGGTATTGAAAGACGATTTGAATTCATATTTGAGGATAACTATAAAATTATTGATGATCACTTCGCCAATGCGGGAAATATCAATGTTACTCTGGAAACACTCGATTTTATGACGTACAAAGATTTCCATTTGGTTTATGCTATTCGAGGAAGTCGTGGTGTCACAGTCAATAGAGAAAATGCAGAAACCATTGTTAAATGGTCAAAAAAATTAGGTTTAAAAGAAATTGTTGCAACGAAGTCTATTGGACATGTCATTTGGAAAGATGAAGTTACAGAAGATGAATTAAATATATTTTTGGAAATCATGTCAGAAGCCAATATAAAAGTACATCTCTATGATCGACTTGAAGATGCTATTTCACATGCCTTGACTCAAGTAAAAGATGACGATGTATTATTGTTGGCTGGCTGTCAAGGTATGGACTATGGCTGCAATATTGCACTCAACCAATTAGAAAAATTAAGACCCGATATTGCACGTGACACTTTAAGAAAACCTCTTAAATATCGTGTAGCCGGTCTTTTAGAAGGTGAATAAATGAATGATAAAATATTAGGTATAATCGGTGGCATGGGACCAGAAGCAACCGTCAGTTTTTACAAACGTATCATCAGACAAACTGAGGTATCCTGTGATCAAGACCATTACCGTGTGATTATTGACAGTAATGCAAAGATTCCAGACAGAACTTCTGCTATCTTAAATGGTACTGAATCGCCACTGCCTGCACTTATTGAAACTGCAAATAATCTTGAAAAGTTAGATGTGGTTGTCGCAGGTATTCCTTGCATCACAGCTCATTATTATATGGATGAACTCAGAAAGAATACAAACATAAAAATAGTAAGTGCCATCGAGTCGGTATATCATAAATTGCAGAGTGAGTTTCCTGAATGTAAGAAGGTTGGCATCTTGGCAACAACAGGGACTGTAAAAACTCAACTTTTTAATCAACAACTCAAAGATATTGAAACTATTTATCCGACCTCAGATAGCCAAGATAAAAAAGTTATGGCTGCTATATATGGTGAAAAGGGTATCAAAAATGTGGGAGTAACTCAGAGAAGTTTAAATCTTCTAATTGCAGCAGGTAATGAATTGATTGAACGTGGTGCAGAAGTTATTATTGCAGGATGTACAGAAATTGGTGTGATACTTAATCAAGATCATGTTAACTGTCCATTTATAGATCCAATGGATGTATTAGCTGAATATATGATAAAAGACGAGTAATCGTCTTTTTTTTATATGTAATACATATAATCATGTGATTTAGATTCAAAAGTTTTAACAATATCAGAGAGTGTCATCTCTGAAAGAAATGATTCAATATGATCATCGAGTTTTTCCCAGATCATTTCTTCAAGACATGTTTCTAATACATCTTTATTAGCCTCTAACTTAAACGGGCTCCGACCTTCAACTGTAAACAATATCTCACCAACAGATATTTTATCTGCAGATTTTTCAAGTGTATAACCTCCGGTTGGACCTTTAGTACCACTGATAAGTTTAGATTTTTTTAAACTAGAAAAGATTTGTTCCAAGTAACGCACTGACAAATCTTGATTCTTCGCAATTTCTTTGACGGATAATCGTTTATCAGCATGTAAGGCTAATTCAACCATCGCCTTAAGTGCACATCTTCCTCGTGCTGTAACTTTCATAAATACCCCTATGTCTTTATTTTGTATTTGGTTTGACAACCTTTGCATGTTAATAAGATTGTACCTTT
>Ga0209379_10002027_pt1 | contig 12613 bp, 11 predicted proteins | sample tdDd001_FD_187124 | JGI IMG/M metagenome (GOLD analysis project Ga0209379, IMG submission 187124) | Marine sediment microbial communities from the Atlantic coast under amendment with organic carbon and nitrate - tdDd00.1 (SPAdes)... | ecosystem: Environmental > Aquatic > Marine > Coastal >...
AGGCTTTTAAAGGGTGGGACCCCAGCCACATCCCGGCACACAAGTCACACGCTGCGGCTGCTTCCTTCCGGACCTGACCGAGTTCACGAGCTATTGTTGCGAGAGGACCAGAGCCCCATAATTCTGTTTTGAGAGCGTGTCTCAAATGATGGGAGGATTATTAAGTATCGCCTTTCAGATTGCAAGGGCTAAAGTAACGATTTTTCCCTTTCCCCTACTGTTTGAACAAAAGTCGGTCAATTCAACAATTAAACACGAATCTCATCGGCAGGCTTCGGTCTCGTCTCTTGTCGTGATGCTTGCTTTCTTTGATACATATCTTCATCGGCAAGATGGAGAGCACTCTCTAGACTCAATGTCTTTTGACGATTCACCGAGCAACCAACAGAAACAGAGATAGGGTGAGCTTCATCTAACGTTCCATCTTGTAAAGTAATAGTTGCCAGCTTTTCTATCGCCAGCTCTAGCTGTGCTTGAGTCGGGTTACCAATGAGAATGAACTCATCTCCTCCAAGACGATAGCTTCTGCCATCCCACAAGGCTTTGATGTCATTTGAGAGCTGTTGCAAAACCATATCTCCCGCTCTGTGACCATATGTATCGTTGATTTGCTTGAAACGATTAATATCTAGGTAGAGGATTGCTAACTCTGGTGAGACTCCCTGGCGAAAACGCAATTGCAATGACCTGCGATTGCGTAACCCTGTTAAATTATCGGTATTGGATTGACGATAAAGGTAAATCGATACACAGATTGCAAATATCAGTACAAATAGGAATACAGCTTGAGTTTGGGTTGCCAGCCTTACCTCATATTCTAATGCCGTACGCCAATCTGGCCGTAAATCGTATCGAGCGACAATATTGTCCAAATTCAACATAGATATCGCTCTAGAAAAATATGGCGCCAACAATTCACCTTTAGTGGACTTTGCTAAGCCAACTGAAAGCTGTGATTGATAAAATTCACCAATCGCGTTGTCCTGCTCAATGGGCAATAACTCACTTAGACGAAGAAAATGGTTGAGCATCGCGGTATCCATCGCGATATAGTCCACCTCTCGCTCAAGTAGTGCATCGATGAGAGCTTGTTGGTTTTCATATCTTTTCAAACTTTTTAGCGGCAACATTTGGCTCAAAAGATGATCAAAAAAGTCTTCTTTCACCACACCAATACGTTCAGAGATTAGCTGGGAGACATGAGAATAGACATTAGGTTTGTATCCTAGACGCCTTACCATGACCGAACTTGGCGAATAATGCGGCTGGGTAAAGTAACTAAATGCACGGCGGTCACGGCTTATCGTAAGCGGTGCTATCATGTCGATGTCACCTTGAATGAACTGGCTATACATATTTTCCCAGCTTTCATCCTTTTGACTCACAATCTCACAATTTAAGTTCAAGATATCGCAGCTTTTGTAGACCACCTCTGCTGTCATTCCCTCAATGGTTCCATCGTCGTTGTAAACCACGTAAGGGAAGATAGGCTCAAGCTTAATAATTATCGGCTGCTTCAAATCAATTGGTAAGGTACTCAACCCTTCCCGTAAAGCGCCCTGACGAAGATCAAACTGATATTTTGCGACCCTTTCCCGAAGTAATTTTTGTACTTCTTCACTATGGATATACTCAGAAAAAGCCTCTAGCTCATGTAAATGCAGACCTTTAGGGCTAACAATGGAAACAGGCTTAATAGAGATTTGATCATTAAGTAATTGCGCATCAAACCCATCTAACAACATGGGTTTGAGTTGGTTGATGGCATCGACAACACCATCAACCCTACCACTATTCAGTAGTTCAACGGCTTCATCGTGGCCTTGATAAAACACCTGCTCGATATCCGGATAATAGTGCCTGATAAGCTCTGAGTATATTGTATCCTGAGGCACTCCAACGTTATGAATGTCATCCAAGGTTTTATCTGTGTGACCGAATAGGTAGGTGTATTCGATATTCGTTGGGCGGGAATAACTAAAGCGTTTAGCTCGCTTTTCGGTGAAGGTTATATTGGCGGCAAAGTCACTCTTACCTTCTGCTACAGAATCTAGAATGGCATCAAAGCTAGAGAAATTGACGTATTGTATTGATACATCAAACTCTGCTGAAATCGCATCAAACAAAGCGCGTGTAACAATATCATCCGCTTCTGTAGCAACTTTATATTCTTTCTGATGCACTGACTGAGCAAACAGGAATGGACTGCACTGCAACAAATAAGCAAATACCAGCCCTTTAAAAATCTTAACCATGACCAACTAATTATGCATACGGTTAGTTGGGCCATTCACCCAACAACATGTAATTGACATACCCTGTAAATATGAAAAGCCGAACATATACTATTCGGCTTCATTTTTCATCGATTGATAGAGAGACTGTAGAGAGTATCACTCTTTCTCGTTAAATTTCTGTACGTTACAATTCTGCCTGCTCGTCACTGCTTCTCAAGATATAGTCTGTCATCCAAGCCGTTCCCAATAAACAAATCCAGACTACAAATACCGGATTAGGGACATCAATATTCGGATTAACAACCAACGCAGCAAAGCCTACGGTTGGTAATGTCCAACAGAGTAACTTTCCCCAGCGCATTGAGTTTTTAATCTTAGTCAGCGCTTCCATAGAAGCGAGGATCCCGGTGACACTTAACGCAACTAATACAGCATAAGGCAAATCCGCCAACCATAATGGCAACAATAATAACAGTGACCACCAGCTATGTTTCTCTGAGGGTTTCCAATGGTTGGCAGCCCACCACATCACGATAACGGCCATCGTTTGAACAACGGTAATCCAAGGAGTCCCATCTAATTTACCAGCTTGCTGTGTTACCATGATGCCAACTTGTAACGTGAGCACAATGAGACCTGCGGTAAGCAAAACGCCCAGTGAACTACGCCGCGAGAACACGACCATGAGTAATGGGAATAGAATCAACACTCCAATCGACAAAGCAATTGGCTGCATTGATAGCGTCAAGCCATAAACGGTCATTGCTCCTAGAAGTATTAATCCGGCGATACCACCTTGCGGTAGTATCCACAACGCAGGAATCATCAAAGCAAGAACGGGAATGTCTCCTTCGCTCAAACTGATGGCACGAGCGCACACCACGGCAAGAAGAGTCGTAACGAGAAATTGAAGTGTTGAAAAAATCATAGCGCCTCCTGGCTTCCCCAACCAACCTGGTAACTCAACGGCATATCAAGCTGGGCCTTCAACGTCGTTGAGCGGGTCTATATAAACTAAGACTGAGCTTGTTTTTGTATTTCCAACTTACTCTTAGAGATCAGCTGCGGCTCACAAAAGAAACAACAAAACACGGTGAAGGAACATGAGCGGCAAATGATGTTAAGGAGCAAGAACTGATAGCGAAGTACAAGTCTTGTGTATTACCATTCCTTGGTAAACAACAGTGGACACTTTCAGTATGGACCAATTTCTAATGCAAATCTTTGCTGTAATTCACCAAATTCCTATTGGACGAGTTTCAACTTACGGCGAGATCGCAAAAATGGCAGGCTATCCTAGTTATGCAAGACACGTAGGTAAAGCATTAGGGAATCTACCAGAAGGCAGCAAACTTCCATGGTTTCGAGTAATTAATAGCCAAGGAAAAATTTCGTTAAAAGGTCTTGATCTGGAGAGGCAAAAGCAGAAGCTTGAAGCGGAAGGCATTGAAGTGTCTGAGATCGGAAAAGTCTCACTCAAAAAATACAAATGGCAGCCTTAGGCTGCCATTTTACAATCAATTGGACTAACGATTAACGTGTACCCACTAGACGAATATTTGCTTCGTGCGTTTGCTCTGCATCAGTAATAACTGGAATGCTTGTGTCATTGATAAAACGTAGCTTACCGTCCACTTCAATACGTGCACGTAGGCTGTAACGGTGGTTTGGTTTGATATCGTTGCTGTTGTAGCTTAGTTCAAACGATAAAGGTACTTGTTTACCCTCAGTCTCGAATGTATGTTTCGCAAGAACTTTCGCTGGTGCATCGGCCAAAGACACATCCTCTAGGGCTACCGTTACTACTGCATGAGGAGGAAGCGCGATACGCTCACGATAAGCCACTGTACCCGTAATTGTCTTCATTGATGCCTCAGCCGTTACAGATTCTGTCGTTTGAGAACTTTGGCAACCCACTAGAGCTACACCAAATAGTAAAGAAGTAACAAGTAGTAGTGATTTTTTCATATATTCCTCAATAGGTGTATAAATTCGAAGCAAGTATAATCTTAGACTATTAAACTGTCTGCTATACCGAGCATTATTTGACAATAGTTTGACTAAGTTAGAAATTACCAAACAATTGATTTTGTTTCATAATTGAAGCAATCAAAAATCTTAAGTTGAGGAGAGAGCATGAGTAAACCACTAAAAGAGTTGCTGAGTCTATTACAGCTCGAAAAGTTAGAAGAGGGTTTATTCCGCGGTCAAAGTGAAAACTTAGGACTACCGCAAGTCTATGGTGGACAAGTTATCGGACAAGCCTTATCGGCAGCCCGCTATACCGTTGAAGAAGCTCGCACGGTACACTCATTCCATAGCTACTTCCTTTATCCTGGAGATCCAGAAAAGCCGATCATCTATGACGTCGAGAACCTTCGTGATGGTCGTAGCTTTAGTACTCGTCGAGTTAAAGCCATTCAAAATGGTCGCCCGATTTTCTACCTGACTGCGTCTTACCATGGTGACGCACCTGGGTTTGATCACCAAAACACCATGCCCGACATTCCTGGGCCGGAGAATTTCCCTTCCGAAACGGAGCTAGCAAGCCACATTGCCGAGTTCTTACCAGAGCGGCTACGTAAAACGTTCTGTGGCGAGAAACCCATTGAAACCCGCCCAGTTAACATAGTTAACCCACTAAAACCCAAAAAAATAGAGCCGAAACAGTATCTGTGGATTCGAGCCAATGGTGAGATGCCTGACAATCAATTGATCCACCAATATCTGTTGGCGTACGCATCGGATTGGGGCTTCTTGACCACTGCACTTCACCCACACGAAGTGTCGCTGATGACCCCCAATTTTCAAGTCGCTACTATTGACCATTCAATCTGGTTCCACCGTCCATTTAAGATGGACGATTGGTTGTTGTATGCAATTGAAAGTCCAACAGCGAGCAACACTCGTGGTTTAGTTCGTGGCGAGATATACAACCAACAAGGTCACCTAGTTGCAACAGCAGTACAAGAAGGCGTAATGCGCTTTACTAAATAACGAATACGTAAATTTAAAAAGGGGAGTGCGCTGCACTCCCCTTTATTAATTCACTTTATAATTCATTTGAATAACACCCCACTCATAGAGTGATTTATGCCATCCGTACTTGGAGATCCCATAAACAACATCAGGATCCTCATAAGAACCTCCAAAATCATCCGCTCGAAACTTACGAGCGCCCTTACGGTAATAAACTAATGGGCTATCGATTTTATAGGTTTCTCCATCGTTCAATTGGCTATCATCAATCACCAAAAACCTAGTCATACGAAGGGTTCTACCGGTTTTGCAATAACCATCATCTAGATAACTGATCGCCTGAAACGGTTTAACATTATCTTCGTCTAGTAATGACAAGCAGTCATCAATACGAGCAATATGCATCCACATACCTTTTGGTGATGCTTCAGGGTTATCAATTGACTTCATTTGCAGCAAAACGACCTTTCCTTTGCCGTAGGAAGCTATCTCACCATCCGTAGGTTCTCTTACTCCGCGCACACCCATGAGACCAAATTCGGAATCTTGCAGATTCGCAAACTCTGGCGCACTTAAAGTACTAACGACTACCGTTTGACCACCAGTTAACGTGTATTCACGATCAGCATCAGACTTGTCAAGAGTAACTGGTATGGAGATAGTTTTGTCGCTCATAGCCTTATAGTCTTCAGACTCTGCTTCAGAGACCTTCAATTTGATAGAATGAGCGGGTGAATATTCGTTCAAAGTGACAACGCCGGTTTGAGCATTCAACGTAGCCAGTTCTTGGCTGATCGTATTCTCAAACGCATAACTACGCATCCCGATAGCAGGACCTAGCTCAAGAGTAATAGCCTTGAACGGCTCAAAATTAACAGGCTGCGATGTACTCGATAACCCAGGGTGATCGGCTTTCGTAATAGAGCCATTAACAGATAACGTTTTGGTTTTGTAGTTTCTCGCAGAAACAGTCGCTTCGAGTTTATAGCTACCAGCGTGAAGAACTGATACTTCACCCGTGTTGTTTGACTCCAGAGTAACGACAGGCCTAGTCTGGCTAAGCAACCTATAGCTCGTCTCAATATCTACAGCAGGTACTACTGGCACCACTTTCTTACCGTGTTGGAAATCTACCGTTGGGTATTTGATATCAACAGGGTTGTCTGCTTGAGTAATATTCACCGCAAAGCTACCATGACCTGGGTCATATTGGGCGCTACCAGTATCAGAGACTACGACCATTGTGCTGCCAGCGTTTAAGATTCGCATTTCTCCCGAATGAACGTCGACTGATACGACATCTTCATCTTCACCTTCGGCAATCTTATAAGATACTTCGCCGACTGTTCCTGTGATCTTTGGTAGAGACAAATATGGTTTGTTCGGCCTCCACACAGCATCGATTTTTGAATCTACATGGATTCGGCTAGGCGCATTTAAAATGTTGATCTTCACCTCTTGCTCTGGACCTGCCGTATAGTTTGTACTCTCAGCTCTCCTTAAAACAAGAGTTGTTCTGCCCGAACGGTATACATGGATCAGTCCTCGAGCAATCTCATTTGCTACCTCTGGGTTCGAGTTACTCAACACTTCAACGTGATCAAATGTTTTGTAAGCCTCAAAGTCACGCTCTAAAGTCAGTTGTAAATCCTTGCTGTAAACTTCTTCATAGTTGTGAACAGACAATTTCTCGCCCACAGCCTTAGCAACATCTATATCAACACTAAACCTAGCTGGCTGATATTCACTTCCACCGTTATCTTCAAGAGTGAGCAAATAATGCCCGGCCTGGTCAACTGCAATTTCATCATTAACCAAGCGTAAGCCACTAGGTAACTGTTCAACCAAGCTAATCTGGCCTTTCTGCCCCGGAAACTCCAATGGAATTCTCAGGTCTGGATGATAAATGAGCTTCAATTCGACGTTTTCGATACGAGAATTTAATGCTCGTTTAACTTCTACATCAAATGTAGTTTTGCTGCTTGGATAGTTTCTTAGACTACTCTCACGCACTTCCACTTGAGCCTGACCTACACCGAGGATTTTGAGTTTCTTACCATCTTCGCTGACTTTGATTACATCTTCACCACTCAGCACACGGTAAGAAAGGGCTCCTCGCGCATGAGAGACATTCGGATATACAAAACCATTTTCCGCATAAGTTACTGCAATGTTGCTCACCTGAAGTGGTTCACGCTTACCTTGAAGCACATCTAAGGTAAAGTAAGCCGTCTGTTGTTTATGATCGTAGGAATCTGAATAGTTGGCAACAGCTTCAATAGTCACACGCCCGGTATTACGTGCCAGAATCAAACCAGTTTCATAGTTCAAAATTTTTGCTACATTATCATCAGGATAGCTATCTACAATTCGAAATGAGACACTATCAAGATCTGTTGTATCTAATCTCTTTGGCTCCAATGTAATTCCTTCACGATACTCAGTTTCTAACCAAGCATACTGAAGTTGATCTGCGCTGATTTCATGAACAACCACGCGCGCGTGAATGGTTTTAGGTTGGAAAAAATCATTACCACTATCAGCAACAATTACAGTAGCAACACCAGCTGGACCGACGGGCTGAACTGAGCCTTTTTGATCTACACGAATAAGGTGCTCATCTCCGGAAGCTACCGAGAATGTGAGAGCCCCCTTCTGACCTCGCACAGTTAGCGAGTTATCACCTCTTTCTGTCGGGTTAATGTGTAAATCATTTACCATAAGCTCGGTGTTCGCACCTCTTTCTACAGTCAATGTAAACACTGACTCAGATTGCTCATAATAAGAGCTGGAATCCACTGCTTTTACAGTAGCTGTTCCTGGGCGCAGCACTTGAAGCTGATCGTATTCATCAATCGCGATTACATTTGGAGGAGTCGAATCTAAAATTTGATATGTAATCGTCCCATGAACATTACGTAAAATGGCATGAGTTACGGTTCCAGGACCATTGAAAATCAGCGAGGAATCTTCGCTTTCCAATGCTGGGCGAACCTGTTTGGTGACGCTAGCAACAGGCGGTACTGAAGGAGATGAAGTATCTCCACCTCCACAACCCGATAAAGCGGCAATAAAGCAAGCAGTTAAAAAGTAATTTTTCATTTTTTGTAATAATTAGTTACATCCCAAGGTGCGGCGATAATAATACGATGTTTTATTCATCAACAGCCTTTTATTCGATACACAAATAATTGAAAAATCGATGAAATATCCTACAAAGATTAAAAAAGTCGTCCAAAATACAGAATTTTGCACAAAGCAAACGCTTGCCTAAGTACATTAGAAAAACCAAACATACAAAACACTAGTTAAGTACTCAGAGACTTTTCTTAGAATTTCTCAAAAACAAGACAAAAACAGTCGTGATATGTCGATTTTTTGTGGATTTTTCATCTGTTTAAATGGACTTTCATTACCAATGATATGGGGAGTAAATATCAGTTGTCTCAACTTGTGGTAGGTAAAGCCATTTCTCAAAACTTGCAGAAGGTTACAAGCTAATACTTATCGGCAGTTCTGTAGTGTACTTAATCGGCTCCATTGCAAAGGTTGAGGTGACATTGGATAAACCTTTCACGCTGTTGACCAATCGCTTGTAGAACTCATCAAAGCGCTTCATGTCTTTTACGACAACTTTCATCATATAGTCGTATTCCCCAGCCATCCGATAGAACTCCATGACTTCAGGGAAATCACTTACGGTGGTTACAAAGTGGTGATACCACCCTTCTGAATGGTCGCTAGTCTTAAGTTGCACAAATGCAATAAAAGATAAATCCAGCTTCTCAGCACTTAGCAACGCCACTCGCTTCTCGATATAGCCTTCATCTTCGAGCTTTTTTAAACGCTTCCAGCAAGGTGTGGTGGTGAGATTGACTCGCTCGGCCAAGTCATTTAATGACAAGGTTCCGTCGTTTTGGAGTAAAGAAAGTAACTGTTTGTCGATTTTGTCTAAGCTCATTCCTAGCTATTTCCTGATTTAGAGAAAACTTTTCTACCAAAGGTGAATAACAAAACAATAATAGCAAAGTTTTTCTCTAGGGTTATAGGTAGATTATCCCTATAGACAAAAACAACTACCCTACAGAATTTCGAGGAGTCACGTTATGTGTACTGACCACAACTGGATCAACAATGCTGTACGCAAAATCGAAGCAGACTTTCAACGCTCAGCAGATACTCACCTATTCAAATTAGATCTACCTTCTTTGGAAGGTATCGACATCTATCTAAAAGATGAAAGCACGCACCCAACCGGTTCATTGAAGCACCGTTTGGCTCGTTCACTATTCCTTTATGCAATTTGTAATGGTTGGGTCGGTCCAGAAACCACGGTGATTGAAGCGTCATCAGGCAGTACAGCAGTTTCTGAAGCGTACTTCGCGCGTCTTCTAGGCTTACCATTTATTGCGGTGATGCCAAAAACCACTGCACGTAAGAAAATTGAACAAATTGAATTCTACGGTGGTAAAGCACACTTGGTTGACCGTTCAGACCAAATTTATGATGAGTCTCGTCGTCTAGCGAAAGAGCTAAACGGTCACTACATGGACCAATTTACTTACGCTGAGCGTGCAACAGACTGGCGTGGTAACAACAACATCGCGAACTCTATCTTTAGCCAAATGCAATTAGAAGATCATCCAATCCCAAGTTGGGTTGTGATGAGCCCAGGTACAGGTGGTACGTCTGCAACGATTGGTCGATTCATTCGTTACCAAAAATACGACACAAAACTGTGTGTAGTTGATCCTGATAACTCTGTGTTCTACGACTACTTCCAATCTGGCAACGCGGACATCAAGGGCGAAAACGGCAGCAAGATCGAAGGTATCGGTCGTCCACGCGTAGAGCCAAGCTTTATCGCTGGCGTTGTAGACGAAATGCGCAAAATCCCTGATGCAGCAAGTGTTGCAACGGCGCATTGGCTGTCTGGCTTGATCGGTCGTAAAGTGGGTGCATCGACAGGTACTAACCTATATGGCGTGCTTCAGCTTGCATGTGAAATGAAGCAACGTGGTGAGACAGGTTCTATCGTGACACTACTTTGTGATTCAGGTGAACGTTACCTAGACACTTACTACAACACAGAGTGGGTAAAAGAGAACATCGGTGACATTCAACCTTACCTTGCACAGCTTGAAATTATTCAGTCGAAAGGCTGCGTTGAGCCAGCATGCTGCGGTCCAATCACTGAATAAAATCAGACTTCACATACAAAAACAGCCCGCTCATTCAGCGGGCTGTTTTTTTTATTATCTTTGCACTAAGAAGCGTTACTTTTTCTGACGTGCCTCAAATGCAGCCAACTGCTCTGGTGTTGCTTTAGGTTGGTGGTTTTGTTTCCACTCATCGTAAGTCATACCGTAAACACGCTCACGCGCATCATCAATATCGATATCCACACCAAGGTCTTCCGCTTCTGCTTTGTACCATTTACTGAAACAGTTGCGGCAGAAACCCGCAAGGATCATTAGATCGATGTTTTGCACATCTTTGTTTGCATCCAAATGCGCTAACAGACGACGAAATGTTGCTGCGTCAAGTTTGTCTTGCTCTTCTTGGGTCAGATTTTTGTATTTGAATTCAGCCACTTTACTTTCCTTTATTTTTAGAATTGAGATCACTGCTAGTTGACTAACCGTCTATTCAGGCTGTTAATATACCCAACCTCTATCTCATTGATTAAACTCAACTGCTAGTACCACCAAAGGTTATAGTCATATTATGAAAAATGCCATCTTCTTGCTGTCTACAATCGCATTAAGCGCTTCTGCTTATGCAGCTCAACCAAAAGATCAAGACATGTACTTCTACTTAGGTAGCGGTAATATTGGTTACGAAACGCCTAAATTTGGCAGCAATACCGAAAGCGAACTTGCAAACCCGCATATCACTATCGGTTGGGGTAAGAATATCAATGAGTACTTTTCAGTAGAAGGTGTCGTACGTTACACACAAAGCGAACTGAAATTCCAACCAACCAGTGAAAAAATCAATCTACACTACTACCAATTTGGTGTGTCAGGTTTAGCTACTTCACCTTACCTTGGCGATACTCCATTTAAACTATTCGGTCGTGCTAGCGCGCTACTAACTCAAGCTGAGATGTATATCGAATCACTCGATAACGTTGATGATAATTCCGGCGTGATGTTCAACGTAGGCGGTGGTTTACAATGGGATATTGACCAAAACTTTTGGCTAAAAGCAGAATACGTATACGGCTTTGCTGATGTGGAACTGGATGATTTTTACGACAAGTATGACGGTTTTCAAATCAGTATTGGCAAGAACTTCTGATTTAAAATTCTGCAAAGAAAACCAAAGCCGAGGCATATGACCTCGGCTTTCTTTATTCTAAAGAACTATCTCATCGTGCTTTTGATCGACATGGACACGATGCTCAACAGATTGCAACGTTTTCTCACTTTTTGCTTTTAGAACGTTGGCAAACTGAGGTAAAACGGTTGTCGCAAACAATACAACCATCCCCATTACCGCAACCATTTCAATCAAATAACTACCACGACACTTTTTCAAGAAACACCTCATACCATCATTAGTACAGCATCATTCCTTGCGAATGCAGCACCCAAAAAAGACCAAACGCTCAACCAAACACGATGAGCGAATCCAGTGCCCCTCGAAGAAGTGACGAAAGAATAACCAACAATTATCATCAGATCTATAAATAGTCTGACGAAAAACACAAAAAAGCCGAACGAAAAACGTTCGGCTTTTAATTTCAAAATCTTAGCGAGAATAACCTACGGATGCGCAATACGCCCTTTTGTATCGTGACTCAGTGCTTTGTTCAATTCAGCCTCGACATGACCAGGTGATCGAGTCTTCGCAGAGATCAATCGGTACATCGCAGGAATAACGAACAGGGTAACTAACGTCGCGAAGCCCATGCCGAAGAAGATAACCGTACCAACGGCCACACGACTTTCGTAGCCAGCTCCTGTAGACATAATCAAAGGGATTGCACCAGCAAGCGTCGTGAATGCCGTCATCATGATCGGACGAAGGCGACGCGCAGCCGCATCAATAATCGCTTTTTCAAACTCAATGCCACGGTCACGCAGCTGGTTAGCAAACTCAACGATCAAAATACCATTCTTGGTTACCATACCGATCAACATGATCATGCCGATCTGGCTGTAGATATTCATCCCTTGGCTCATCACAACTAAACCAAGGAAGCCGCCAAATACCCCCATAGGTACAGTGAACATTACCACCAGTGGGTTAACGAAGCTTTCGAACTGCGCTGCCAGTACTAGGTATGCCACCAGCAATGCCAAGGCGAACACAACAGCAACACTGGCTTGGTTCTCTTTAAAGTCTTTTGACTCTCCCGAGTAACTTACTGAGATATCACCTGGTAGGTT
>Ga0209379_10002028_pt1 | contig 12605 bp, 11 predicted proteins | sample tdDd001_FD_187124 | JGI IMG/M metagenome (GOLD analysis project Ga0209379, IMG submission 187124) | Marine sediment microbial communities from the Atlantic coast under amendment with organic carbon and nitrate - tdDd00.1 (SPAdes)... | ecosystem: Environmental > Aquatic > Marine > Coastal >...
AGAACGATTTTTCAGGTGAACATTTACCCTGGAATAAAGATCTATCATCTTTATCGGCTTTATGGCAAAGTCATTTACCCCAGCCTTAAAAAATTCATCTGCTGTTTCCTGGTCATCTGCTATGGTCATTGCAATTATCGGAACATCTTGATCTAGCATCCGTATTAATTTCACCCCCATAACACCATTTATTTGTGGCATATGGTAGTCAACTATTACTATATTTATTTTTTTGTTTTTTACTATTTTGAGACCGTCCTCTATATTTTCTGCAGTATAAACATCCCAATTTTTAAACCTGAAAAATTCAGAGATTGCAAATAATATCTCTTCAGAATCATCTATTATCAATATTTTTTTCATCTTGTCCTTCCCCTCCTTTAATTTTTATAGTAACAATGCTTCCCAAATCTTTGCCTTTTATTATTTCAAAGTGACACCTATGGTCATCCATTACTTTTTTTACAAAATTTAATCCTATTCCGGAAGAGCCCTTAGTTGAATATCCTGAACTGAAAACCTTCTCCAATTTCTCCTCTATCCCTTCTCCATTATCTTCTACTCTTATTATTGTTTCTATCCCGTTATCTTCCACAGAGATCTCTACCATAGGGACAGTATCTTTGACTGCCTCAAAGGCATTTATTATCAAATTGATTATGGCCCTTGAAAAAAAAATTTTATTTATATTTATCTTCCTGTCTTTGATATTGTTATTATATTTGATATATTTTATGCACTCATGGGTAGACAGACAAGCAAGGATAAATCTGAATAATTCCCCTGTAGTTACCCAATTTTTATCAGTACTCTTTAAAATCTCTGAAATCATCACATCACACTTTTCAATGGCTCTTTCTATCCTTTTATAGTACTCCTGCTTTCTCTCATCACCCTCCTGAAGCTCCAGAATCTCCACCAGGGTCTTAATAGAAAATAAAGGTGTCTTTATGTCGTGTACCAGATACTGAACTTCCTTCAGGTATCTGTTTTCCAGTTCCTTTAATCTCATCTCTGAGAGTTCACTGTTCATCTTCTCGTTATCCTTAGAGATCTTTAGCATCTTTTCATTATCCATAAATATCGTTAGTAGCAGGAAGGAAAAAGTCAAAAATACAGAGAAGAATATAATCCCCACCAAATCCAGTGTCTTGCTTCCGTCTATAAAGTTGGCGGCAAGCCTTATATCATAAGAGATTTCTCCAATACTCTTTATCCCCACTCTGAGGGGAAAGGTTGTGATATCAAGCCACTGAATCCCTATAACAAACAAAAGAAACACCATCATTCTTTTGAAGATATTAACAGAGGTAAATTTAAACTGTGCATAAAAACCCAGATACAGTAAACTTATGGTGGTTAGTTTCCCAAAGTAATACCTTATTCCATACACCTCGTATATAAAAAAATATATCAGTGGAATAATTAATAAACCCACTATAATCTCAATCCCTCTATACCTCTTCCCGCCCCAAAATATTTTTAGGGAATCAATCAGGGTAAAGGCAGATATATAGTTTGGAAAGGCTCTTATGCTGTTTAATGAGACCATCTTAAAGGCAGATGTTATTAAGATGCCTTTATCTCCCATCTCTATACTCCTGTTTATTCCCTCTATTATATAAAAATTTTCATGAGAAAGGATATGAGGCATAGCAATTCCTATTAATGCCCAGGTAATGGAAACCAACAACTTTTTTTTCTTAACTTCAAGCTTTATTCTTTTTGCCAATAACTCCATAACCCAACACTCCCAATACTCCCAATATTAACCCTATAATCAGCATAGGGACTGAATACTTAACTGTGATATACATCTGCCCGTTACCCACCTCATCTATACTACGTGGGGCTATAGGAAGGTTATACTCATTGGCAATCTCCTTTATATTTAAAAAGTGTATAACCGGAATATTTTTATTCAGATAGTGAGATATAAGGGAGGTCTTATCCCTGTACCGGGTTTTTTTTATTATTCCAGGCTCATACATTATATTGTTTTTTCCAAGAGCAGTTAGGTTTCCCCCTACATTTATAAACGCCTTGATATCCTGAGAACTATAGGTTTCTATCTTTTCTTGCAGATTTTTATTGAAACTGCTGTTTTTTATTAACTTGTGTTCCCCTCCGATTCTGGCCGTTATTGCCTCTAGTGACTCTATAGCTATATCCTCTCCCAGATCATTTCTTCCCCCATAGGAAACCCTGTCGCTGACCTTACCTATTATCCCTCTTTCAAAGAGAAACTTCTCCATGTCTAGATATGAAAACTCAGGGTTATTTCCTCCATATGTAGAGGCTCCCATAGAGGTTATTACCACCGACTCTATTCCTAACGTGTCCAGAGCACACAATACTGCTATATTTATTGCAGGAAATGAACTGGAAAAATTCACTGCTACCATTTCTCCCTGCTGAACCTCCAGCTCCATTAACATCTCCACAACTACCGCTGAAAAATTGGGGTTTATAGAGGTTTGTTTGGATTCCTTGGAACCCAGAGTTGTAGTTATCTCACTAAAATCCAAGCCGTAGAGCGGATTCCTTTGGGATTCATTATAGCCTTCCCTGTTAATTCCTCTTATTTTCCCTTCTATTTCCAGCTCTGTAATAGCTCTATCCATCCTTTTGGCAGCCGCTATTTTTTCCTTATAATCCCTGTCAGGCTCTATCTCTGCTCCCATCTTTAATACAAAAAACACTAGAAGAAGAACAAAAAAAAGTGTCCCCAGGTATCTGTTTTCATACTTTTTATCCATACCAGTGCCCCCAGCTTAACTTATAGAGTTCTAAGGTGAAGTACATTAAAAGCACTACAACTCCCAAAGAAAACACTGTTTTTCCAATCCCCTGTTTTTCAAAATCAGAAGCAATTATTCCCGGGATTATAACCCCTATACTGGAAAATCCTATCTGCCATCCGATAAGTATAAATAACTCTCTGGCTGCTATCTGGATCAAAAAACTCAAAATTATCATTAAGGTAAATTTTCTTCTCCCAAAAATTATAACATACCTTGAAATTAAACTTATCACTCCATAAGCCACACCAGCTATTACTACAGTTATAACTATCTTTTTAGGATCCCCTGTATAAAGCACTAGATATGCTGGGACTATTATTCCTCCAGGTGAAATGTCCGTTACCTCATAATATATAAGACTAAATAGTATTCCTATGATGACAACACTGCTATCCAACCCTCTCCCCCTCCCTCTGCAAAGTATTTATTATCTCCTCCCCCATTCCCTTTATGTTCCCTACCATAAACAGGGTTTCCTTAGACTCCATGTGCCCGATTATCCTGTCTGCTCTCTCCTCTATAATTATCTCATCAAAGCTTCCCAGCATCCTTCTTTTTAAAGCAAAGAGGTTTTCTCCCGTCAGAATCACCTTCTTGATATTATTTCCCTTGGCCCACTGAATCATCTCCAGAGCTCTTTCCATCCTGTCCACTCTGTTATTTATCAGGACAGAGATATTTTTATTTTTGTTTTTTAACATACTATAGATCCTTTCAATGGAATCCACATCATTTACAGCCAGCCCGTCTGCTACAAGTTGATTCTCCTTCTTGTTTTTCAGTTTAAAGAGTTTGAACTTCCCCAGATCCTCCCTGTAGTTGTTTTTTATTCCCTGGATAAACCTGTCTTTGTCTACCTTTAAATGTCTACAGACCTCAAGGGCTACAGAAATATTTTCTGGGAAATCTATTGTCATACCCTCGGTCTTTTCTCCTGCTAAAAGAAGCTCACTGTTTCTCCCCTTGCAGATTTCCTCGAAGATATCTCTAAAAGAGTCTTCCCCCACTATTAAAGTCCCGTTTTTGGGTGTAACTCCCCCCAGACTTCTGGCTACATCTCTTAGTTCCGGTCCCATCTCCCTCAGATGGTCTCTCCTTACATTTGTTATGATGCTTATTGAGGATTTAACAATTCTTTCCTGAAGTATTATTTGTAATTTAGGATCTATGGCCATGCACTCCATTATAAGTATATCTGGCTTTTCCCCGGCCGCTCTTTTTATCACTCTCAGCTGCTCTCTTATTGTAGTTCTTCCTAGCCTTCTTATCCGATGTTCTGTCCCCTGGGTATCTATATAAACTGGTACAGTCCCCGTTATTTTAGTAGCCACCCTCACTCCGCTTCCCCTGAGACCTGCATCAAGAAGTCTTGAAACCGCAGATTTACCCCTTATTCCATTCACATGTATGATCAGGGGGATCTTCTTCAAAGCCATATTATTTCTGTAATTTTCATAAATTAAAAATCCAAGATAAAAAAATATAATATATACTGCTATAGTTTCTAAATACATATATGCCCCCTCATAGTACTGAGATTTTTTTTTAAACTCGAACCTTCAATAAAAATATCTGTTTTATAGTAATAGCCGGACAAAATAGAGTGTTCAAAACTTTGTCCGGCTGTTTTTTAGTATCCTATAGCTTTTCCATCTCTACGCGGATCTGCTCCACCATGTAGTTGTCCATTATCTATCACTACACCTTGAGCTCCACCAAAATACAGGTCATAGTCCTTCTTTACTACTACATCGTGACCCATACTCTCAAGTTCCTTCTGAACTTTTTCAGGAATACGTCCTTCCATAGTCAGGCTTCCCTTTTCATATTGATTAATTCTTGGAGCCTCTATTGCTTCCTGAATATCCATATTATAATCTATCAGGTTGCTTATCAAAAGTGCCACTGTCCCTATTATCCTTTTACCTCCTGGTGTTCCAAGAGTTGCGTATGGTTCCTCCCCTTTAAGTATAAGAGTTGGGCTCATACTGCTTAGAGGACGCTTCCCTCCCTCTATAGAGTTTATTCCCCCTGGAGTTAGTGTGAAGTCAGCCATTTCATCATTTAACAATATTCCTGTTCCTGGTACAGTTACTCCGGACCCAAAGAAATGGTTTATAGTTTGAGTAACTGCCACCATATTCCCTTCCTTGTCAACTACTGAAAAGTGAGTTGTACTACCACTCTCATAGTTCATAGGATCCCCATATACTATCCCATCCATAGATTCATTCTTTTTTATCATCTTAGCACGGGCATTGGCATAATCCTTAGACAGTAGACCATTTAGAGGCACCTTTACAAAATCTGTATCTCCCATAAATTTTCCCCTGTCTGAATAAGCCAGTTTCATTGCCTCAGACCAAAGATGCCAGCTTTCAGCACTTCCAAAACCTGTTTTTTCAAGGTCGAAGTTTTCCATTATGTTTAAAAGCTCTATTACATGGGTTCCCCCAGAGCTTGATGGTGAAGCGGACACAATATCATAACCTCTGTAGCTCCCCTTTACCGGTTCACGCATCTTTACCTCGTAGCTGGCGATATCCTTCTCTGTGATTAATCCTCTGTCAGCTTGTACCGCTTTAGCTATCTTCTTAGCCAAGTCTCCCTTATAAAAAGCATCTCTACCACCTTTGGCTATCGCTCTCATAGTTTTAGCAAGATCCTTATTCACCAGAAGATCTCCCTCCATAAGTGGGAAATCATCGCTTAAGTATATCTTGCTGCTAGCTTCATTTCTTAAGATGACGTCATACTTCTTTTGGATTATCTCCGCAAGAACTCCACTCACTTCTACACCCTCTTCGGCGTATTTTATTGCAGGTGCTAATACAGTTTCTCTGCCCATTGTACCGTAATCTTCCAATACTTTCAAGTATCCTGCTACCGTCCCGGGAACTGCTATCGATTTCCCTCCTACAGAAGCATCATGTTTTGCCACTTCTCCCTTTTCATTCAGGTACATATCTGCTGTGGCACTACTTGCTGCTGTCTCTCTGTAGTCTATAAACTTATACTCTCCCGTTTCGGCTATACGGATGAGCATAAACCCGCCACCGCCTATTCCGGAAGCATTTGGTTCTAGTACTCCCAGAGCAAACCCCACAGCTACTGCTGCGTCCACTGCATTTCCTCCCTGTTTCAGTATATCTATTCCTATCTGGGAAGCCTCTTCCTTTGCTGCTGCCACCATTCCGTTGCTTCCCCTTGCCGCACGCTCAGGAAAATCAGTACTGAATGCAGGCTTGGTCACTATGATTCCAAAAAATATTAAAAATAGCCCCGCTACCCTCTTATATCTTGCTGTCTTACCCATATTTCGCCCCCTCCTTCAAAAGAAAAGCCCCTTTAGGGGCTTCTTTTTAGTTAAAAGTATTTTTTATAGGTGTAATAGCCCCTACGATGTTCTTTACTTCTACTAGCTCACTGCTGTTTGTCTTAGCGATGTTAGTAAATAATCCGTCAGCGTTACCACCTTTAACTACTACCATCTTCGTAGAATTTTCAGCGGCTACCTTTACATAGTCATCTGAAAGTTTCCCTCTTCTTCCTGCTCCTCCAAGGTGGAATGTAACTACTGGGATATTCTTTTCCTTAGCCATTTTTACCAGCTTTTCAGCTCTTTTCAACTCGTCGATTGGGTTGATTCCTGCTGCTCCCATCCCCTTAGAGCTCGCTCCAGCGGCTACTGCGATAGAGTCATAAGCACCTATTGAATCGGGCATAGCAAGAGCATTAAACTCATAGTCTGCCTTTGATTTCTTAAATAGTACATTTAGCATAGCCGCATCTGCACTCTGTCCAAATGATGTAACTAAAGTTTTACCCATAGCACTTACTGAAATAGCCCCAAGCATCATAACCATTATTACCTTTGATAACATTTTTTTCATATCTTCCTCCTCAATATATAACACAATTTTTTTATAGTTTATTTTAAGTAATTCCCTACTCCATTTTCCATTATCTCATCATATGTGGGAACGTTTGAGAAAGTGATTTCCTTCTCTGGGTTAAATTCTCCGAATGCAGACATCAGAGCGTTAACTCCAGCAATCTGTCTTGCAACTCTTTGCGAAATAGGGTGCCCCTCTTCTGTGAATGGTACAAAAAGCATTCCTATATCAGCCAGTTGTACATAGAATCTGTCCACACCTTCTGTAATCAGCTCCTTACTTGAAGGTCCTCTCAGACGTCCCTGAGAAGGGTTAGCCGTCTCAAAAAGGAATGCATTTGTGTCTGTATAGTCTGTCCATTCTCTGTGGCTTAGTCCGTGAAGGTTCTTAGGAGAAGGCTCTAGACCTAACTCTACACCCTCCATCTGAAGGTTCATAAGCGCTGAAGAAGCTATTTCCATTCCCTTTACAGGAGCAACCAGTGCATTGATTACCGGGTACTCAGGAGAAGCCTCGTGGAGGTCTATAGAAACATCTATCTTCTTCTCATTTATAAAGTTAATTATACCGTAAGCTACTTTCTCTGTCAAAGTACCGTCTGTTCTACCTGGATACGCTCTGTTCAGGTTACGTGTCTCTCCGCCGGACAGCTTTTGACCTGATGCCTTGTGGATATATATGTCTGGATCTGGCCACTGATCTACTGGGTTAGTTGCTCTCGATCCAAAGGTAAATACTCTGTTTCCAGATCTTGTTTTCAAACTAAAGTCTGTTTCATTCCCCTCTTGGGCATCGTTGTGGGTAAAGGCACTCTTATTGGCCTGGGGAATTACATATACGTCTCCCTTTTCAACCTCAAGTGTCTCTACTATCATAAGAGCTGCAAGATAACCAGAAGGCTCATTGGCGTGAGTTCCGCCTAATACTAGGGTAGAACCTCCCTCCTCTTTACCCTTTAAGTGAAAAATCTCTGTGTCTCCAGAAGTTCCCTTTAGAGAAGGCTCATATTTGCTCAGCATCTCCACCTCGAAAACACCGGCTCCCTTGTTGACTTTTTCTATTTTCCTTCGATCCGAAAATATCTTTCCAGAAGTAACCACAATTGCAACTGTAACAATCATCGTCATAATAAAGTTTCTATGTTTCATTGTTCCTCCTAGTTTCTCCTAATTATTTCAACATTGCTGCTCTTAATACCAGTGGGACTATTACCATCGCTCCCATTATTTGGTTGATAAGCTTATCTTCGTCGTATATACTCTTAACGACTAGTCCCGTTACCATCAATAATATCAGTCTGTATATTATAGTCATCATGATTGAACTTCCTCCTTTAAAGTAATATTTCAGATAGTGGGTTAGCAAAGACTATTGCCGCTAATCCGATCACTATAAACACCAGTGCAGGTACCAAAGTCTTTCTAAGAACCAGCTTATAGTCCTCTACTCCCACCACCTTAGCTGCAAAGATCCCAGCCAGTGCTGTAGGAGGCATAAGATCACCTAGTGATGCAATAAGAGAAAGTGAAGATGCTGTTATTATCTGGTTCTTTGTTATGAGTGTCATAAGGAAAGGGACTCCAAGTACTGAAGCCGCCGCATATGATGATACCGAGCCAAATAGTGGCAGCATTATAGCTATTGCTGCAAATAGCAGTATAGTAGGAAGACTTAGAGCATTTAGTACGATGTATCCTCTTACTCCTGTAAGGGTCATAACCTGGATAAACATTCCTACTCCTATAAGTATAGAAAGTACAGGCAGTACATCGTGTACTCCTTCCTTTGAAATACTGTAGAAATTAAATTTTTTACCTGTGAATATAGCTACTAAAGCACATATCATAAAGGTAAGGGGCAGCCCTACATTTAGTATTGAATTAGGAAAAACCTTTCCTCCTATCATCATCACTATAAGTAGTATCAGCGGTAGATACATTAGTATTCCACCATCGGCATCTGTATCTATCTCAAGCTCTTTTTCTAACTTTACAAAATCGATATCTCTCAGGTGTCTTCTTCCCAGGTACATAGCTGAAAAGATCGCCACTGGAATAGTTAATGTTAATAGAGGAATCTCAAATCCTGTATAAGGCATATCTACTCCTCCGCCTATTATCATTGCCGGTATATTTACAGGGGGAGCTATCATTCCAAGCATGGCACCTATTGCCAATATAGCCGCTGTTTCCACCATGGGTACTCCAAGACTTATTAGGATTGGCGCTACCAGTCCTCCTGCCGTCAGTACCGAAGCTGTTGATGATCCTGTGACCATTCCTGGGAACATGATAAAGAACATCAACATAATAAGCAGTAATGTCTTATTGTCATGGAACCTCTTTACAATATTAAAGTTTAAGGTACTTAGAACTCCAGAAGCCGTAACCGCCTTCATAAAGATCATTGCAGTAGCTATAACCAAAATTGTATCTACATAACCAAATCCACCCTCCACAAGGTGTCTCAGGGAAAAACCATTTCCACTTGTTAGTAGCCCTGCGATGGCAGAAAGCATCATTGCAACTCCTACAGGTAACTGAAATTTAAAACATGCAACCATAAATGTCAGCATCATCGCCAAAAAAATAATCAAAGCAAAATCCATAATTCTCTCCTTTAAAACAACTTGTTAATATCTGTATCTCTTATATATTCAAAGGATGGTACACCCCTTAAAACAACTTCATCTCTATCATTAAAACTTCCTAAAACCCTCAGGAAAAATTCCACAGAGGTAACATGCCGTGCAATCCTTTCATTCAGTGTATATGGCTTGTATACCTTTGAAGTTATTCCCATATCCTTTAGTTTTGCATATATGGGGTCCTCTCCAGTCAGATACAGGTTGTTATTTACTTTTCCTGTCATTGATCCTTGTGCCGTATTCACTGTCTCTAAGAGTACAGCCTTTGTGTTGCTCACCTTCGGCAGCTCATTGTGGATCAGGCCGTATAGCCCTGGTCCACTCTCCTCTACCCTCAGGTTAATTTCCTCAAACTCCAATTCCAAAGCAGTTTCCAGTGCTATGTCCATGGAATTCCTACTCACAATAGCCGCATTTAGCCCCTCAAATCTCGGACGACCCTCGTGTAGGTCAAAGGTCATATCAATATATTCCCTTCTCACTAGCTCCGCTACACCAAAGGCCAGCTTCTCTGTGAGGTTTCCGCTACGCTTTCCCGGATATACCCTGTTCAAATTTCTGGCTTCATCTTCCCTCAGGTATATATTTTCTCTCAAGTTATAGCTGTTTTTTTGAGGCCAGTGTTCAGTAAGGTTTGATCTCCTTGCTCCCATTCTCACTTTTCTGTCATTTCCGAGGAATAGATAGTCTGCATCTCCGCTGAACACCTGTACAGCAGAAGCAGCACTTTCATTTATCCTGGGAATAATAAACAATGTCCCTTTTTCCACCTCTATATTTTCTACCATATACATGGCGGAAACTATTCCTGATATTTCATTTCCGTGGGTTCCTCCAAGGATCAGGGAGTTTCCTCCCTTCTCCCTACCTCTGAGGATATAGACTCTGGTATCCATGGGAGTGTCCCTCAGACCTTCAAAGTAATCACTGAGCATCCTCACTTCCGATACTCCGGGGCCACTCTTTATGTAATCATACTCCCTTTTGTTTCGAATCTGCTTTCCCTGATACAAAATAATCAGTAGGCAGAAAGTCATTATTGCACCAAAAGATCCCTTACCCTTACTGAACTCCTGACTCATTTAGTTCTCCTTAACCAGCTATTTTTAGTAACCTAAAGCCTTTCCATCTCTCCTACGGTCTGCTCCACCGTCTAAATCGTTTTCTTCCTTGTCCACATATACAGCGTGTACTCCGCCGAAGTACTTGTCATTCTTACCTTTCATAATGACCTTGTGACCAAGATCCTTCAGATGCTCGGCTACTTCTTCCTTTACATCTCCTTCTATGTATAGCTTACCGTGAACCTTATGGACTCTTCCCTTATCAATGGCTTCCTGGATACCCATCTTATGGTCGATTACATTACTCATTACTAAAGGAACTATAGAAGGAATCCTTGTCCCACCAGGAGTTCCTATAACAAGTGACAGATCTCCTTCCTTGTCGAAAACCATAGATGGACTCATCGTACTTCTAGGTCTCTTACCAGGTTCGAATTTGTTTACAGGATAGCTTGACTCACTTGAGAAGTTTGTAAGATGACTGTTCATAGAAAATCCAGTATCCGGAGCAACTGATCCCCGACCAAAGAAGTTTCCTATTGTATTTGTCATGGATACTGCGTTTCCATCCTTATCCACAATAGATACATGGGTGGTACTAGGTGACTCATACTCTAATTTTTCAGTTCCAAGATTTCTAGCGATTTTTCCAGGCTTAACCTTTCCAAGAGCCTTGTCAGAGCCGATCAATTTTGCTCTAAGGTCTGCATATTCTTGAGAAGCCAGTAAATCTACAGGAACATCACTATATTTTGAATCTCCTATATAGTAATATCTGTCTGTCTGGGCTATATTCATAGCTTCTGCCCAAAGGTGATGAAGCTCAGGACTGTCTGCCCCCATTCCTGCCACATCATAATTTTCCATTATATTTAAGATTTCCAGTACCGCTACAGCAGCAGCCTCAGGAGCAGCAGTTACAATCTTGTTCCCTCTGTAATCTGTCATTATCGGCTTGGAAACCACAGCTCTGTAATCCTCAAGATCCTCTGCCGTTATCCAAGGGTTTTCCTTAGTAATTGCCTTGGCAGTTTCCCCCTTATAGAATCCGTCTCTTCCCTTCTTAGCTATTCTCTTAAGGGTATCTGCATAATCCTCATTTTTGAAGATCTCTCCCTCTGAGTATGGAAGACCATCATTTAGGAAGAGCTCTGCAGTATCCTCATCCCAGCTGAGCTTCTCATAACTGTCAGCCATTATACCAGCCAGGGTAGGTCCTATCTCAAATCCTTCCTCTGCCAGCTTTATAATAGGCTTTAGGATTTCCTTGATACTCATAGTCCCTTCATCCTCAAGAACCTGAATCATTCCTGCCACCATTCCTGGAACCATTGATCCAACTCCAGTATTTAGATAAGACTTGTCTTTTTTTATCTTATTCCAGTTCTCTATAGTCATATTTTTAGGTGCCTTTTGATAGTATGTATACATAGTCTGCTCATCGTCAGCCCCAGTAGTGGAATCAGCACCGCCATTATTTATAAGCATGAATCCACCACCACCAGGTCCCGAAGCATTGGGCTCAACAAGTCCTAGAGTAAAGGCTACACCTACTGCTGCATCTATTGCGTTTCCTCCATTTTTAAGGATCTCCAGCCCCACCTTAGAAGCCAGCGGGTTAGCCGATGCCACGACTCCATGCTTGGCCTCCACACTTCTTACAGAAAGGTCCTTCTCCTGGGGAGTCAGTTCCAGATTCATACCTCCAGCAAGAGCCGACATGGACAGACTCAAATATGCTGCTGTAGTTAAAACATTTTTTTTGAAATTTGATTTATTCTTAACCATCAAAATACCTCCTAAATTGTTTTTTTACGAAAAACATTATGGAAAACGGGGTCTCGAGGATGATTTTTTTAAGGGAGATAACAATCAAAAGATTTCTTGCACTCTGCCAGCTCTTTACACTTGTTAATCTAAACTACATCCTCCGACCCGGTAATCAAAACTGTTTATTTGTATGACACTATGTTTGTTTTTTCATTTCTTAGTGTTATTCTACTGCATGATATTCAACGTGTAAATTTATACTTTTTAATATCTTTTTTCTCTTTTTTCTCCCGGAAAATTATTATTCCCTAATTATAAATTTAAATAACTAAATTAAAACTTAAAACTGAACCCTGCCATGGACTCCCACTCATTTGCATCCCTCGTTGTATTATTATCAAAAGCATACTGCCCTAGGATATTG